>Ga0116231_10005270_pt1 | contig 25544 bp, 17 predicted proteins | sample S1TSphgellanicum_2_FD_89695 | JGI IMG/M metagenome (GOLD analysis project Ga0116231, IMG submission 89695) | Host-associated microbial communities from peat moss isolated from Minnesota, USA - S1T2_Fd - Sphagnum magellanicum MG | ecosystem: Host-associated > Plants > Peat moss > Unclassified... | reverse complement strand
ATTTAAAAAAAAAAAAAATTATTTACTTTTTATTTTTTTTTGCTCTAGTTTTTAAATTAATTTATTTTAAAAAGGTGTAATTTATTTAGTTTTTTTTTTTTTTTTTTCTTGGGATTGGATGAACTGAATTTCAATCCATATGGCAAAAGGGTAGACTTGATACTTGGTCCATAACAAAAATTCCATCCCAGAAAAATGAAAAAAAAAAAAAAATCAAAAGAATTTTGACTCTCAATGTCAGTCACCATTTTGAAGGTCTGAATTTTTAAAATATTATTATTAATTTTCAGACAGGAATAATTAGGTCCCGGTCCCCATATGGCCACTAAAATTATATACGTATATGTATATGCTAACTTGCAAAGTGGAAAAAAATGAGAAGTAAAATGTTTGTATTGTGGGAATGTTGGTCACCGATTTAGGGTTGACTTATAAATTGATGCATCGGACATGAGGATTGCTGTAAATTTGGTATATTGTGTTAGGTTTGACAACCTTGCTTGAAATTTACATGTATTGATCTCCTTGGTGTTGTGCACATTGCCATGACTATGGATTGTTGAACCAAACCTTAGTAAAGAAACTTGGAGAAAATCTTTCTCCGTATAAAGTTTGTCTACTATGGTGATTTTTATGACATCATAACAAACACTTTTACTTCTAACTAGTCTATTTTTGCTTTCAACAAGGTTACACTAGAAACTAGGAGCTTTAGGAAATTCTAAAGCTTCTCTATCACACTTGTTGGTGGTGAGCTCATGCTTTGATTCAATTGAAAGGGAGGAGAGGTGAGTGGGATTTGACTGAATTAATGGAATCTCTTGTTGTTCTCTAGATTGTTATTTTAATCCTCAAATTTAGAAAAAAGTAAATTCCCTTCATCTTCAAACATTCAGGTTTTGGGTAGTTAAATTTTGTCTTGAATGTGCAAATGGTGTCCTCGATACTTAGATCCTTTGTTAGACTATTAATAAATGATGTGCTATTATTTAGGTTGAAGATTATATATGCAAAAAGATTTGCTTTTTGTGAGCATCTTTTTGTTGAACCATGACACCATATAGAGATAAGGTCTTGTTTAATAACCCTCCTTATTTGTATGTGAGATACCATTTCCATAACCAAATAGAAATAGTGACATCTCTATTCATCCTTATATTGGATTTAACAACCCTCACCCATTACCAAACACAAAGTTTCAAAACTAGAATAATATTTTGACCTAGGTAAGCTTTGAATAATATTAAGATTGGAATTTACGTAAGTCAAAAAAATAACAAACTATAGTTCATGTTATTATTAGTTTTTCAAAAATATTTAGCTGATGATAATAGTTAGTATAAATATTGACATATTATTCTCAAGGTTATCAATTTGGGGTGAGGTGGGGGGAAGGGGAGAGGGTTGGGGTTGTTGGGGTTATTTCTATGTCTTTTTGGAGTTACTTTTCTTCAACATCATAAGGTGTGGTGATGGAATCAACAACCATGTTTTCAATATCGTGTGCCCAATTTGCATCCCCTTTTTTATCAATAGAATTTGAACTTAATGTATTTGAATTCAATTAAAGTTGCAAGTGATTCAATATTTTCATTCAAATGGAATTTAATTTTCACATAATCAAGTCATTTTTTTCATCATTTTCATTGTAATTGGTTGCAACCTTGTTCTTTTCTGGCAAACTGATGCAAAATTGCACCCAAAAAAGTTATAGGAAAAAATATCATTTTTTAGATTCTTGAAATTTTCATCAAGATTAATCACACCCCAAAAAAGAGTTTGCGAGATTTAGACAAGTTCCTAGTGTTAAGTTAAGTTTTTCTGCTAGATTTTTTACGGTTTTGCAAGTTTTTCAATAACTTGTTGCAATCCTTTTTGGGATAATTGTTGCTAAAGCTCCATCACTAAAATGGAAGAAAAAAAAGGGGGGGGAACTGATTGGTAGTGCATGGTTGTATAGAGCTCAAGTTGAAAATTTGTTCCCATTGCATGTTAAAGGTCTCAAAGGAGTGGCTTGATCTAGAGGCAAACTAGATCAAGCCTGGTATATGATGATTAGATCTCTCAAAATTCTATCGCGAATTTGATAATGTGGAAACAATCAACAACAAGAAGATCAAAAAGCATTGTTGATGAAATCAAGAAGTTGAAACTTTGAGTGTTCTAAACAAGTGTTCTAATTAACAAATGTTCATTAACTTTTGAAGTAAGTATAGCAAGCAACAATGTTCATCTCCACTACAAGAAGATGAAAGGCATGTTTGAATCCTGTTGTGAGGAATTTTCGCACTGTGGTGTTGACAATTGTCTTGGAAAATTTTAGAGGTTTTTGGTCTTCCACTGCAACTTTCACTAAATTTGGTTGTTTTGAAAATGTGTAGCCACTTTCTCAACCTCACAAAATTGGGGGCAACAAAAATCCATGACCAAAAAAACACTTGTGCTACAGGTGTTCTTTTTTTTCCCCTCCCCAAATCTTTGATTTTGGTCAAGAGCTGAATTCTTGCTGAAAAAAAAAGGAAAAAACATTTCTCACTTTTTAAAAAACTCACCGGAAAAGTCAGGTTTTTTTGAAGATTTATTTCAAAACAAATTACACAACAAAACTAAAATTAACCAGGATCCCCTCCCTCGCTCCCCTACCCAATAGTAAGCACCATCATTTTATTTTCTGTGAATTTTTTTCAAAAAAAAAATGTGTCAAATATTCATTTTTTGAAAAAAAAAATCGCCCAAAAGTAGAAAAAAATCCGAAATTTTGTCATGTTTCTACACACCACGGTTCAAGCAAGCAAGTAGCCAGGACATGAAAGGACTTTAATAAATTTTTACTTTCACAGAGATGGTCTATAGCCAAATGTGGCTAAATCTCCTTTGTAGATGATCCCCAGTGTGACGACATAACAAAATTGAATTAATTAATTAAAAATTTAAGCACCATGACTTGTTTCAATTAATTAATTAATTAATTAAAATTTTAAGCACCATGGCTTGTGGTGGTTTCCCTGAAAGGGACAAATGGCGGCTGCTTAAAAAATGTCCAAAACTGCGCACAAAGTCAAAGTCAAAATGAGTTTTGTTTTCTTCTATGCTTTGACTTTTGATTGACTTTCGTTTGGGAAGAAAGTCTAGTGCGAAGCAGTGTTTTCTGCGGGAATTTTTGGTTTGTAGCCAAAGTCATCATCATCCATCCATTGACAGGAAGACAATAGCAAACAAGGCATCACAAACATGCTGGCCCTGCCAATAGATACGATGTTGTACAACTACCTACTGTGTTCACACTCTGAACACCAAAATCTAATTATAAAATCATTAAAAATTTTATCAAAAAATCAGAGCTTGTTTAGAAAGTAATATAGTCGATTACCCAAAGTACTAGTTTTCAAAATGAAAATAAATTGATTTTACTACAAAATTTATATTATACTCCACAAAAGCACCTAGAGTACTAAACGAAATAAAAATTAGTTTTGATAATTGTTGGAGTAGCAAACAGTCTAAACACTTTCACCAAAGAAACGGCTTCACCTAATGTGAAACCAGTTCTAATAAGGTAAGACTTCCAAAAGTTGGATCCAATGCCATAGTCCCTTGTCCCTGTGGGGGGCAGGGCCCAACAAAAGTGGCAACCGTCCGTAGCAAGATTTAGCCAAATCTGGCTAAAAACCAAGTATGAAATACAAAAATCATTAATCATCCTATATCTTTGACAACACACTACAAACTGAATATAGAAATTTTTGGCAAATGATTTACTAGTGGTTTCTTTTTTCTCACTTCTGGCCATTGAAAACCTCTAACAACAAAATCTACTTAATTTTCGAGAATTTTAAAATTTAAAATTTTCTCTTTCTGGCGAAATTTCGCCCCCAGAAAGAAAGAAAAAAAAGGGGAAAAAAAAAAGGCTGTTGTGCAGCAGCTGCGTTTTTCTTTTTTCAGTTGCGAAATTTCACATTGTTGTGAATTTGTTTTTGAAAATGAAATAATAATTTTGTTGTAAGATTTTTTTATTGTTTGAAAAACAATCGCCAAAAGAGTAGTTGTTTTGAGTCAGTTTTAGCCAGATTTGAGAGAGAGAGAGAGAGAGAAGAGGAGAACAAACAAGAGCGATGTCGCGCAACGCGTGTTGCTGGAATCTGTTCTCGTTACTTTCAAGCGCACAGATTTGAGAAAACGCGTCCTACAATTTCTTGTCGAGCTTTAGCTTTGAAGAAAATCTCTTGGAAGAACCACAAGAACAAGAAGAAGAAACAGCACAAGAACAACGAGAACAACAAGGTAGTCTGAGGTTTATGGCAAGAGCTTTGATGTGATGGGAAGCTTGCAGGGAGATTCTTGTTTGCACTATACGGGTGTTTTGGTTTAGAGTTTAGACGGATCGATCATCATGGGTGCTTTGGACGAAGAAAGTGTTGCAGTTACGGGGGCGCTCCACCTGCACAATCAGGAGCAGCAGCAGCCAGGAGCTGCTTTGGAAGCAGCGGATCAAGTCTTCAGTGTTTTGGAAAAGATTAGCGGAGAGAAAATTGTGGAGCAGTATGAGGAGTTTGATAAGTCGATGGTGCAGGAAACCACGCATCTGAAATATAGGCGATGGCAGCAGAGTCCCGTAGAGGAGTACCAACCGACGTCGAGTTCCGACGAAGAAGAATCGTTAGATATGGAAGGTGAAGAGAATTTCGGGATATTGCGGGCGGACACGCCGGGGCAAATCATCTCGGACCCAAGATCAATATTCGGTCGCCAGGAAGCAGCAGATGGACAAGAGATCAGTATCGACGAGATTCTCCGGGAGAAGGTGGAGTTTCTTGAAGCAGCACTCAAGGCAAAGGTGATTGAAATGGAGTCCTTGAAACGGGCTTCCCGTGAGAAAGAAACCGATCTCCTAGACAAGATCGAGTGTCTGGAGCTTGCCAATGAACAACTGCTGCAAGGGGGTGCGGATGCGGGGGGTACCGAGCAATTGCAGATGGAACTCATGCGGCTCCAGAATCAGAATTCCATCCTAGCTCGGCGGGAGCATGAGCTTCAGCTTCAACTCAGCACCACGGACATGCTCCAGAACGAAGTAAAGCATCTTCAGGAGCTCAATGAGCAGCTCATCGACGACAGGGTGCAGGCGCAGAAGATCAACAACTTGCGTTCAGCGGCCTCTGTACTACCGGATCCTGCAGAGCTGCCGGAGCCAGCAGGAAATTCTTTACTAGAGGAAAGAATCGACTTTCTCGAGACGGAGCTTGCCGAGGCGATGGAAGTGAACAACATGTACAAAGCGCAGCTGCAATTCTCGTTTTCGAAGGAGGAAAATGTGCAAGCTACAGCTTTACGAAGCTTTGGGGAGAATGTAACGGATATCATCACGGAGCTTCTGGATCTCCGCAAACGGACAAAGACCCAAGAAGCTGAGCTGCAGGATCTACGAAACAGGTTCATCCTCATGAGCATCCAGCTTGCAGAGACTCAAGCCTCTCGTGAAGAGCTTCTGATGAAGATCAAAAAGCTTCAAAACCTGCAGCTCGTCAATCACTGATCAGTCATCATCAGCTCCAAGACTTTCTCCCAAGTAAAAATTATATTATTTGTCAGCAAGAATATTAGAGCTTCAAGATCAATCCACGAGATTGAAGCTGTACAGCTCTGAGCAGTGTGCTTGCTGAATCTTTTGGCAATGGACCCTTCAACTCAAATCTCTGCAGCAATCTCTCTGCAACTGTCTCCTGTCTCTCCAGCTTCTCTCTCAGGATGACATTGATTAGGTGTTGTTCTTGCTTATACCAGTGTCTTGTAGCAAATTTGCCTGTTTTTTGCTACAAGAGCTACATTTGCTAGACATTCTTCACTCTTTTTCCTCGTTTCTCTTTCTCACTTTGCTGCAATTGTCTGTGACTGAAACAGAATTCGAAAGCTCCTTCAGGACATGATGGGCTATATAGATCTTTCTTGTTTTTCTTCCTCACTTTGTCAATTATGTCTGATTGAAATGATTCACACAGAATTGGAAAGCTCTTGACAAGGGAGCCTAGCTCATATAACTTCTTTGTTGTTTCTCTTTCTAACTTTGCTTTGCCAAGTATGCACAGCTTTGAATGGATTTTGTGAAGTGGAGTAAAAATTCTGCAATATTCAATATTGTTCTTAGTTTTTGTACATCTCAATTTTTTCACAATCTGTCCACATTTTTAAGATGGGTGCAGAAGAAAGAGAATTGTTTCTCCCTTGAATGTTAGATTTGTATGTAGGCTGTCAATAGTGAGGCCTTCTTTGCCCTCATCAAATCCTTCCAACTTGAAATCACAGTTATCATAAACGAAGCATGATGCTTTTGGAAAATGTTAGAAAATATGACTTAGGGTTTAGGGTTTACCCTTTTGTCTTAGGCAGTGTAAAGAAGGGGGAAAACACTGAAGTACAATGTAGGTTAGATAATACCCTAGGTTGACACAAGGTGTGTCTAAAGATTGATGCATCACATTCTACCAATCAGGTTAATTTTAGGGTTCTTTTGGGTTTAAGGTTGCATAGCATGTTTCGAGAAACCTGTAAGAAATGGTTTTTTTAGTGTATTCAAAGATCATGTTACAAAGCACTACAGTAGAACCTCCGTATAAAGTACACCCTATATGCTCCAAAAAAAAATCATCTTGTACCTTATAGAGTAGGTGTACTTTATGTAGAGAAACCCTAACCCTCGGAAGAATCCCTAACCTTCAACCCAAAATCTGAAACTCTTGCTTTCTTGCACTTGTAGTTTTTAAAGTTTATTTGATCATTGAAAGTACCGATGTATCTTTGATTGCTTTAAAGCAGAATTATGAAGGTCTTTAAGAGTCGCATTCAAGCTAAGTAAATTGAGCTCCTCACTGAAAAGTGAATGCGTTTTCATGAATGAAATCAATTGAGTTACCATGTCTCTTGCTACTGCGATAGAAACGACTTTTGGAACTTCAAGTTGCTCCAAGTTTTCCAATTTGATCACTATTTCTTCTACTTCGTCATCATCAGTTACGTCAATGTGTTCTTTAACCAGTTGACGGATAAGGTTTTGTTCTTCAACAATCTCGAACTCTGGAAACTGCTCCTCAATGACAAGATTGGGTCATGGGATGCCAATTCTAACTCCAAGCGTTGCAAGCTCTTCTTCTTATGTAATAATCTTGTTGAGCTCTTGAACCTCTTCTCCATTGATAACAAAACCGCATTTAGAGAAGCACTTTTGGATTGTCTTAGCTTTCACCATTGACCATGATTTGTCAATGAATTTTATTGCATCTAAAACAGTCAACTTCCTGACAAGGTCCGATGCATGCAGTGAATCATTAATGTTGTTCGATATGGACAGGACTTCAAATTTCTGAGACAAAGCCTTCAAACTTTGAATGATGCCAACGTCAAGGGGTTAGAAAATTGAGGTTAGATTTGGCAGAAAAGAGCGCAGCTCAACGTTCGTCAAATTGGTGGCCTCATCAACAAAATGCATTGGAGCGTTATCCAGAAAAAACACAATCTTGCGCCCTTTTTTTTTGAAGTATTCATCAAGCTCCTTCAGGTACTAATTGAAGATCGGATTCATCATCCAAGCTTTCGCACTGTTTATATACTTGACTTTCAATTTGCTCATGTCTTGTCCACGAAATGGTTTTGGGTTCTTGGATTTGCTGATTATCCATGGCGGCAATTTCTCTCCCAATGCAGAACATGTCCGGACCACTGTGATCCGATCCTTTCCTTGTATTCCACCCTTGCATAATTGCTTGACATGACTTAAAGTTGAATTTGGCAACACACGAAAAAAGAAACCTGTTTCATCCATATTGAACATGTTTTTCAAATCATATCCAATCATAAGAGTTTTTAAAGACGATTTTCATTGTTCAGCACATTCAAGGTTGACATTTCCAAATTTTCCGCTAATCTTATACGATCAGACATTGTTATGTTATTTCCATTTCTACAGCCACCCTTCTGAAGTTAAGAAGTCACCACCTTCAACTCCCAGTTTGCTAGCACTTTGTTTAGCCTTCCCTTGCAATATTGGTCCGCTTATTAGATATCCTCTCACACGAGCTGCTGCAAACCCTCTCCATAAGATAACATTAACATTGCTCTGCTTGATAATTTTTGCTTTTGATAAGGAACGATTGTTTTTTGCTTCCTTTAATATTAAGTCACTATTCTCCTTAGCAACCTGGACTATTCCTTTGGAAATGTTGAACTTATCAGCAATAGCTCTGGTGCTATGTCTCTCATCAAGATGTTTGATGATGGCCAATTTCGTATTCAAATCCACCACCTTTCGCTTATTCTTCTCAGGCTCCATTGCCAGCAAGAACAATCAGTGCCAAAGAGAAACAAATGTACCTTATACGGAATTGCATGACCACTCCATGGCCTCAAGTTGGTGTACTTTCAGTACTTAATGGAGGTGTACTTCTTGTAGAGAGGCTTGAATATAGATAAATAAAGGGGTTTGCGCTATTTTAAAATTTCTATACTATTTGCAGAGGTGTACTTTATATAGGTTGTACCTTATAGGGAGGTTCTACTGTATTTAAACCCCCAAGACGTAAGCATTTTGGAAAGTAACATGTGGACTTTTCAAAGTGCTCAGTTTTGTAAAGGGAAAACCTAAAGTTAAAAAGGGCAAATGTTTATGGGCTTAATCCACTTCCTGATGGGTCACAATGATCATTCATTAAATATGGGCACATAAGGGAAAATAATGAGTTTCGACCAATGAATTCACCTTTTGTTAGCTTGATTAGTGTTGTCAATATAGTGATCGCAAGGATGCAAATCACAAGTTTGCTTTGTTTTGTTCTTTCCCTTCACTAAGGTAAATTAACAAGTTACAACCACAAACACGCACAAAAACTGCCTTTCCCTGTCATAAAAAACCACTGTTGCAATACAAGGAAATGCTTCAGTTTTTTGGTTTTTCAGCTCATGTGTCCTCTAGACTTATTCTTTGCCATTTTGCCCATGCTAAGGTTTTTAGCACTATAGACACAAGCAATTTGCATTATAGAGGTCACCGTCCATCAACTCCCCAACCTTTTCACTTTATTTGTTCTTCAATTTATTGATGGATAATCAACAAGGTGCTTCCTCTTCCATATTAATAAGTATTGTTTCAAGACATCTAAGACTTCAAGACAATGCAAGCAAGTTGTGAACAAATGCACAATTTCAATTTCTTCTAAATATCTATGAAAAGAAATTCTAGAGCACAATTGGAAACCTTTCTCGGAATCAAATTGGAAGGATTTTATAGAGCAGTTGAATTCACATCTTTTGAGAGTGCATCGGAGTTGGAAGCAAGTGTGTGACAAGTGGAGCAAGATGAAAATAAGCATGAGACTAAAAAGAAGAAAAGTCAAGTGACTAATGCATCCCCTTTTAACTCCTTCTAATTGGCCATGATTTGAAATATTTGATCAAATGTTTGGAGGCACAACCAAGATTAATGGCATTCCCAATGCAATTGATCAAGGAATGCATAATTTACATTCACATTCTGAGGTTCAAACTTTTGAGGTGACTGAAGATGATGTGACACATGGCATTCAAGAACACTTTAGTCCACCGTAGCAAACTCTTGTTTTTGGTCATGGGAATGAAGAAGAGGTTCATGCTCCATTTGTAGGCTTAGACACTTCATGAACTAAGGCTTGTAAATTGCCTAGTGTGTAAGGCAAAGCCAACAAAAGAATGGAAAATAAAAAAAGAAAATTAGATGTAGGTTCCTTTACAATTGTTGATGGCATTAAAAAAAATTCAAAAGGTGTGAAAGAAATAGAAAAGATGAAGATGGAAATAACTAAAACAATTGCAACATAGATGCTTCAAAGTGAAGAGACAGGTAGAGAATTGATAGTGCAAGGTCAATTGCAAATGGCAACATTGTTTGCTGAAGTAAGAACTTAAAGCTTTTTTTAAATGACAACTATATGCACTTTGAGCTTGACCATGGGCATTAGGGTAGTTGTGGTGTTTATTTCTTATAAAATTATATAAAGGCTTGAATGCTTTGTTGTGGCTTGGAATTTTGTTCACAAGATTGATGTGATTAAAAATGTATTTGCATTTTGGTCCATGGTAATAAAACTCAAATGTTTTATTCATTGTTTTATCATTGCATTTTAGTATCAATTGTGTTTTTATATAGTAAAAATAATTGAAGGCCAAATGGTAATGCATGCGAATAATATATTCTTTAATTGGGTTATCAATCAACCATTACTCAAACAAAGCAACTTTAAATTATTCTCCTTCAACCTTTGCAATCTCTCCTTCTTTAATTATTGGCAATCTATCCCCAAATCCTTGGAGATTGTTTTGAGGAGCTTTTACATTTGGAAGATTCAATTTAGGTGCACCCCATTTGAAACAATAATTGTGAAGAACACAACAAGCAACAATAACTATTGTAGCTATAACAACCGTCAAATTAAAATGTTTCAATATGCGCCACTTGTTTTTCAAAGATCCAAAAACATTTTTGATGACCACTCTCCTTGAGTTCATAATAGAGTCATATTTCTATTTATCCACATTTACGAGTCTTCCAATTTTTTGTAAGTATGATCGAATTGGGTACGTTACATCACTAATGATATAAGGTGTACATCTCACACCTCCAACAACCACCACTAGCTCTTGTAAAATCTCATGATTCCTAAGCTATCTATAAACACTAACATCTTGAATTGCCCACTCTCATGGAATCCACCAAGTTGGCTAGCACAGACATTCCAAATTTTTTTGTTTACATTGCAAATTGCTTGCATCACAATGCTATGAAAATCACTAGCCACAAGTGTCACTCTTTTGAGAGGGAAAAATGCTAATGGTATGTGAGTACCATCTATGGCCCCACAAATATTAAGCAAGTCTATAAGATCATGGAAATTATCTATAATTTTTGTAGATAATCACTAGATGGAATACTAATATACTTGCTAAACAACTTGTTTTTATCACATAGGGCATCACAGACTATGTCCTCATATTTCCTTACAATTGATGCTTTCACATTGAACTGATTGGCCATGTGTGCGGCACTACTTCCATGAGCCAACCTATAAATCACAATGGCTACGATTTTTCTTATTTTTACTTGTGGGGAGAACAAGGTTCACACATTGGGATTGAAGAAACAGTGTCAATTCTTTGACTAAATTATAAAAGTTTCAAAATTCATTTTATAATAACCCATGAACTTCCTAGGCCTCATTTCAAGGGTTGTATGCCATATTGTACTCTTCACAAAATCCCATCAGACATGTTGCTTAGGTTCTTTCCAACACAATTGAGATGAAGATCTTTTCCAACGCAAAATTGCATTTACAAATGGCTACCTTGTTGAAGGATCACTGTTAAGAACAAAATTACACTTGTTATTTGAACAGTGCACAATTGCCCAATGTCACAAAAGGTAGCATTCAAATTAATAGAACCCTTTTGACTATAGTGGGATCCATTGTGAAAATGAATTTTGAAGAAATTAAAAATCTAAAATCTAAATTGAAATTTGAAGTTGAAAACTTGGATTGAAAACTAAATTTAAGGTTGAAAACTAAAAACTAAAAAAAGTATGAAAACTAAGAAAAAATACAAGAAAAAATGAACTAAGAACTAAGTAAGAGAGATTATGAAGACTATGAAAACATATGGGAAAAAGTAAACTTAAAACACAAAGCTAAACAATGAAAACTTGGAGCAAGTATGAAAAATATGAAAAAGTTTGGAATCTTTGGAAAGAAGAAGAGTTTGGAATCTTTGTAACTTGAGAATGAGGACACTGTGTTCTCTGTACACTGTGTTCTCTGGAAAGGCCATGGTGTATTTTTTTGGTGAAAAGTTGTCAGCTACCAATAAGCCCAAGGCCATTTATTGGCATTTGTGTGTTTGTTGGCAGATGTTTCACCACTTGTTTGCATTTTTGGTTGGGGCACACCACTCCATATTCACCAAAAGTGGCTAATCATTTTGTGTCATGTGCCCAAGTTCATCAAGTAAATGTTGTTTTGTTTGATTGTATTACATTTTTAGGAACTTGCATTCTTCATGGAAGAAAGAGAAACATCAGTGCCTAGTTTGTGGTTTTTAGTGGTGAGCTTGCAAGCTTATCATCTTTGTTTTCTTACTACTATTCATGGTGGATTGAGGACTTGTGGCACTGATTGGTTTGGGAGATTTTGTGATAACAAGAAATGTGTGAAGCACTGACTATAATGAGTGGAATTTTGCTCAAGGCCAACCATCTTTTGGTGTTTGGAGGAAAGCTAAGTATTTCAAGTCAATTTGTTTCTTTGTGATTGTTTTCAAGTTGTAGTTTGCATTTCAGATACACTGATAAGCAGAATGCTTATAGTGTAAACTCTGATCTTCGAATTTCAGTTGCATTGGAGAGTTAGGGTTCTAGTTATTAGAATGGGCTTTTGGTGAAGCTGATACAGAATTAAGGGGGTTCTTGAGCAATCCTGAAATTCAAGAATAACGATGCTTGAGATATATATATTTCTAAGAAGCTAGTTCTGTGGTGGGATGGGAGTGAGTACAGTTGTGAACACTCTAAGATAAGAAATTGCCATAAGAATTGCAGTTAGTCTTCATCTGCAGTTAGTCTTGATCTTGATATTTTACAGATGTGGGAAATCATACATTTGTCACATTTGTCAGATAAGAAACTGGGCTGAGATTCTAATCTTGTGCAAGCTTCTGGGTTGGTGAAAGCATTTTGAGATGAAACAATGTCATTAAAAGGTTATGTTCATGTTCGATGAGAGTAAATCTGGAGAATTCTGATTCACCTAAGCCCTTAGCATCATAGAGTGTCATTGTTTGAGTATCTGGTTCTCAATTACTTCGGGAATGCGCCTCTCCTCAAGCATTGGCCTGCACTTAATGTGCTTTGTAGGTTGGCCCTGAATATGTGTGTAAAATGTCTGAGTACACAAGAGGGAATACACTGTTTTTGTTAACACTGGATGAAATTCATAAAAGCCCAATGGTGAGTTATTTGCAAAGCACCTCAAACTGGGGGTGCTGGGAAATGGGAAGCCAGGATGAAAACAGTGCAAAAGAGAAAATACAAGGGACCAAACTAGTTTTCTCGCCAAAGGTGGTCCTGGTACGAGTTTCATCCCCAGTTTTGGATTTGCATTACCCATGCCTTGATTGATTGCTGCTCATACTCTTCATAAAATGAAAGCCTTGTCACAATAAGATCCTGCAAATCTTCTGAACTGATACCCAATTTCATGAAATGATACTCAATTTTTGCTCATTTTACGACTACACTCAAATTGGGGATGAAACAAGGGTTCAAGGGTCAAACTAACGTCCAAAGCTGGGATGACTTTATTAACAACTCTATTAAATAGATGCAATCTGAACCAAGTATATTAAGGACAAAACTGAGACTCTTTTGTTTTCAAATTTTAGCTTGTTTCAAAGAAGAGCATGAGTCTTTTCAGGATTATTCTAATGTATTTAGTTAATTTTGAATTTTCTATAAACTCAAAATTAAGCAATTTTGATCATTTGAAAGTTGAAAATTTGAGTTCAGAATTGATTTGCAATTCAACAAGCTTTCAATTTTATTAGATGTAAAAATAAATATTATTGATATTTTGTTTTATTAGATAATCCAACAAATAGATGTTAACAATGTTTTGTCTCAAATTCAAAACAAAAAAACTTAATCCCAACTACCAAGTTTTTAAATTTTAATTAATTAACAGTTTAATTCAGAATTAATTAAATCTCTTAAATTTGACTTCAACACCATTGACTAAACAAATCTGAGTTCACACAAGCTTTCAATTTTAAGTAATGAATTTTATGACAGCAAGTGTCATTTTAGATTTACTAGTGTGGCCAAGTGTTACCAGGTCCTCAACTGAATTTTCCTTCCAAAACCTGTTTTTTTGGAATTTATTTGAATTTTCTAGCGGCAGAAATCACTTTAAAATCAATATCTCCCACATTCTGAATCCAAATCTTACCAAATAAATTCCAATAAATCCTGCTCATCGAGATCTTTCCAACAACGCCAAAGCCACATTCCAATTCCTCTGAGATTTTCACCTACGATTTTATTTTATTTTATTTTCAGTGAAGAAATCATTCAATATTCAAGAACTTTTGCACCACAAGTCCAAACGCTATGAAACCAAGCCGATGCACCCCTACTCATCGAGAGCTTTCCAAAGAGACCAAGAACGCGATCTGAAGCATCCCGGTTTGGTGGATCTCATGGGTACAAAACAAAACAAAACAAACTACCTTCCTTCATAGATAGATGGTTTACTGACCCCAGTTGCATAATTGAAGTCTCTTATCAGAATGCTTGTACACAACCTTTTATGGAGAATGGAAAAAAGAAATTTGATAACAACTGCATCAAGTAATTTATGAGTCTGCAATCAAGCAGCTAACAAGTTTACACATTTGAAAGGTATCTACAGAGTCTCCACTTCCACATGACACCATGTATCTCAATTTCAGCAAGGAAGCTCTGAACCAATTTTTAGATGAACATGTGGTTTGGAGTTCCAAACTTGCCAAACTTGTTCAAACCATTTGCACTGATTGAAGAAGGAACCTTCACAACCCATTAGAATTTTCATACTGGGTAACTCTGTGTGGAGTCAAGAAAACTTCTTATCTTAAGTACTTCATCCGGGCTTTTTATTTGCTGTGGTACCTGGAGAGTTGCAGGCATAGTTTCCGCAAATTGGAGATTCAAGAAGGAATTAAATAATGAAAAAAAATCCGGAAGACTATGTACCAATCAGTGGGACTGTAGACAAAAAAACCAGAGGGTAGGGTTAGGATTGTTGCATTGTTGAAGGCAAATAGCTTTTATGTCTTTTTTCTGGAATCTTTGAGGGGTGTTGATGAGTCAAGGACTTTGGAAAATTTTCTCTATGATGATTTTGATAATGATATGTATGGATATTATGATATGGCAATGTTTTTGGCACAAGTGACATGTTACAACCAAGGCAACTTTGCTGGAGTGAAGGTTTATCTGCATGATATGGAGGTGGTGGAAGGTGTATCAGGATTCAAGAGTTATAAATGAAGCAATCACAAAAACGAGAGGAGTGGGAGATTGGATCAGCTCAGTGATTTGAAGATGGAGTATGTACCTAAGTGGGAGGTAAAGAATTCATGAGATAATTTCATTTTGAGAGCTTGTACTGGAGCTCCAGCAGAATCAAATGTGGCACCCAGGTGCAAGAAATGACAAGAGCTACTATTTGCAGGGTGGTGGGCAGCTTGAATCATGCCTTAAGAGAAAAATTAAAAGCATTCCATAACTCCCATCTTGACATTTAGATTAGCCACATGCTATGAAAATGTCCATATTCTTGCGACCCAATTGAAATAGTTCATGTGGTGCAAGGAAATTCAATCTTACAAATCATGAAAAAAAGAGGCAATTCCACTATGACCCAAAACCCTCAACCTTCTTGCAAAGAAGAGAGTCTAGATGAATATAAATTATGCTACCTTTGGCTAACATAAATTTATAGAAATTTTTCAAGGGATCAGTCTGCTGCAGCAGAGGTTGATTGACTGCCCCAGAAAAACTATTTTCTTAATAAGAAAACACTAGATCTATTGATTGATCCATCGGCAGCACATGCAGGAGCTTTATGCAAAGTCTAAGCTTCAATGGAAATCCAACTTGAGAGGCACTAGGAAATTTGGCACCATGGTGAGATTCAGGCTAGTTCACAGCTCCGAATTCTGACTGAGTTGTGATTTTTATATTAGTGTTTCAAATTTCAAATTCTGACTGAGTTGTGATTTTTATATTAGTGTTTCAAATTTCAAATTCTGACTGAGTTGTGATTTTTATATTAGTGTTTCAAATTTCAAATTCCCAAGCTCATGATATTCTTGCATAATGCAGATCATCTGTGCAGTGTTTCGAAAGCAGTTAACACTCACAAGATGATGAGTACACTCCATGAGATGGAAATCATCAAATGTTACTATGGAGTTGCTAATTAAGAAACACACAAATAAAATTCAAGACTCAAATGCAATGGCCGCATCAACCTCTTCAAGAAAGCAAACTAGTACACAGATCTGAATCCTTGATTTAAGACTCATATACTAGAGCACAAAGTAGCAAATAGCATTTGTGAACAACAAAAGTTCCAAAACCTTCAAAAAATTAAAGATGATCAGTGACAAAAAGAGTAATTTTGTCATCAAATTTGTAGCTATGACTAATTTGTATGAACATTGAACAGGAGGACTCTGGAGACACTCTCTCCTTATTTGGAATTTTTTCTTTAACAAAGGACATGCTTTAAATAGATCTCAAGCTCCTAATGAGATCTGGAAATGCAAGGTGATCACTTGATTGAGCAAAGTCTCAAGAGTTTGCTGCCAGCCTTCTGGGTACTCAAACTAGAACCAAAAATTGCTAGAAAACATTGTACACATATTGTACAGAAAGTAATTTCATGTTTCTGAGTTGAATCAAAATCAGAGAAACAGAATCCTACATGCAGTAGTACAACACACCTGCAAATTCATCCAATTTCTGAGGGAAGAAATAAATAGCAGCAGTTACAAAAAGTTGAATGGACAATCCCAGAAGGCTCCAGCTGGGTGGATTGTCGGCTGCACACTTGCTATGTTTGCTGCAGGAATCTAAGCTAAAAGTTATGTATCACATTAAGATTTCAACTCTGTTATTGAAGAATTTTCTACAGTGGCAGGGAGAATTGATCTGAAGATTGAGATACAGTTATTGATCAATCAATGCCGAAGAGGTTCCTCAGACGGTGGTGGCGGTGGTGGCGGGGATGATGGGAAGAGTTTCTGCTCCTATAACCCTCATCATATCCATCAGAGTAGTAGCCGCTGCCGTTATACTCGTCAGCCAAGTTATGCCTCTCGTGACGCTCGTAAAGGCCATAAGCAGAAGCTGCAGCTGCCACTGCTTCAGCTTCATGCTTGTGCCGCCGCTCGCGCTCTAGTCGATTCTCCAGCCTCTCGATTTCAGCCTCCGCCTGCATGATCATCAATCGACATAATTGGGTGAATCTCATAAGATAAGCCTCGAATTGAAGAAACCAGCTCTATTATTAGTTAGAATTAAACTAGTTGCAGGTTCGGATCAAAATATGCGAGTGAGACTAGGATTGAAGCAAAGAGAAAGAATTAGCTTACAGCTCCATCGGCGACCGCTCCAGTTGCTACATACGGAGCTGTGAAATCCGGCCTCCCATAGCCTGCCCGGTAGTCTGTCGAATCCACGATGCGAGAGTCACGCGCCCCTAATCCCAAGTCAGAACTCTGCACTGCTGCTGCAGGTTCCAGTAGCTGCCCCTCGTCGTAAACTACTGGCGGGATGAGCGGTGCCCCAGGTCGCACATACTGCACTGGGGGTCGCGCCCCATACCCAGGAGCTCCATAGAATGCATCATCTCTTCCATACACATAATCAGAACGCCGCGGGACGTAATATGGCCGGCGCGCATCGCTGATCGACTCGTATGCAGCAGCTCCTGGACGTAGCCCAGAGTATACTCCAGGCTCGACCACATAGTCATCTCCTAATCTCTCTCTATCGTAGTAATATCCACCTGCTGCTGGGTACCTAGCCGGAGGATAGTATTCACTCCCCTGGACATACTCTGAAGATCTGTAGGGGTACTGCATATTGGCAGTTGCAGATGTAGTACTAGTGAGCAGGCGCTGCTGAACTCGACAATTAGCTCTAGATCAAAACCCGAAACTAACAAATGGAACACAGCTGCAACTGCGCTCGCGCGCGAGAGCCTGAACTCGATTTCTAGACCTGAATTATAGACAAGATCGAAGTTATAATGCTGCTGAATATGCAGTCTAAGATCACTTGAACTCACTAATTGCTTGAATGGGTGTTGGAGCAACTGATCTGCAGCTTAATACACGATGCAGATGCTGATCAGCATGAACAGATCTTTTATACCAGAATAATATAACTCTACACTAGAAGAGATGCTTCTGGATTTCCTTTGGATTTTCTTTCAAATTTCAAATTGAAGGAAAGCTTGCGAAGGATCTATGCAAGTTGCCAAATTGCAGCATGAGCGGTAACAACAGCACTAGTGCAACAACAGTAGACTTAATTACTAAATTCAAGGCCTGATCTTGACTCGACCCCAGCATGCAGCAACTGCTGCCGGCAGATATGATCTGTAATTGGAAGCTCAGACGGATGCTTCTCTAAAGCTACAGCTGCTTGCAGATTAAACTAGACTAAAATTATTAAACTTCCTGCAGCTTTCTTGCCTCGCGTCATGACCCATTTATGGCATTCCTTCCTTTTTTTTGGTTTGGAAAGATTAGTAGGCGACGTACACATGGGTTTAGGGTTTCGGGTTTAGAATTGCGTTTTCTTTTTGGGTCTGGAAAGCTTACTTTAGGGTTTAGGGTTTGGATTTGCTTGCAGTAGCCGGAACTCCGTAGCAGGAGACGTATAACACAAGCTCATGATCTCAATGCTCATCCCGTTAGAAATTGTGCAGCCAGGTGGCCACCAGTTTGCAATTCTTTTTGGATTGGGATGCACGCCAAGAGCGCCGGCCGGATAGACTACTTAAATTACGCGGGGCCTACAGTTTGCTGCAGCACTAATTTTGCGTACTGACGCTCGCGGTCCCCACTAATTCTGCAACGTGCCGGCGTCAAAATTATGCTGCTTACGCTAATGTAATTTAGTTGACCACGCGCATTATCCACTCCCGAGTCCCACCATCGCCAGATTTTACCTACAGCCCTCATCGTCGTCGTCTTCGTGGTCGTCTTCCACGGTCGCTTTCTTGGCGGGATTCCCTTTTTTTCCTTTTTCTGTCGAGAAAATTTCGCAACGCTTGGTGCTCTCGACGACGACGCGTGATCAGTGCACGTGCGTACGCGGCAAGGATGATTAGCGTGTGAACAAGCAAGCGTCGATGGATGAACCCAAAATTATCATCCATCGGCAGCCTGTTCTGGCTCAGTTTGTGGGTGGACCTATCCAGGCCATCTATTGGAAGCCCTGTTCTGACTCAGTTGTGGATGAACCTAGCCGGGCCATCCATTGGAACACCCATTCAACGGATCTGTTTGTGGATGAACCAACTCAAGCCATTCATTGGAAGCCCCGTTCTGACTCAGTTGTGGATGAACCTAGCCGGGCCATCCATTCGAAGCCCTGATCTGGCTCTATTTGTGGATGAACCTACCCGGGCCATTCTATTGAAGCTTTGTTCTGACTCAGTTGTGGATGAACCTAACCATCAATTAGAAGGCCTGATTATGACTTAGTTATTAATGAACCCCACCACATCCATTGTCCACTCGTGTTATGACTCAGTAGTTGTGGATGAACCCTACCACATCCATTGTCCACGTGTGTTACAACTCAGTAGCTGTGGATGAACGTAACGGCATCCATTGTACTGAAAGCCTGTTACAACTCAGAGGTGGTGGATGAACCTAATAACCCCATCCATTGGAAACCCTGTGTATGACTCAGGTGTGGATCTAACCCCAACTGAACTGCGTTGGCATTGGGTTTCACCCTGGTGACCTATCTTTAACTTCAAGATAGGTGTCCTATGGGTTGGTTAGGATAATAGGTGGTTACTATGTAAGTAGATGCATATAAATCATTCATACATAGGTTAAGGGTTAGGCCTTGGGTGAATCAGCACCCAAACTGGTACCATGGTAAAAATCCACAATTTTTTTGGGTTGCTTCCACCCATTATATTTATCCTATCCACAGACTAAATGAGGACCTCTTTTATGTTAATTATTAACTCGGAAAGGCCTACTCAAGCGGGTGAAGGTATTAATTAGTGTGAGTGCTCGTTTACCATAGCCAGTCAAGTTAGTGGGTTGTTAGCAATGGTTATTTTTGGAAAGATATCGCCAACTTACCCTAAAATTTTAGGGCTGGCCACTTATACTCTGATCAAGGGTTTAGGGTTGCATGAGCCCTTAGGTTCATGATATTTGGTGCAAACAAGGTTTTTGTGCTTGAGGTATTTTCATCAAGTTCTTTAGACATTCAACAATCCATGTTTATGTTCATCGTGAAATTCAATGCTTTGAATGTCATGACTAAACCTACAAATTTGAATCTTTTCACACTATTTTAGCACTCTTTCAACTAACAAAAGTGTTTTCTTAGAGATTGCCATGGTTCAAGTCCTTGGAAGCATGGAAGATGAGCACTTCTTTAAGTTTTTGGCATTTTGCAAATCCAAGTTGCATATCGAATTAGTAACAACTTGGGTTTAATGATTAGAATGTTCTTTTAAAAGTTTTTCACCCTTCACAATTTTCCATATGCAAATGTATATGAGTAGTGGTGTGAAGAACGTCCTTAGTATGGTGTAGAAGCTTAATTTGTTTAAGGCTCTCAAAATCTATGCAATTTTTTGATGCAAAAAATGAAATATCTTTTCCTTGGGTTTTAACATCTAGTGTTTTTTTAAAAAAATTTGTGTGTAAGTGAATCCTAATGAATACCACTTTTAATTTATGATTTCCCCTTCTACAATTTACAAGCTTTAATATATTTTGTGAGATTGCATTTGTGATTATAATGTGACTTGTATGTGTTGTTTTCACTTAACATTTGTCTTGTAAAACACTTGTGCTAAATAGATAATGTGGAAAGTTTAATCCTTTCACAAGTCATAACTGATTATTCATGTAAGTTTGTGGTTTTGGTTTTATGTATGAACATTATGCAATTGTATGTTTTGTTTCGTTGTTTTGTGATTCATGCATGGTCCTTGTTCAAGGTTGAATCTTGAAATATATGTTCATTTCTAAGTGTTCCTTTGGATTCTAGAGTCAAAGTTTCTACTTTTCAAAATATAAATAGCTTAAATTTCTCATATTATGTTTTCATAGTAGTCAAAAATCTACCAAGACTTTAACCTTGGTGGTCAAAATTAATCACCTTGGAAACAAAATTAGTCTAAATTAACCTCCTTTCCCTTTTTTTTTTTAAATCACCAAAAACTTACAACGAATTCTCTTAGCTAGTTGGATTGCAAAATCATTCCAACCAATAAACAACTCAACATCACAAGTGTTCAAATAGGAGCCAAACATGAAATTTTCAAAAAAAACAATTGGTTGATAGTTGTAAATTAAAAGGTTGTGAAAAAAACAGCATTTGAGCTAAGGACATGTTAGTCAATTAGATAATTGAAACCCAAATGGGAAAGTGTTTCTTGTCCATGGAAAGGCTACAAGCAAAGGTAAATTGATGAGTGTATTGGGGAATGAATGTTGAAGAACAAAATCATTGTGTGGGATTAATTTGTATGGATGTTACTTTGTTGGGAGAATGATAATTTGGACGTTTTTGTTGGGAATTATTTTCTATAGTTAAAGTGGCAATCATCCATAGGAATCTTTCGAAAAAGTGACAATCATTTCTTGGAAAATTTAGCCAAATATGGCTATAAACCCAACATGAAGCACAAATCTTTAATCATTGTTCTATATTTTTGGTTACACATTTAAAACCAAATATCAAAATCTAACTATTTTTATTCTTTTTACCCTCACTTCTAGTGATTGAACTTTCAAAAAACATTTCATTTTTGATATTTTGAGGTTTTCTTTCACCAGTAAAAAAAAGGCTGACATAGCCAAAAGACAAGATTGACATAATCTTAATGCTCAATTCATTAACACTTCTTATGCAAAATAATAACAACAATAATTTCATTTAATATTGTTTGTGCTCTTTCTAACAGCAATTCCTAGATGTGTTATATGTATTTTCTGTTGTTATGGAGTTTCTGAAAAGTGAAGATTATGTTTGACATATATAGAAGCATCCAAGGGCAACATCATTGCAGATGTAAGATTTCATTACAGTTCTTTCCCTTTGGCTTGTTCAACATTTAATCTTTTAAAGTTCAAATTTACAAACCAATTTTGATGTTTCATTTATATTTGTGCATATCTTTGTTTTTGTTTGTTTAGTTTTCCTAGGCATAATTTTTTCATCAGAATTATGGAAGTCATTGTGACTTCATAGGGTTAGGCAATAATAAAACGATGATAAAAGAAAATGTTTTACTTTTATTTCGAGATGAGGGTCTTGGTAACTCAACTCAGTTGTAGTTCATCCACAACTGAGTCATAACAGGTTTCAAATGGATGTTACACTTTAGGGTGCAGAGTCACATATTCCCTCAAAGGATTCTCTAGGAGTCATTTATGTTTCAGTGTAAGGTACCCACTTGACGAGCAAGGCCTTCCCCAAATAAGGGCCTGGATGCGGCAGAGTGCAGAGTCAAGAGGCCCTTAATTTGAGAAGGCCCTCTCCAAGGGTGTTACCCGGCATAAAGATCAGAATCCTATACTAAAGATTGGATCCAATGAATTGCATTAGATGTAGCATGGTTGACATGGTGGTGGCACGAAAGTAGAGAGATTAGTGGTGGACGGGTTAACAGAGCCTGGAACCCATTTGGGAAGGTGCATATAAGGGATCTGTAGAAAAGAATCAGGAAGGTGGAAGGGAGGGATGTTGAATTTACCCATAATTCCTGGTGATTAAAGATGGAATTTCCAAGAAATTCTGCTTCGTCAAGCCCCAGCCCGTTTAGTTGTAAAATAACAAGCTGGACTTTACAACTGTAAAAAATGTGTCTGGAACTTCAGAAACATGGGTGGACTCTAGAGCATAAGGTTTGACACAAGGTGACAGGTGATTAGAACTTCTTGGTCATATCTATTATGTTCTAGTTAGTAGTCAGTCACCCACCTTCTCCTTAGAAGGTAAGAAGAAGGTGAGCTACATTCTTACACATTAGAGAAATCCGTGAATTCACCCCATCTTTGGGCCTCCTTTCACCCCCTAACCCCACTTTCAGTGGTATCGGTAAAGTAAGGAAATTTTATTAAATCTCAGTATGAAATGCTGAAACTCAACACTTAATGCACAAGATTCGAGAGGATTTATAATACCTGTACAGGTAGGAGCAGTGAAAATAATGTAGCAGCAGTGGAGGCGCTCAGGAAAAAAGAAATACAGAGTGAAACTTCCCCCTTGAATGCTAATGTACTTTTTTGCAGGTTTGTTTTGAATCTCACCCTGTTTATGACCAAACTCAAGGTTCTGGTGCTCTCTTTTCCTTACTTTACGGATAACTATATTATACTCCACAATACATAAAAAGGAATTTTAATAACCCTTTGTAATTTTAAGATTATACTATTTTGTGGAATATATATATATATATATATAGCATTCTCATAAAATCATATATATGCAAGATTGATTAAACAATGTCAACTGTTGACAATAGTGAACAATGGATGTTGTTGGGTATTTTAGAAGTCTTCATGCTTGTGCTAAAATGATAACTTTAGGCAAGTAGATCATTAGGCTATTTGTGGATGTAGGCTTCACATAAAAACCATGGGATACTTTGTAATTGAATAGGTACACCTTTGATTTCTACAAGGGTATTTTACTGTGGTTTATAGATTTTTATTGCAATAAAAGCAATTAATAGCCAATAATAATCCCAGCAATGCCAAAAGCTTCATAACTCTGGGTGTATGTAGAGAATACAGGTAGCCAAAAACGTTGTTCATTACATGAGAGTGCAATTCATATCAGAGTTTTATGTCATTTTGGGGCTAATATTGCAACAATCAGTACATCCATATTGGATGATAATCAAAAGCTGTAAAGTAAACAATTTACATCTTGTAGGATGTGAGCAAGTATATCCTTTGTAATTTGGCGAACCATCAAAAGTTCAAGTCACTTGTAAGGGTATCCCTTAGATTCTAAAGAAACAAAGTTGTGTCCTCTTAACAATTTAATTTCAAAACCCTAGGAATTTGGAGTGTTTAAATACCACACACAAATGGTGCACTAACTCTTGTAATATTTCGAACTTCCAATGAAAATAATCCCATAATTTAAACACACCATACCCACTATTGGAAAACCATTCTCTCACACAAGTTCACAAAGTTACAAAATACACCCAGACTACTATTCCATGCACTCTCCTGGTATCCATAGAGTCAAAAAACTACTGAAATCCATTCGGATGTCAATGTCACTCTTCATAAGCAACCCCAAAAATTCCAAGGCACATTGACGACCAATGGAGTTAAACCACTTGAAAGTCAAGAAAAATTAGACAATTCTTATTATATAACAAACTCAAGTTTTGAGAAACCAATGCAAGGAAAAGCTCTCATTCATGCAACTTTCAATAGCGTACCAATCTACTTTGGTTTAGTTGAAACTGGGGCCACAATCCAAAAGATAACACCCTAAAGGAGGCTGAATAATATGATTTTCCTGTATTGTATGCCATATATGCTGAAGAATTGTGTCATTGACTAGGACAAAATTTCACTTCATAAAACTAGCATATGATGCGGTCTAGGCATGGAGGCATGAATATGGCATTTGAAAGCTAATGGGTTTGGCTAATGGGTACAAGGTAGGGTTTAGGGTTAAGAAGTAGGGGCCACTTACAAAAAGCGAACCGGCAGGAACAACATAAAAGAATGAAGCCAAGAAGTCCCATATTACAGTCCAAACTCATGTTTCACTGATGCAATTCATGCAAAGATGATTTCATGCAAAGGTTTCATGCAATTTGTGCAATGATGATTTCATGAAAAAACCTTAAACCCTAAACATATAACATGAATTGCAGGTTTTTGTGCATATTCATATTACATGGATATGTGTCAGTAACACAACCATAACCAAAAACTATATTGAGAGTAAATATGTGATTATTAGAGTTATCTGTACAGTCACCCTGTCTTTGGGCCTCCTTTCGCCTCCTATCCCCACTTTCAGTGATATTCGCAAAGTAAGGAAGTTTATTAAATCCCAGGATGAAATCCTGAAACTCAGCATTTAATGCACAAGGTTCGAGAGTAATTATAGTAGTTGTACACGTAGGAGCAAAGAAAATAAATGTACAGTGCAGTGGAGGCACTCAAGAAAAAGGACAGACAGAATGAAACTCAGTTTACCACCAAAGTTGATGGTTTTCTGAGTTTCACCCCTCCTTGAATGGTCATGTACTTTTTTGCAGGTTTTTTCTCAATCTCACCCCATGTATGACCATCGCAGGGTTCTCATGCTGTGTTTTCATTACTTTACGGATACTCTATTAGGCTCCAAATTTTCCTTCACAGTGCAAAGCACCAAGCAAAACAAAAGCCAGAGGCAACTGGTTGCAGTCCAATCCTTGCATACAGTTTCAAATCTCCCGGAACTAAAATTTTCTCACAACTGGATGCTCACAATTGAACTTCCTGACACACAGAGTTGGATCACAAAAGTTTGCTATTTGTCTTACGCCTACACACTGTGCATGCATCCCTAAAAGAACAGGGATAAGCACGACCAGTGTTTGAAGTATACAAGTTGGGAGCTTATGTTTGCATTCAAGCTGCAATTCTGGGTAAACTATGAAGATTTCTTCTTCCACAACATTCAATTCCTCAGTCTTGTT
>Ga0116231_10005269_pt1 | contig 25549 bp, 15 predicted proteins | sample S1TSphgellanicum_2_FD_89695 | JGI IMG/M metagenome (GOLD analysis project Ga0116231, IMG submission 89695) | Host-associated microbial communities from peat moss isolated from Minnesota, USA - S1T2_Fd - Sphagnum magellanicum MG | ecosystem: Host-associated > Plants > Peat moss > Unclassified... | reverse complement strand
CGTATTGCAAACGTAATAAGAAAAAAACAAGGACAACAACGGGACTCGAAGTGCCAAAAAAAAAAACAAAAAAAAAAAAAAAAAAAAAAAAAAAAAAAAAAAAAAAGAAATATAAATATTTTAAGATAACAAAATTGTGAAGTTGTTTCTATACTTTTGAATATTGTTTGTCAATTACAACAAGAATACAATCAAAGTGGAAACAATAAATTTATTATGTAATGGCTTTTGCCATTGCAACATGTTCAAAACAACATCATGAAAATGCATGACACCATGCAACATAATTTAAATTATTTGAATGCAAGATGAAATCAAATCATGAAAATTTCATATTTACTTTTCTAGACCTTTTGCCTCACAAACCCACCTCTTGTTCATGTGTACATATGAACATGGACCCACCCAAGATCAAATTGTTATATTCATTTTGTTTGTTCATGTTCCTGTGCGAGTGAAAAAAGAAATCTATATATTTTTGTTGCACCCTTTGCGCCTTTTTGTTTTACGATATCATTTTTTTTTTTTTATGATCATAAATTACTTTTAAAAACAAAAAAAAATAGACATATTTAATGATTATTAGACAAAACACTTTGAGAAGAATTAAGATCCAATTTTGTGTTATTTCATGATGAACATAATTTGTCAAAATTTCTTCCTTCATAAATCTCCTATGGCCATAAGATATAAAAGTTTGGATATTGAATTCATAGGAACTTTGTGAAAATATTCCAAAAGGAATCGAACAAATGTTGTGCACCATCATTTGGAATAGACATATAATTAGAGCAAAGAGTGGATCCAAAACTTAAATGAGTTTTTACATGACATTTTGCTTCTTATGTGAGAAATTAAACTAAACAATTGTTTAAAACTGAATAGGGATGGAGGTAATCTCTATCCCATATCCACATATGTGAATGCAATATGGGAAGGAGACATATCTCACATATACATATTACAAAAATTGAATATATGTTTAATCATGATTGAAAATAATCGCTCTCATTGTAGATCTCCATTGATCAATATATTGCTGCACATAAAAGTGACAAACTTAGAAATTTGCATCAAAGCAACTATTACTCACTATCTTTCCTTTTAAAAACAACCTCATCCTCTACATTTATGGCCAAATTAGTGAACCAACTTGACCACTAGCACACTATGAAAGATGGATGATGGGTGTACATCAAACATTTTTCTATTAGGTTTTAGTATTGTGGTTAGTTAGGTTATCATTTTTACTACCTACCTACTACCAATTCACTAATTTTTACACACATATTAACCATTTATATGCATCTATTTATGTAGTAGCCTCTTACTTTCCTTTCCACCTACTTACTTATAAAACCTTTTGTTAAGAATTTTATCAATCCATTAAAGGTGTTATTTAATGATCCAATTTGTGTTATAGAAGAAGAGGGACAATTCTTTATGTGAATGTGGGTTGCATCTTGTGATTTAACATGTAAAATGGTATTGCAACACAAAACATTCATAAGGAAACATAAGATGAACTTACGAGCTAATGAGCTAGATGATGCAAGTTGAGTAGTTCCTATAGTATCTTCTTCGACTTTGGTCCATGCTCTCTTTGATTTGCGCTCTTTTTTCTCCGAATCCACAAAGACAAGATCCTTTTGCGATAGAATGTCACATTCTTCACGAACCAATTTCGCTAACAAACTTTCCCATTCCTGCCCCCACCCAATCCCCGTTTGTCCTGTTAGTAATTTACAACCTTGTACAAAACGCAAATTCCATCGATCTTCAAGAGTTTCACAATCGTTTCCAACTGTTGCCAAGAGTGTATTGTCCTTAAGTGCCATATTTGCAACTGAATAAACTCGCTCAAGGAAAAGACCAAATTTTTCATTTGGGTCTTTCTTGAAAACGTTGCAAAGGATTTGTTGGATTCTACGCTGGCGATAATCAGCACGATCTACATCAAAAAGCCAATCGGGGTTATCTGTAAGCGTGCCCGGATCATTATCACATTGTGAGAAATCTAATGCAACTTCTTCATCATAGAAATCCGGTTTTCTATCAAGCTTTCTTCCCTTGTAGATTTCTGGTTGAGTCTTATGTAATTTCACGGTCATAGGATGCAAGTCATGAGTCCACTTTGACATTTTCTCCCTTCAAAACCAAGTTATAGACTACAATGCAAGTCCCTTAGTTCTCTTTTGCTTTTATGCACTTTGCAACCTTGCACATGTCACAACAATAGTTAATTACAACACAACACACAAAAACAAATCTCAAAAATATAAGTATTAACTTTCAATCAAATTTGAAAATACAAATACTTTCAATCAAAACTAAAAATATATGTATTAATTTTCAATCAAACCTCAAAAATAAAAATATTGACTTTCAATCAAATCTCAAAAATATAAGTACTAACTTTCAATTAAATCTCGAAAATATAAGTACTAACTTTCAATCAAATCTCAAAATATAAGTACTAGCTTTCAATCAAATATCATAATATATGTATTAACTTTCAACCAACATGATCGATCCTTAGGCAAGATCAACACACAACTATAGAGGAAAATTTTCAAAACTACTATCCAAGCCTTTTGATCCAAAGCCTCAAGAGTTTTGTTAAGAATGTCATATATTAAGTCCTTTTCTCTATGGCAATAATAGTGTGTGTAAAAGCTTTATGATTTGTGTCCCCTCTATTGATTGATCCAAGGTGTTATGCTTTGGGGGGAGGGGGGGAGGAGAGGAACCAATATTTCTGAATTTTATTCCCTCTTGCATTGAAACCTTAGAAAACCCACTACCCAAAAATTGAGCTTGATATGTGAGAGTCTCAAATGAGAAGGTATAAATAGAATTTGGCAATACCCCTTCATTAAATGAATCGCCATAACTATTAAAATACCAAATAGGCACACCTCTTCATCTCCTTTGATTTTTTGAAAGGTTCCAAAGGCAAAGGCCATAGTTTGCATCCTTTTTCATCTCACCCCCCATCCATCCATCCATCCATCCATCAGGGTGCATTCATTCATGGACATTCATTCATTGTTCAGATTATTGTTCCGGGTACTAAGTTCGATAGGAGGCAAGCGACAGGTTCATTCATTCGTCGCCATGTGGCAAATTGGTACCCGGAGGGTATCAGGAACTCACGGAAATGGAAGGACCCCGGAAGACAGTCACTATGCTGTCGTGGAGCAACTTAGTACCCGGAGGTTATTTTACACTCCCGCAGGCAAGAGGGAACCCTTATATCCGCCATCGCCGCCACGAAGATCTTCCTGTTCGCAGCTGCTTGCACAATCGAGTGAGGATGGGAATCCAATGTCGTTGCTGATGAGAATTTTCATCGGAAGCTTGAAAGGAAAAAAAAAAATTCTAGTTCGAAGTAAAACGATTTGGATCTGATGGAAAGGTTGGAAAGAGGAGAGAGGATGAAATAGGAGAAGGAAAAGAAGAAGAATTTGAAGCTTTTTGTGTTCGTATGTGTAAAGGGAAAACAGCAGGAGGAGTATGGGGTGTTTGCCTGACGAGATATGGACGGAAGTTTTGAAAAGTGGAGTGGAGAGAAGAGTGTTGGATTACAGAGACTTGTGTATTGTGGCCTTAGTATGTCGACGCTTGCGACGCCTCTCGTCCCTTGATTCTTTGTGGCATCTTGCATGTCAAAACGACTTTGGGAACCCCGAAGGTGAGGCCGCCGCCGCCGACGCCGTCGTCGTCGTCGTTCCTGCTGCTGTGTCTGCGACCTTGGCTCCAGTGAAACGGAGAGTGGCGCGTAATTGCAAGCTTTTGTATAGCGCCAGGTACATATAACGAAAACAATCCGAGCAAGTTCTGTTTTCAGGGACTGGGGCCAGGGTTTCTTGGTTAGGGTTGGGTTCGTGGGTTGGGTTTTCTTCCTTCCTTCAGTGGATTTTGCTCAACACTGGATGGCGGGAGAAAAGCAGGTTTGAGAAAATAAGGAATGCGAAGTTGGCAGCACGTAGACGGCAGATCCTGCGCGTGGAAAGTCATTTGGCTGTCTTGAAGAAACAGGCAGAGCAATTCCATGCTCGCTTTCTTGACGAGCGTAGCAAATTGTCTCAGGCCGTTGCAGAGCTTAAGAATCTCGAGCACGGAAGGTATTCCTTTTTCCCCCTACATTCGAATTTCCGCTAACAGTTTTTTCCATAGCCATGGTTTGTATGGCCACACAATGCTATGTCTATTCTGCAAAAACCTACTTCGATGCTGGCCCGATGCAGCCACAACTGGGAAGAACCAAACCTCTTCATTACATGTCCCTTGATTCGAATTTCCACTGGCAGTTTTATCCATAGCCAAGGTTTCTATGGAGACACATGGCTATGTTGATTCTGCAAAAACCTATGTTGTTGGAAAAACCAAACTTCTTCATTACATCGTCTTGATTCGAATTTTCACCGGCAGTTTAGCCAAGGTTTCTATGGAGTCACATGGCTATGTTGATTTGCAAAAACCTACACCAACTAAGGTCAGGTGCAGCCACAACTGGAAAATACCAAACCTCTTCATTAAATGCCCCTTGATTCGAATTTCCATTGGCAGTTTTATCCATAGCCAAGGTTTCTATAGAGACACATGGCTATGTAGATTTTGCAAAAACCCACGTCAACTCAGGGCAGATGCAGCCACAATTGGAAAATACCAAACCTCTTTGCTACATGCCTGTAGAAAGAGATGGACAGAAGTTTCTTGTCATTTTGCAAACCCTGCTTCATGGAAGCCTTTGATGTATATGGAAGATCTGTGTAGCCTTCTACAGATACTTGCAGAAGGAGGTCATTATGTGCAATGGAGAAAGGAAGATGACAGAAATGTTGTGTCCATTTTTCTTTGATCTTCAGTTTACAACCCCTTGTTGGTTGTCCAAAAGTAAAAGTGCAGTTTCAATTAGGGGATTCGAATGGACAATGGAGGACCTTTCTTTGTTTGTGCGTGGGAAGTTTGGGTTTGACACATAAGCTTCTATGTGTTGGTGGTGACACCAGGCAGGCTGAGGTGGCTGTGCAAGTGTGGCAACCACAAGCTGTGCGGGCAAGGCATCAGGAGATGCTTGAGCAGCAGCCTGTGAATGCAATCGCACAGCAGCGATCTTTACAGATGGAGGTCAAAGTCTGCAGGGGGCAAATACGACAGTTTGCACTGTCCCGGGTAAGCTGAAGAGGAATCTGTCTGAGACAGTGTCTTCTACTGTTGATGGTCTGGGCAGCAAATTCTCAAATATAGGGTTTTCTTGCTGCATTGGTTTCCAGATGATTCTTGAGCCAATTCAGCTTGCGCTGGTAGCCTTCTTGCTACGTGTTTCAAAGGGTTGAACATCAAAACTCCATTAACTAGTAGCAAGCTCTAACAAGTTGATGGAGCCTGGAAGGTTAGGCTGGATAAAGCTGTAACTTCAGTGCTTGTACTGTGTTTAGCATTTTAATCATATGGTAACTAGTTCTTTTCATCAAAGCTCTTCTTCACAAGTTTGGTAACTGTTGTTGTGTATCCTTGTGATGCAGGATGCAGCAAAAGCCATGATGGAAAGTACTGCAAAGGAACTGGAGATTCTCAAATTCAATCCTACTCTTGAGTTGCACTCTGATGGTAATGAACCAACTAAGAAGGCGGGGGTAAAAAGGAAGCATGACTGTCCTTCATCAACTTCTCAAGAATCCTCATCTACACTATCATAACTGTAGGTCAATTCATTTGCTATTTAGAGCTGGGGACAAGCTGTTGAGGTTGCACACACTGTCCTTCTTGAGTCGTTCCTCTTCTTGAGGTGGATGGGAATGTATACTTCAGATTCATGAAAGCCAGGAGCAAGCAGTCTTAATCCAGAGCTGACATTTTCTTTGGCTGCAAGGTTGATGTTACCAGAAGATTTAGGGTTTGGCACTCTTTGAAATATTTAAAATCAGCGCTTGAACCCCAGGACTAGAGTTCACCAGTTTCCTCGGTTTCAAAAACTCTTGGATTCTGATGGTAAACATGGTGCCATTGTCTGAGCAATTGTAAATATATCTTTGCAGTGGTTGGATTGAGTGTATCTGAATGGTTTTAGAGGCACATGTAGGTCAATTGGAGATGTGGAATTGTTGTTGAGGCTATCATTTGTTATCCTATGTAGTGTGAAAAGGAGGTAATAATTGAAATGTGGACTAACATTTCACTGAGTACTTGCTAGGTCCCTTTGGGTTCCTGTGGATGGTGGTGCAGTGGCTGCCTCCTAAGTCTGATGTCACTTGATTATTTTCTGGACATTTCTGCCCCTTCAGATACAGGTGCAAATGTAGTTACTTGCACGGAATTGATTTCTTTGGACATTAGCAACTGCGAGATATCAGGCTTGTACAGTCTCCCACACCACAGGTAATTCTCAGACTCAAACTGGTCAAATGTAGCCATATGAAGAGCTCATTATTTTCTAACTGGAAATGCTACAAATCGACAATCATAAAATAACTGCTGCTTGCGTTTTGGATGCACAGGCAGAATGTGTGGGAAGTCATAAATAGGTATATTCCTTGACTGTAATATAAGAAAGAGGTTGTGTGTGTTTGTTAAGTCTTGAATTTTGGTCTATTGTTATGCATGATTGGTATTATTGTAACTCATCATCTTTTATATTCATCCAAACCTTCTCTGTTTTTCTCAAAGGTTTGAAACAGGTATATTTGGTGTTGATATTTACATCAATGGCACAACACTAAGGAGATCAACATTGGGAAAAATCCTTCAAACATGGACAGTCACACCAAGGTCCAAAACCCCTCCACTTGAATTGGTTATAGGAAACACTTGGAGTGCATACCATTGTCACTTGTCAAAGGGCATGAAGACAGGCTGTGGTATCCAAATTTAACCTTTCCTTTTATGTTATATGTAGATTTGTGATTGTAACATATTCATAAAGTTTTTATAACATTATGTTGCTAAAATTTAGAATGCACGTTCGTATATGGGTGTTATCTTTCAAAAATATATAGGTCAATGTATATATGAGGGCATTTGCAGTGGATCAAGATCTTGTCACTTCTTGTAGAGGCGCCCACTCTTTCCAAAAGAGAAATATACTTTCGCATGGTTCACATGAGTTTAAATTTAGAGCATTTATTAAAATTTCAATCAACAGCTATTATTATTATTATTATTATATAAGTAATATATACTGTTGTGTCCTTGCCACTTGGTGGAGAAATTCATCCTAAAATAAGTAGAAAAATGTTTGAAATAATAAAAACAATAGAACATACTTATTACATGGTTATCGAATGAATCCCACCCAGACCTAATATTATAACACAAATGTATTAATAAAAGGGAAGTTTTCATTTGGACTATTTAGGGTTTAAGAAGTTGCCTAAAACACTGGGAGAAAGTTTCCTTTTGTACATGAAGACCCCATACTAGTTACTACTGCCATAAACAAAGTGCAAAGATTTGGAGTGGATTTTCCCAGACTTCTTTACTCAGACCTAATAATATTAGACATGTAAAGTTATGTGAAGTAAAGTTTGAGTTTGATTTTAAAAAATTCTAATGAGTTTCAATTCCACTGTGAGCCCCAAAAAAAATAATGACCTAATCACTAGTAAGTTACTTACTGACACTAATTAAAATTGAGCTGATTAGTAAGTTACTTATTGACACTAATTAAAACTGACCTGATTAGTAAGTTACTTTTTGGCTCTAATTCAAGTTCACCTGATTTAGTAAGCTACTTCACGACTCTAATAAAAACGAGCTGATTAGTAAGTTCATCACCGACACTGATTATAAATCACCTGATTAGTAAGTTACTTATTGACACTAATTAAAAAGACCTGATTAGTAAGCTACTTTTTGGCACTAATTCAAATTCACCTGATTAGTAAGTTGATTGCTGACACTTACTAGAAAATGACATGATTAGTAACTTGCTTTACTGACACTGATTTGGAAAATGAGCTGATTAGTAAGTTCATCACTGACACGAATTAACGACTGCTTTGGTTTCTGCACTCTGCTGCGGCTATTTATTACGCGCGCGAGACTCGAGTGCGACAAAATGCGTGTCTTTCTTCCACACCCCAGTGCGCGCTCGCACTCGCACGCTGGCTGCCTGGCTCAGGGCTGGCGCGCAATCCAATTTTGGTCTGGAGGCGGAGGAGTCGCAGCTGCAGAAAGAGACTCCAGAGCTCTCTGTAGAAATCCACAGAAGACCGTATGCCAAGACAAGCAGCATCTGCTTTCTTTCTTTTGTCGTCTCTTTCGTCTCTAGAGCTTTCATTTGTCATAGTTGCTGTCATTATTATTTACAGCACTCGAAAGCAAAGCAGCAGTCTCTCTGTTGCTTGCTTGCTTGCTTACTTGCTGCTGCAATATCCCTCTTCCTTCCTGTTGCTGCTGCAATCTTCTTCAAAGGAATTCATTGCAACTTCTCTTCTTCGTGTTTAATTCTTGTTTTTTTTCCCCCCCTTTTCTCTCTTGACTCAGTGAATTGCCGAGACGCTTATAAGTCTTCAAATGCATGATGACCACGTTACCCCAGTTCACAAAATCCTTGGTCTACAGGAAGACGAAAAGAAGAATTTGAGATTCCAGCTCGCGGCGCTACTTCAGCATCGATCCCTGGGACTTTCGAGTTGTTGTAGGTCGGGGAGTTGAATTGGACAAGGATTGTACTTGGGAATGAAAGTCGACAGTTTGCTGCAAGCGTCGTCGCCGACTGATAGCAGCTAGCGGAGTCTAAGGAAGCTGATCCAAGTACTCCAAGGTGGTTTGTGCAGCAGCCATGCGGAGGAAGAAGAAGTTCGGCAGTTCATGGACTGCTCTGAAGAAGCAAGTGCAGCAATGCAGCTGTATGGGCACAGCTACGTTCGAGGACACTGAAGACACGACACAGGTTTCAACTACGGGACAATCCCGACTCGATGCTCAAGCAGCTGCTATGGCTTCTTCTTCTTCTCAGTGCGCCCGCCAGTGTTCGACGTACAACAGCATCTTTGAGTATGTTGATGAAGAGCAGCTGCAGGAAGAGCGTGATGCTGTGTGCAAGGTACTTCCGCTTAAGCTGCACAGACACAGGTCGCTTGCGGAAGAGCTTGAACTTCCAAATGCGTCACCGGATCTTCGGCTTCCCTGCAATGTAGCTCCGGGAGCAGCTGCAGCCCCATGTCCAGCGGCCAGTGGCCTTCAGCATAGTGGCGCAGCTGCGTTTAAGCATGTCCACAGGTCGTCAGGGGCGCCTGCAGCTGTGCGAAAGCAGCTTGGGCTCATTGCAGCTAGAGCTGCTGGAGCGGAACTAGCAGACTGTTGTGATACTACTGCAGTAGGCAGAAGTCATGGGTGTCGCGGTGTCGCAGTTGGAAAGCTTTCAGAGTCAGTGGCACGGAGGAGATCCCGCGGCCATGCGAAGCTAGAGAAATCTGAAGCTCGCGGCGGAGAAGAATGTGCAACTGGGTCGCGGACGGATTCTTCTTCTTCTTCTCAAGCTGGTCGTCTGATCTTCAGGAGTTGGGTGGGAAAGGATTTGGAGCTTCAGCAGCAGCAGCCGAGTAGTACTCGAACAGCGAGCACGCGGATGTCGAGAACGGAGTACCCCCGTACTGCTCGACGGATACCGAGTAAATTGCATCCGGCTCGTCCTCCAGCTCGAGTTTCCGCAGGGATGAAGCACGCGGGATGGAATGCGAGTACGCGCAGTGCACAGGACTGTCAAGCGCTGATCCGCGACAAGGAGCGAGCTCTGATGAAGAGGGAAAGAGCCTTGAAGTACGCGCATTCCATCCGAAGGTACTACAACTGCAGTAGGCATGGATCTGCAGCGCGCCGGAAATTAGGTCTTGGAGCTGCTGCAGGCGAGCAGCTATGGCCGATCAGCAAGGAAGCTGCGAGGACGCCTGACAAGCCGGGATGGGTATGGAGCTGGCTGGAGCGAGCTGCACGCATGGGTGGTGTGACGAATCATGGACCTCATCGCGGCGACAACCGCGTCTTCGACAACGACTCAAGCTATTCCCGCAACGTCCCAGCCGGGAGTCGATCCCAATCCAGCGTCCAAAGCACCATCGCCATGTGCACAACAGGAGCAGCCGATTCCAGAGCAGCTGCTGGTCCCGACTCTTTGCGACATTCTTGGACTGCAACCACAAGCTCCTCGGCCTCGGAGCTTGATCTTCAGTCACCTGGGAGTATGTCCAAGTTCAAGTACTCACGCTTGTACAGCACTCGTCGTTTAGCTTTCTGGAAGAAGCAAGTCTTTGCCGGAGGCTTGCAGATGAACTGCAAACAGGACTACTACGACAAACGTGTCGAGAAAGACATGAATCTGGCGGCCGTAGAGGATGAGAGCGTGGGAAGCTGTGCTGCTGCAGCAACAACACCTCCTGTTGCAGCAGCAGCAGCAGCAGGAAGAAGAGCTCCTCCTTCTTTGTCTGCTGCTGCTTCCAAGTACAAACTTTGTTCCCATTTCAGTACTAGTGGTGGACATGGAGCTCAGACCAGGGTACTGAAATCATCATCACAGTGTGCAGCAGCAGCAGCAGCAGCAGTAACAGCTACACAGCTCAAGCTCCTGAAGTCTTCTCCAAAGATGAGTGGAAGAAGAAGAGCAGACTGGAATCATATTGCAACAATAACAAGAGCTGCTGGAGATGGTGGTGATGTAGTAGTAGAAGATGATGATGATGTTGATTCTGTTGCTTCTACTGCAACTTCTTTGAGGAAGAAGAAATTCAGAAAACCAGTTTGAAAGATTTTGTTTTCGAAAAAAGATCGAATTCCCATTCCAAACTTTGTCTCCAGAAGATTGAATTCCTGTGTGAAATTTGTGTCCAGAATTTCTTTTTACTCGGATTGAATTCTCAAATGAAATTTGGTCTCCAGAATGCTTCTTTCCTCATCTCCAGAACATTTCTGCAGATCAAATTCCATTTGAAAGAAATTTGTCTGCAGAATATTTCTTCAGATTGAATTCCTTTCAAATGAGATTTGTCTCCAGAGAATATTTCTTCAGATTGGATTCCATTCAAAAAAATTCTCCTGAAAATTTCCCGAAATTTTCTTCAGATTTCATTCTCTCCCTCTCTCTCCCTCTCTCTTTTGCAGGTACCTGAGCTAGAAATTGTCTTTATCTTCAAGCAAAGCTAGCACCCCCTGCAAAACCCAAAACCTTGCCAAACCCAAACTTTATCCACAAAGTACTTGCAGTTGCAATTGACCATCAAATGGCAGTGATGCAGGTTCAGGTTAGGGGAAATTGTACAAGAGGATGTCCGATGGAATGTTTTGAAGGACAAAAGATGGAGAAGAACAGGACACACACTTGTTTCTTGAGCATGTGGAAGGACTCAGAAGCAAAACACACACACACACACACACACACACACACATATATATATATATCAGGGAATTGTTGATAAACCTATCTGCAATTGCATGCTCTTTTCACAACCAGCTTTGAAGCTCATCTGGTTTTGAGAAATCAAGAGAGAATTTGGACAATATCTGTGCAATAGGCGGGACTTGGCCTACCATTTTTGCACATGATGTTGAGGCTGGTGAACAGCACAGCAAAGCCAAACACCTGCTGTTGATTGGCTAGATAGTTTGATTCGATCCAGGTGGGTTGCTATTAGTAGTCTCCCCTGCTACTTCCAGTCCCAGTTTTAGTTTTATGGGTGGGGTTTGAAAAAAGTAAATATTTTTGAAGTGAAAAACTATACTTGGATGTGAGAAATATTTTTGTAGAGTCACATACTGAGCACCACTGGGGACCCTCTCCGGTTTGCTTTATGGCAATGGATTTTAACCTTTAGAATAGTCGATGTTCAGATTGCTGAAGCATTTGAGTTTGGAATAATTACTGGGAAAATAATTGTCAGATAAGCAACAAGACCAAGTTGGGTTGAGTTGGAAGAATTGACAAAATAGTCATGAGATAAGCCACAAAACCAAAATGTGAGTGTTCAAATCTTCACCCTCAAAAACATAATTAGAGTTTAAATCATTGATAATATGAATGACAAATTCGACTTTTGAACCACCCTAATTTTGTAGTAGTTTCATCATCTTCACTCGTCCACCATTCACACAGCTTTACAACCAAAAAGAAAAAGAAAAAGAAAAAACCCAGTTTCTGGAACAAATTTTTAAATGCATAATGACTTGCCAGAATTTTCTGAGTGTAGTCTGCCAGCACTTGAAATAGCATAATATGCTGACCGAAGAAGGGACCGTGTCTTGTGTTTCAGGGCAAGCTTTTATGTTTTTGTAAGGGCCTGCCCTTTTTCTTTGCCCGATACTTGAGAATCATGGCTGTTAGATTTGAACAGGAAGTCGTGTCATGGTCATTGTATGCAGTAAGGCCCTCAGACCAGGACTTTGGAATTGAACACCTGCCCTCAACTGTTGCATTGGGCAGTGCCATATTCTGATAACAGCCTTATCGGAAGGCCTTTCCTGGAACATAATTTGTTCCTTTGCCCCTTTGTGACCCACTTTGGGTTTTGCTCTTTTGGCTTGGACTTGGGTCCTCTCTCTTTGTTCTTCCTTTCTCACTTTGCTGGTTGCTTTGTTTAATGGAGCTTGCCAGGTTTTATCCGGAAAGTTTTTTAAAAGGAAAATGCAAACTTACATGTAATAATCATAGAAATTCAAGCCCAATACTCAAAAGTGACATTTGTGTGGAATTTCTGACATTTGTATGACTTTGTTTTTATTTTGATTGTGTTAGCACACAACAAGAGACACTGCACTTAATTGGTTAATATTTTAAGATCCAAAATCTTTAGCAACTTATTTCTCCTTGAAGAATTTTTTAATTTAGTAGTACATTTTACATTGGACATCTGGAGGCAAAGTGCAATCACATGATATGTATATGCTTTAAATTTGTTGCCTTACTTCCATTTAATTAGTTGTCAGTATTCAGTTCTATTCAAATCCTTCCTTTAGTTTTTATTTGGTTAACAATGAACAGATTCATTGCAGCAAGGGAAAAGGAACAACCAACCCAGCCAGCCCAGGTTCAAATGCTTGTTCCACTGGATTGCAAATAGCAGGACTTTTTTTTAAAAACCCCTTTTGTATATTGCCGCCTTATGGATGAAGTTCTGTGTTGCTTTAGCAACATGCTTTAGCAACAAACCACCCATTATAAATTTATTTACAGCTTATTAAAGTTATGTTTTCACCCCCTATAGCCTCTTTCAGTGTATCCACGAAGTAAGGAAATTTTATTAAATCTCAATATGAAATGCTGAAACTCAGAACTTAATGCACAAGGTTTGTGACTAACTATAGTAGTTGTACAGGTAAGATCAGTGAAAATATACATAGCTGGGTAGAATGGCCGGTGAGTGAACATTTAAGTGCTCAGGGCAGGTTGGATCCAAGGGAGGGTTCCATTGTTCCTAGTGTGCAAACAAAACTTGAACCTCTCCTCTCAGCGCATTTGACACACTAAAAATCATCAAAAACAGATTAAATTTGAGAAAGCTACGACCCCCCAAAGTAGAGGGGGTTAAGAATTCAAAAAAACAAACTGCAAAACACTACAAAGCCAGTTCCAGAACACTCAAGAACTTCCTTTTATGTTATTCTGTTATTATTCGAGTTCCAAAATAATTTGTGAAACTGAAGGTGGTGCTCCTATAGCACTAAGAAAGTTATGAGCTCTGAAAGTAGGAGGGGTCCAAAAGGAAGGAAAAAAAAAAGTTTTATAATTTGAAAAGCTTATTTTTGTTCTTGTTATTTTTTTCATTACTCCTTTTCCTTTGCACTTCAGAAATGATTTCTAATTCTAAAGCTTAAGGTAACGCTCCCATAACATTTTAAATCTCTCAAAATCAAGCACAGATGACAAAGATCTAAATAAATGTTTGGTGACAATAGGGTAGTGATCGATGATGGACAGTTCTACCCTAGCAGTGGAGGCGCTCAGGATAAAGTAAAGGTATGATGAAACTCAGTTTACCACCAAAATTGGTGGAAAAACTAGTTTGGGGTTCCAATTATTTGCTTTTGTAAACTTTTCATTCCCAATTACACATTTGATGCCCTATTATGCCGAAACTAGCAGTTCTCGCCCCCTAATCATGTGACTTTATGGATAACTCCATTGTTTGCGCCTAACTTCCAGCCATATCTACAGTTCTAGAGCAAGAAAGGACTATCTGACACCATTGGAAGAGGCCTTTCATCAGCCCAACATTGGCTAAATAATGAACTTGCGTTTTGGAAAAAAGAACAAAATTGGATAATTGTCACCATTTTTGTAATTCACTTTTCAGATAACCATTCATGAAGTCCTTATGAACCAAGCAAAAACATACAGGTACCCATTTCCAAAAGACCATTCAAAACGGCAAAACAGCTTGTAAGCATCCTTCCTAGTTGGCACCCAAATATTTTCTATATTGATATTGATAACCTAATCAGCACCCAATTTTATTATTATTATTATTAAAGAATGAACTACCATGCGGTTATGAAAGAATTCAATAACTGGCCAACACTGGTGTGAACTCTGAACAAAATATTTGCAGAATTTGGAGTTCTGAACTTGTGTGTCATTAAAGGAAAAGGGTTGTTGTCATTGGGTTTGAGGAGTGGAATTTGAAATGGATTGTGCTAAATTGTAGGCAGAGCTTGTGTGGTACTGTTGTAATAGACATCATCAAATCACAGCAGATGTTACTTATGACTAATTACAGACTTGCAATTTGTTTTGCTTACTACAACTATAAATATATGCATGTGACAGATTGAAAAATACTGCCCCACTGCAGAGAGCAAGTAATGCACATGTTTCAGACCAGAATGCCACTCTAGATGATGTCAAAAAAATTCCAATTTCACTTGAGAAATAGACTTTGTTGAAGAGAGAGAGAAAGAGAGAGAGAGATAGAGAGAGAATGCTTCATTCCAAGTCTGACTTAAGAATCACCATGATTGTTGTTTCTCCACATAGACAAAATTGGTGTGCCTGGCCACTGCCATTACAAATTTGTGAACTTGTGATATAAAGGCAACTGGCCCCCTTTGTGTTATGTTATCATTTCAAACGGAAGGAAAGAAACAGAGATTCTGAGAAGACCCACTTTGGATGTTTAATGTTGTTCCAGTAAATTTACTTTTTGTTTTTCAAAAGAAGGGGACAGAGGGACAGAAGACTGATCAAAATTCATTGCAATATTTAATGCACTGACAAAAAAACAAGAAATTTGTTTCCTTTTTTTTTTAATGACGTATGCAAAATATTGCTTTACCCTAATTTCTAAGCTCTTACAACCATGATGTCATTCATCTTGACATCACAACCGACAACTCATTCACAATGTCATCAAAGAGTAGGATAATGGCTGATGAGTGGGGCGTTCTGGAAATAAGCACTTGTCCAAGGGGGTGCTTATTTTGGGAGTGGCCAGCTCCTTGGGCATTACCTGACAAAAAGCACTGGCAGGGGAAAAAAAGAGAATAAAATAAAATCTTTTTGTGTCATGGGAAGAAAAATGAAAAGAAGAGGTTGGGCAATTTGAAAAATGAAACACCCACCCATTTTGCTGAGAAAAAATTCTGCTTAATAATAGAGTTATCCGGAAAGTCTCATGACAAGGGGGTGAGAATGGCCAGTTTCAGCATAATAGGGCATCACACACATTACAGGAAATGAAAATTTTACAAAACGAAATAACCGGGACCCAAACTAGATGTTCCACCATTTTCGGTAGTAAACTGAGTTTCATGCTGTCTTTCGTTTTTCTTGAGTGCCTCCACTGTTGTTACATATATTTTTGCTGCTCCTACCTGTACAATTACTCTCGATCCTTGTGCATTAAATGCTAAGTTTCATCATTTCATACTGAGATATAATAAAATTTCCTTACATTGCGGATACCACTGAAAGAGGGGATAGGGGGTGAAAGCAGGCGCAAAGACAGGGTGACTTTCCAAATAACTCTAATATGCCTTTTAGATACACTAAAAAAATTCTGCTGGTGCTCTACATGAAAAGAAAGCCAGGGGAAAAAAGAAAAAAACCCCCACATTACTAACTCAATTTTGAAAAGGCGGGAAGGAAGGCAGTGAAATTATCAACAATTGAGGATGCTAGTACTTACTGTTGTTGGTCTTTTGCTATTTCTCATATTGGAGAATCACAACTGAAACCTGGCTGCAAACGTTCTTAAATGCAGTTTTACATTGTCTGACCAAACAAGTACAGTTTTTTGTGATTTTTTACTGAAAATATGTATTTCTTTTTCAAAAAAATCTTAAATAAGTTGAAATTCTTAGTCAAGTGCTCAATTTTTATCAGTTGTACAACATATTATTTACATAATCCACAGCCGTGTATATGTAAGTGAAACTGCACTTCGTACTCACTATTCCAGGGAGACTCAATTTGGAATTTTCATGATGAGTCAATCGACTTCTAATCAATCCTCCAAAGAGTGCAATGCCTCTAAGCAAATGCCATATAGAATTGAATTGCCCAAGGCAACCTTGAAGTCTGTCCCCAAACAAGACATTGTTCAATAGATAAGATCTTCCAATGGTTCTTCTATTGAGAATGTCGATAGCCCAACTCCAAGTCTTTTTGTGCTTGTGGGCACTCCCAAAATCCATGAATTTCTTATTTAGTTGTGCACCATGGGTGCAAAATGGGCAATGAGTTTTTAAGAGTTGATCTTTTCATTGGTCTCCAAGTGTTAACTTCTACACCCATCACATGAAGGTGCTTTCTTCTTGGTTCTCTCTTTTTGTCAAACCTTTAAATGTGAAACATGTTGTATTGTTACTTGTCTTCAACTGGTTTTGAGAAGGCATGTTTATTATTACTATGCAATTTCCTCCCAAGCACAATTGTATATTTAAGTAACTCAATGCCATCCTCCCATGACCAAGCAAGGGGTCAAATGAGATCTTTGCCCACTCTGCCATAATAAACCTACATTGGCAACTTCCTTTGGCCTTTGTGAATTTCACAAACACGTATCTTATTATTTGACAAAGACCTTGCTCAAGAGACCAATATTGGGAAGCTATGAAGAACATGTTAATAATTGCTTGAGGAAGTAAATGAAGCATTGAACTACATGAAGTTATTAGTTAAAAGCTCCTTAAGCTTGTACCACCAAACATGGATCTAAGTCCTCTCCTTGCATAAAGGATCCCACCCAATTGCCTTCAACAACTTCATGTGCAGTTGCCTAAGTTCCATTATGTGTGCCTAGGTTGAGTTGGTTCAACATTCTTGCCAAAAGATGGCATTTCTCTGGTTTGGACTCAAAAAATTTCTCAACTTCTACTCTTGACAAAATTATGCATGCACTATTACAAAATAATGTGGGTGTAATTCACTAGTCCCCATTCACTAAACCAATGAATTCACCGCTTCCCCACTAAGTCTTGTTCACTATAACCAGTGAATTCACTTGTAATCCAGTAAAATCACTTGACGTACAAGGACACCTTTTGTTATAATGATGATTCTTTATGAACAATTGAACTAGCCTTCATGAGCCCTCTATTATGGAAATGACCACCCATTTTTTATTTAAAGGACCCAAACCTGCCTCATTCAAACTTCAATGACCATCAAATTTCCCTATTTAATAGATCCTCCTAAGACAAAGGCATAAGTTTTCATTGTGTACACAAGTAATTTCCATGCTTTGACAACCTTGTTCCATATGTGTTCCTATGTGCTTTCAATGACACAAAGCCCAATTCAAATTGGACCCCCATTTTCTTTTTTTATTTAATTTGAATGCATTGATGTGATGGCAAAATAGAATTTGCAAGTTTGAAAAACCGAATTGTAAGGCATATAACACCCATTTAGTTAAAAGATTCTCCAAAGTTTTTTTAGAATCTACTACTCCCACACCCCCAAAAGATTTCCTCGCACAACAATCCCCATCTTACCGTATTGCAAATTGTGTACTTTTGGTTTGCCCAAAAACAATTGCATATCAAGGTTCAAGTTTGTTGGATAATCTTCTTAGATCCACCCCACATTGAAATGAAATACCACAATGACATAATGTTCCACCACATTTTTTCCTTTGTATATTTTGGTGCCTCATTGAGTTGAAGAAATCATGTTCAATGATGTTGTAAGAACAATAATTTACATGATCCAAAAGGTACTCTCCAATGGAAGTTACCCACCAACTGTCCCTCTACAATGTCATTATCACAACAATGTTTTATGTAAGTAAAAGGTTTGCTAATAAACCTTTTTCCTATACAAAAAAAACATTTGGTTAACAATTGGTGTATATTTCACCAAAGAAAGATGGGTGAAACACCAATAAATCAATTTTTTTTAATTCAAGAAAAATAAATTTATCCACATCATCAACCTCCAAACCTAAACCAAAAGGTGTACCAAGCAACTTGAATTTATTTTTTCCCAAGCCCATTTTCATTGAAAGTTGTGCAATCAATTTGACCTTTCTTGATATACCCCAAAACAATATGATGTGTTTTCTTTGGCTTAATTTTTAAATCTCCCAAAAACCCTTAAGAATGCTACTAGATTCTCCACATGATTCCTCTTTCCCTTGATTGTGAATGAAGTGTCATCTGCATCTTGTGAAATCAATTGGTCGTTTCTTGAACATGGAAAGAAGGGAAATACCAACATTGTTTCCACTCATCACATGAGCTTTGACAACTTGATTGAATGCCTTGCTTATCACCAAGAAAAAATAGGCTACCCAAGGGCACCGTTGCCTAACACCACAAAAGATGGGCAAGATTCTTGTGGTAATCCCATTAAAGTTTACTACAACTTTTGTCTTAACAAATAAGAACTAGATCATGCTAACAAATTCATCTAGGAAACCTATCTTACGTAAGCATTGAAAAATAAATGCCCAAAATACCTTGTTGTATGCTTTGGAAAAACATTCATATTATTATGTGTGCATGGCCTTGTTGTTCTTTTAAAATTTTATCTCTCAATTTAATTAATTCTAACTCAAAGTTATTTACTTGATCTTCATCTCTATCTTAAGCATGGATTTATTTGTCTCCACTTGAAAAACCTACATTTTCAACTCTTATTCTTTTGTTTTGATTTCCGTAATAACACTATTGAGCCTTGTTTCAATAGTCATGTTCATGAAGTCCTTTTAACACTCTTCTCAATCTTCGTCTCTAGATAGCCCATTTTTCAAATTCTCTTACAATGAATTTCTTCCTCAATTTAACCCATAACTACTACATGCAAAACATCACATTTACAACCCCAAACCTTAATCATTGTTGAGGAGGAGAAAACCAATTACAAGTGCGGTGAATTTAGGTGCCACAAAAATTGGTCCAATTTTTTTAATTTCAACATCCAACAATAATAATCTCCTTAAATTTTGACATTTCAAATAGATAATTTCTAGAAAATCCAACATTTCAAAAAAATAAAAATTTATTGTCAAACCTAGAAATGTGTGATAGCACCATGCTTGAAAACCACCCAATAGTCAAAGTAGGTTTTGATAAGGGTATTTGACCCACAAGAAAAAAATTCATTTGATTCCAAGTGTAATTTTTAAGTGTAATGTAAAGCTTGAAGTAGATAATTGAATTTTTTTTTCAAAATTCAAAGCTTAAGTATAAAGGTGGAGTTGAGAAGTTGGTAATGACTTGGAGCTTCATGGGTGGTCTTGGATTTAGTGACTAGGTGGGCCACATGGAAATTGGCCTTAAATCTCTCTCTCTAAGGTTCATAAATGACTTTCTCGTGTATCATGATTCATATCAAAAGGATACTTGAAGGGGAAAATATATATATAATAAAAAATAAAAAACCTATTCAATTTAAATGTTAGAAAAACACATAATACATATATGGATCCAATGTGTATTTCCTAATACATCTTCCCAACACTGGTTAGAGGTTTACACCTAGATAGAGTTCAATTTGCAAGCCAATTATGTTTTGGGTTTAACAATTATCTGTTGAAATGACGAAAGTTTGGTTTGTTTTTTTTCTAATTTTTTTTTGTTCTTCTTTGTCCCTCCTTTGCTAATGTAAGCACCATTGTAGTATTGTGCAACAATAGCAAGAACAAGAGTTGGAGGCACTAAAAATTGCTCTAGAAGAGGAATGGGTGCTTCACTTGAATGTTGTTCAAAGTTTGGAAGGTCATGAAGGTTTTGTCCTCAATGAGTTGGAGAGTTTGCAAATGGAATATGCAAGAACATCGGAACAAAAAGATGAGGTTGCTATTGCTTTGAAGAGAGAAATAGTGGCAACAAACTATAATGTTGCACATCTTGTGCAAAAGCTTAAAGGCATGAAACTAGCATTAATGGCAGTTACAAAAAAAAATGAGGAATGGAATGTGAAGTATGAAATACTTGCAAAGGATAAAGATGGGGAGCTCAAAGTAATAACTCTCCAAAGGCAATGGGAAGACAATCATGTTAGGTTGACACACCTTCAAGGTGAAGTGGTTATTGTTAATGAAAAAGTGTTAGAGAAACTTGAAAAAAACTTTGTAGTATTATCGATCATGGGGTGGTGGTTGTGCACAAAAGTAAAAATGTAATGTAAGTTTGAAGAGAGAGTGAGAGTAGAGCTAAAAGCTATCAATATTGGGGAGCTCCAATCAAGGGACACCTTGGTAGTAAGCTTACAAAAGGAGTTAGAAAACAACACTAAACTGATATAATAACAAGACTCTTTGCAAAATGAGCTTCACCCACATAGAGAACTAGCTTTACAAAAGGAAAAACTTTAAGAATTTGTGGCAAATGTTGTAAATGCATTGAAAAAGAAGTCCACTGTGTTATCAGTAATGTTGTGGTGGCTTCGTGACAAAGTAGAGAATAGTGGTTTGCAAGAGGAGATGTTGAAAATGCAACTTCATAGTAACCATAGAAAGATCCTTGAGAAAAACAGCCTGATTTTGAATTTGTAGCATGAGCTTGATCATAACTAAGCCTTATTGTTGCTAACCCTAAGGCACAAACTGGAATTATAAAGAACCAAAGCCCGTGAATTTATGGTGCAACAAGAGTGGAATAGTCATGAAATTGAACTAAAGGCATAGGTGGTAGCACTACAAATGTGTGCAGATGCATCTTAGAGACAACTATTGATAAAAATGAAGAAGGTAGTGGAAATTGGAAGCAAAAGAGCTTGTTACATAATTGTTTGGGAAGTGGAAAGTAGAGAATGAAACCTTGATGGTTGTAACACTAAAAGTAGAACATTAATTTCTTGACAAAGATCAAAAGTTGTGATATGGTGCTCCATTTTTTACTATGATGATGGGTTCATATAATGGCCTTTTGTTGATGTGCATGATCTCTATAAATCACCCTTTTAGGGTCTCAAATTTCATTTCTATGGAGTTCTTCATGGTCCTAAAAATCCATAGCACAACATTGAGGATGTCAATAGTCTTGCATTTGCACCTTTTGTCTACATACATTTGTTATAGATGTGCATATCCATATTTAGCTAGTATGATCTAAAGAATTTTGATTCTTAAGAAATGAACATCAGATATTTTATTTGACATCTTTGATTACCTCACCAAACATAACCCAAGAAAATTATATCAAGTATAGGCTTCTTTGTTCTTTATTACACCTCAACTCTGGTCTTTGGTCCCAATTATGAAAGATATATTTTGTAATAGATTTTATGGTTCAAGGATTGGGTTTGCACTGAAAATTACTAAAGTTACATTTGGATCAACTACTGCAATTCTTGGATTGGGAACAATTGGATTGGTTATACACATCCTTGCCTATATCATCAATTGTTAATCCACCAAGATTTTTGCATTCACAATTTTCTTTTTTTCTGCAATTGCACTTCCTAAGTTCTTGCAGGGTTGGTTGTTTTCTCCTCATGGTGTTATTTTCTATAAGTGTTTGTGCACACATCCTATAGTGTTTTTTTCCTCTTCACAATGATTTTGTTGAATGACACCTTCAAGTGGTGGAAGGTTACAAAGCAACATGTGCATTTCGCATAATTGGAATTGACATAATACTTGAAAAATTGGAATTGGGTATGTTTGAGTTTCTCTGTAATTAACATGTGATATAGATGCTAGTGCATTGAAAGTTGATTATATGCAGCTCTTAATTTCATGTATACCATACCTTCAACTAAAGCTAAATGTGGGAAATTGTTGGCATGTGTATGTGGGAGTTACCGCAAAAGAATTTGGTCTAATAAACACTATAAATTCAAAGGAAATTAACAAACATGTTCATGAGGTACTATTGGAGGAACAACATATATAAAGAAAAACCTCCTTTCTTTTTTGCACCATATGACCCACTGGCCTCTTTCTTCTTATGCCAGACATTTTGTTTGGAAACATTTCTAACATCAATTGAGTCTTTTGGATTAAGTGATTTCTGAGATGACAAATGGAGGAGTTTGGTATAGCTTTGACTACATTGACAAAAGTGGTGTTATCATTTTAGCCCTAAAATCAACATAAGAAGGTTTGTCTCAAACTTCCACATTGTCATCTTGGGCAAATGTTTTGCTTGAATCAACTGAATATGTGTGGTATGTGAAAGCAAACAAAAATATTAACATCATAAAACAATTGGCATTTTTCTGTATTGAGCATGGGGTATTTGTGAAATTCCTAACTTGATAGATTTGGAGAAACATTGATTATAGTTTGGTTTTTATTTAAGCAAAATAGACTTGATGGTTGAAACTATTGCAAGCAGACGGTGTATCAGTTATATACTAAGATTAGCAGCAAATATTTACAAGGTCACATTTAATCCAAACATTTTTTTGTATGGCTGCACATGGACTTTTGGACAATTTGGAGGATATTAAAGGAAAAACAAATATGCTAGGCTTGGTTGAAAATTACATGGATGGGGTAAGATGAAACTTCTCTCTTTGTTAGTTCTCATTAAAAAACAATTCCTTATCACTGGTATAATGAAGTAGTGCAAATCCCAAGTTAATTAATATTTCCAATGATTATCCAAATTTGGTCAATAATAATATATTAAGGAATGGACATTCCAGTAACAAACTAAGGTTGGGACATTACATCCCTTTCACTAAACCACAACCCCCATCTTTAGTTGGCGTCCAGTCACCAGTGATCCATATGTCAAACCAACCCACCAACACTAGTTTAAACATTATGTTATGAAAACCTAATCGGTTCTCATATATATATATGAGAACCAAAGAAAACTGATCGAGTTTTCAATATTATTATTTTTTCCACATTCCTCTGGTTCTCAAATAGGGCGGTTCTCGCATATATGATACAATTAGTTCTCTTGATTGGTTCTCTATTTTTGGAAATAAATATTTAATTTAATAAATAAATAAATAATTAATTAATTAATTAGAATAATTTTTAAATTTTAAAATTAATTAAAAATATATGGAAATTTGGGGAAAAAAATAATTCAAAACTTATAACTCCACAACTTCGTCCCTTTCAAAAGCTCTTTCAAATTCCTCTAACTTTTCTTCTGAATTAAGATCACTTTCAATAAAATTTGCCAAACTAAAAGGGGATTTCCAACCTATCCTAGGATCATTAGGCCAATTTTTGTTCACAAAAATCAATTTATCCAAAAATTTTGATTATAAATGGCATCTCCTAAAACTAATAAGAATTCTAGCTAGTGAAAATATTCTTACTATTTCAATTTGAGATCCATTTATTCTTAAGATTCATCTAGCACAAAAACCAACTATAGGAAACATGTTTTCATGTTTTTCCCACCATTGCAGTGGACATTTGATGTCTTTATCATCCACTTGATAACACCTAAAAATTAAAAGTTCTCTATTGACCAATTTTGTTGTTGGCTCATTTGTGTTGGTTGTCATTTCAAAAATATCTAAATTCTTGTCATCTTCAACCTTTTCATCAACAACACCCCCTTTAGATTCAACCAACGGATGCAAATGATAATAACATTTCAGAAGCATAGGAAATAAAGATTTTTTGTCATATTTTTCAACAATTGCCTTCCCTTGTTCATGACCAATAAGTGAGGACACAAGATGAAGAATTATAGATCTAAAATCCAATAGGAAAGAAAGCATATTATGGGCCTTCCTTTCCTCATATTCTTTTAAGGAAAGAAAAGAATCCAAAACTTGAATAACTTCCTTTTTTATGTTGGAGGCCAAACACAACAACTCATAGCAACATTTCCATCTTCTTCCATTAAGTTGTAGAATCAATTTCATCTCTAAATTTTAGACTCATGGATATGGCAAATTTTTGTGCATCACTTAATAACCAATGACCTCTAGATTGGTTCAAAATAGAAGCAGACACAACAAGGCCAAGAGAATCAATAGTGATGTGATAAATGTGCCATGTCAAAGGCAATGGTACTCAGCTTGCACTCATTCTCATAAAATTTTGCATGCTATAACATAATATAATTGCTTCTTTGAACTACAAAGTCCCTTGGAATAGGATAACTTTGCTAGCAAATCTGCAACAACAAAAGAAAATGTTAGATTATGCACAATAGTAGTTGAAAAAATGAAAAAAATAATATGCAAAACAAAAATTGACAAAAAATGTGCATATAAAAAAAAATTTAAAACAAAAAATTCACTTTGTCTTCATTAGAGTATTCAATTTCCAAGGGGGAAGCCTTGAATTTACACATGCCTTTTCCCATTATTACCTACCTTTTCCAATTTTTTTTGGCCAAGTTATGCATTTCTACAAATTTATTTGAGTAGATTTGATTAACACATATCGTAAGTCTTTTCAAACTTTTTCTTTTATTGTAACATATTGGCAAGCCTTGGAAAATGCATGCCCAAAATAAATGCCTTAAAAACTTTCCTCCAAACCCAACATATCACAACTTACAATTGATTTTAGAGTTATAGTCATAGTGTTTTGATTAAATCCCTCATCTTTAACATAAACAATTTTTTTTCTTCTCAATGCATAACTATCCAACAATTTTGTCAAATTTTTAACCAAAGGTCTATCTAGTAGTGTCTATTTGTTCAAAATGTGCTTCGATTGCCAATTGTTTTTTAAAAATTTAATCACCAATGCAAAAATATCATGGCTAACTTTTGACATCCACAAATCAAAGCTTGCAGTTGTAGAACGACATTCTACTAAAGTTAATAAAACATATGATGGTTTAGTTTTTTCCACTATCCAACTAATAATTCATTAGAAAATTGTTTTTTAGACAGAAAAACAATTATGGGACACAAATGCATACTAAATCTTTTTAACCAACTATTTTCTACAAATTGTAAAAGAAAATGGTTTTCGATAATTAAAAGGGTCAAATCTTCCAAAATTTGTTTTTGTGACACATCATCTTTCTTAAAAGGTTCTTTTGCAATAAAGAAACTAGATATGGAATTAGAAGAAACATTTGGTCTTTTTTTGGAAGGTTGTCATTCATCTTCCTTCAAAGGACAATTAATTTCTTCTTCAATTTAATTTTTTTTTTAGGATGATCTAAATTAACATATTTCTTCAATGCAACTATGCCATTAGATGAATTATATATGATTAATCCTTTCCTT
>Ga0116231_10005268_pt1 | contig 25550 bp, 17 predicted proteins | sample S1TSphgellanicum_2_FD_89695 | JGI IMG/M metagenome (GOLD analysis project Ga0116231, IMG submission 89695) | Host-associated microbial communities from peat moss isolated from Minnesota, USA - S1T2_Fd - Sphagnum magellanicum MG | ecosystem: Host-associated > Plants > Peat moss > Unclassified... | reverse complement strand
CCAATCAAAGTGGCCCATTACAAAAAAAAAAAAAAAAAAAACCTTAAACTTTGTGACACACTAGTTAATATGGATTTGTAAGAAGGTATGGTCATTAAGGGTATGTAATATATACATTTACACACCCCCAAAACATTTCGTATAAATATATTTGACAAATATTTACATTGACCTTGTGTAAGTGTTAAAACAAATATATACATGACAACAATATAAATGTAAATTAAAAAAAAATTAGACGTGAAGCGGATGTTTTCCTTGTGCATTTGTGTGGCAACCTTGTTTCTAATTGGCGAAATTCAAAATTCAAAAATAAAATGAACTTGGAGGTTTTCAATTGCCAGAAGTGCAAGAATAAAATAGTAAAAATTGCTTGATTTCTATACTTGGGATTTTCAGTGTGTAGCCAAAATATAAAAGTATAATTAAAGAATTGTAGTTCATATTTGGTTTATAGCCATATTTGGCTAAATATTCCTATGGATGATTTCCAATTTTTCTACACCTTCCTATGGATGAAAGCCCATGTTTTTTTTTTCCAAATTTTTGATGTAGCTGAAGTGGCAATCATCCATAAGATGATTTTTGCCACTTTTGGCTACAAGCTAGATATGAAAGTAGGAAAACAAAAAAACAGAATCCTTCTATATTTGTGGCTACTTATTGAAACTTATTGTAGAAAATATGGCGATTTGGAAAAAAATTCCTTCAAAATCTGGCGAGTTTGGGCCATTTTTTTTCCATGCAAAGTCCTTTGTAAAGGTCGAAATCATAATCTTGAGGTCGAAATAAATTTGGCGAAATTTCGCGGAAAAAAAAGTGTGATAACCAGTTTGGTGGCTACAAACAAAAATCCCTGAAAAAACGCTGGCATGCAGGCCTCTTTTATTGACCTAACCCCTGGCAGGTAGTGAGGGAGGTTAGATTTGCCCAGTCTGACATGATGGGGGTTTTATGCGGGATAAAGCACCTCAGTAAGGTGCTTGTAGTACCTCTGACACATTATGTGCCACATGCAACACTCAACCATATCTAACTATGAACATGTAGCCAATGACTAATTAGCCAATAATGTGGCCAATAATTAAATAAATACTTGCCCCAAAAAAAAAAATTCTAGTTTTAGGGAAGGGCAAGTTCTAAAATAGATATATATATATATCAGCCAAAAATTTGTTTCTCATTTATTTTTGGAGCAATCTTCCTTTGTGGTGGTGGATCATTGGGTTTGTCTAAAATTTGTTCCAGGATCTTTACCTTGGGTAAAAGGCCCTTGGATGATGACACTACTAGAAGTGGGATCGTGGCCCTTCTTCTTCTTTTAATGCCCTTGTACTAGGGCCTTACACTCTAGAAGTAACAACCTCCGTGAATTTAGCCTTTTTTTAAAAAATTTGAGGGACCTCACCGGATGCAATTTTGCCACTCTCAAAGGGTAGGCCGGTTTCATGTAAGATCCTCACATAGGAGGGCAGTTTTGTCTAAAGTCTTGTGATTGTGGTGGTGTTAGGTTGGTTTTATTCCTTTGGTTTAGGGTTGGTATTGCCTAGTTTTGTGTAAGGTCTTGTGATTCTTGTGATTGTGGTGCTATGTTGGTGATATTTCTTCGGTTTAGGTTTAGCCAATCCATGGCCATGTTAGTTCTTCGGTTGTTACATCGAGGAAGCCATTGTTATCAAGGCACATTATGCCTTGGAATCTCAAGCTCCACCCTGAGTTCCCTAGGTGAAATGCCTTGACATCACTCATTCCTCTATACATCACATGAATTAAGAGTGTGGTAACACCAAAGGAGTGAAGTGTTAGACAACATAAACCATTGAAAGATTTTTTTTTTAACTTAATTTTTTTTCTCATTACATTTTTAATTTTAAAAATTAAATAAAAATTTACTATTAAAATAAAATAATAATAATAAATTTAATTTTTATTTTTATTTTTAAAAAAAGCTCACTGTAGATGGCATTCCACTTTTCAAAACATTGTGCCCATTGTCGAGGAGGAATTCCACTGGATAAGGTGACATTCTGATACACTAGAAATTTTCTGCTGGTGCTTTACGTCTAGCCATGGCTAATTAGCAAATACTATGGCCGGGCCCTAAAGTGGGTTTAAGTGGGGCCACAGCATTCTTAGGCTTAGGCCATCCCGGTAAAATAAGAAAGCAGGTGGGGTCTGCCTTGGGGATTCCAAATCTCCATCAGCCATCCATTTTGGCCTTTATTCTTCTCTTTTATTTTCACTTTACCTTTTGGGGGAGAAATAATTCGCTCTCGAGCCCAGCAATATTAGTTAATTACCTAGTCTGTCGGTCACTCACATTTCTTTTTTTGTGTGTGAAGGGGCCACATTGATTGGGCCTATCACCAAATTGTTTTTTGGAACATTCGGCTCTTCTGAATAGAAGCATCTCTTTGGACCCCATCCCCGGTTGAAAATAATAAAAACATCTGCTCCCATTCAGCCTACCTTTTCAGTTTATATCCACAACAAGAGTTGAACTTTGGGCAAGCCTTATGGGATAAAATTTAGGTGCTATTGGGAACATCTTGGAGAACAATTTGAGAATTTGGGGAATCTCATGGGAACGTGATGAGAACACATTGAGAACAAATAATTTATTAAAAAAACCCCCTCACCTCACCCCCAATAGCAAAAAATTGAACCCATCATGAGTGCATGTTAAATTTTTTCATTGGTTGCATGAATTTTTAAAAAAAAAGATTGTATGTTATCATTTTTCACTTGGGCTAGGGTAGATAGGACATGAGCAAACATTTAAGAACTCGAAGAAGGTTAATCCTAACACATTTTTCTTTTGCTTTTGAAGCTCAAAAAACATTTGTAGCCCTAGCTCAAAGAACACCTAGTGTTTCTAATGCTGCAAAAATGGTTCAATTCAATAAAAAAATGCAAAGTTATGGGGTGTTGGTGTAAGGGAGTTCAATGTTCAATGATGGGTCAATTAAAACATATTAGAAAATTGAGCTCAAAATCTTTCATTGTTGTATCTTTGCCTCTGGAATACAAAGAAGTTTTGCAAAGCCTTACTTGACTCCCCCATTACGTTTTTAATCACTCAAAACTGATTAAAAATGAGAAAGATATGAGATTGGAACTAAAGAGAGGACTAATTTGAAGCAAATTATCAGTCATCCTCTCCTTGTGTTTTCATTTTTGCTTTTTTCTTTCTAACACTCAAAGAACATTTGTAGCCCTTTAGTTTGTTCATTCAATGACATAAAAATTGTTCAATTTGATAAAGGAATGAATAAAATTTTCAAAAATGTTCAATGATATTTATGTGTTTGGTGATGAACGGTCCTACCTTAAATGTAGGGGCACAAAATGTGGGACATCGTTGCATCATTGGTAGTGTTTCAAGATGAATTTAACATTAAATGATGATAAAATAAAAAACTTGTCTGAAGTCTTCATAAAAAAGTATTTAAAGAAATGTTACCATATTAAAATTATAATCCAAATCATTTTATTTTATTTTTTGTCTTCAAGGGTACAAAAGAAAACCATTGTGAATTATACAAAGGTTTTTTTTAATAAGAAAATGAAAAAGTTGATATATTTGGAGGGAAAAAAAGTCACATGTGGCCCATATAGACAACAAATTCTTATTGTTTGCTAAAACTAAGCAAGATTTCGAAAAAAAATTCTATTTTATCATCTAGATTATGACCTTCGGCCAAATTTGGTTCATAAATAATGTAACATTGCAAAATTTTATTTATAAACACACTATAGATTTGGAAAATGTACAAAGGAATTTAAAAAATAAAAATAAAATTTATAGAACGTTAAGTTAGCTCAAATTAAATGTCAAAATATCTCCATGCCAAGAATCAATTACCTAAAATAGGTTGGCCATATTTCTCCATGTCAAAAATCAACTGCTTGTAATTGGTTGGCCACGGTGATGGGAGGCGTATCTTGAAGGGGGGAAAGTCAAAAAATAACTAGGCTTATAACTATCACCCCCAACTTAAAGATGGAGGATGTTTGCATCCTTTGCAATGTGTTTGAAACCTTTTGACAGAAAAAGTAACCAAGATAGAAAAATGAGGGCTTTTTGGCCCTTTTAATATCCAAATGGCATTGGCATTATTGTGTAAAAACACATCAACTTCTTTGTGTAGACGTCCAAATATTTGTTAAAAGGAAAAATTGATTAGTGGGGTGTTGGTCATGATAGCTTTTTTCTTTGGCTTGAATTACATTGGAGGCATCAAATCCTTGAGTTGCACAAGATCTGAAAAATAAATCCATTTGTATTAGGTTGGCAATGACAATGTCAACTAAAGTGCAAATTCCATCTTTGGTGAACACAATATCGATTCATTGTTGAGAGGAGTTGTATGTGGTTGAAGAAAGCACATGTAGTCGTATTCATCCCATGTGAAGTTAGCATTTTACACAATGGCAACAAAAGGTGTTGTGAATTACATCATGGGTTTTCATGCACTCATTGCCATGAACGTAACATAAAAGGTGGATACTTATTTGATGAAATGTGTGCACATGCATCAAAGGATATTTGCAATTGAGGTATGTGGCAATTTAAGTTGCATTAGAAGTGATGTGGAAAGAATTAGAGAATATAATCAAACAATTGGGAAAATTGGTCAAGTTGTAAGTTAAATGCCCATCCTTGGGTTAGAACATGATAAAATTCGAGCACAATAGACTTTATATATTTCCTCGAAAAGCATGTTTGAAAGGGTATGATGGTGTAGATTGTCCAAAACAAAATTTTGAAATTGAACCATTTATTGTCCAATGAATTGTTCAAAGGTAAAAAAACATGTGCAAGTTGGGGGTGGTGGAAGATCACATGCCACTTTGAAATGTTATTGGAAAGGGTAAGTGTTGTTGTCGATTTGTGCTAAGACATTAAGAAAGAAGGAATGTTGATCGATCATAAACTTAACAACTATGATTAAAATTACAAGGGATTAATTCCTTAGGTTGTTGGGGCAATGGCAGTCGTTAGTATGAGCCCAACATCTTCAAAAGTTATTGGGAGATAAGATTCTTTCTAGGCTAAAGGTCTTTCTAAGTTATCAAAGGATATTGAACCTAGAAGCACCCAAACATTTAAAAGAAGGAAAATTTTTTTTAAAAAAAAAACTTTATGAAGGTGGAATAGGAGGTGTGTAATGTAAAAGATATGATGGATGTTGCATGAAAGTATAAGTTAAAATTCAAAAAGTTACTTTAACATCACCCATTGTAGGGAGAAAGTACACATGTTGAACATCTTTTAACATGGCATCTTTCATGAAAGATGATGTGAATAATGAGGTGTTCAATGAAACCTACCAAATTCTAATTCTTTCTAAGGTGTTAAATTGAGAGGAGGTGTTGAAGCCAAGTGGCAAGCTAGAAGCTAATCATGTTACACATTTTTAATAAAAAGACTTATCACAAAAAATTTGATTTAAAAATGTTCAAAAATAAATGATACAATTGAAAAGGACCTATGATGATGCGAATGATATTTACAATGGATAAAAATAAAACAAAGAAAAAAATTAATTATAAAACATAAAACCTGAAAATAGGCTAAAACAAATAATGCCCCTCCCAAGAGATCACCTTACAAGTTCATGTCAGAATGTGATGACTTTGATATCGTCTTCATTTCTATTATTGTTGGTTGATTGACTTGAAAAAATTGGAAAAAAAAATTCCTTACTTCCACATGTAGTGAAATTTTTAATTTGCTTTCCCAAAATTGGACCAGTTTTTTAAGGGAAAAAATGAGAATATTGAGACGAATGTTCCCCTTTTATTTTTATTTTTTGTATTTTGGTAAAATTCCGCACTAAAAAAATTCTGCCCAGCCAGGGGTTTTTTTGGGTGACGAATTTGTGACGAAGGGGGGCTGCTAACAGTCCAACAGATTTAGTTTGGAGAAAGTTGCGCGAAGTCGCCACATTTCGAGGGAAAAAGGAAGTGAAACTCGCCATATTTAGAGCCTCGGTTCTTGTAACGTCGCCAGTCTACAGCGGAGTTTGAAATTTTGTTTTTCTCTTGTCTCTGAACTCTAGCCAAATTTGGCTAAGTCCTCTGGCTCCCCTCGCCACCGTCCTCGGGCACGACTTCTTCTTCCTGTCCTGTCTCCTCTGCCCAGTCGACTTCGTGAGGAAGACGTCAGGAACGATTGCAGGGAAGAAGACACACACACAAAGCGGAGGGGACGAGGCGCCTGGAATACAAGAGGCGATGCTTGTGAAGCTTGCTTCGTTGCAAAACCCCAACAACAACAATAACAGTTGCTGCTCTTGCCATGAAAATTCTCCGCAGTCGTTGGCTGGATGTGGTGGTGATCGTGTTCGTGCTTCTCTACTGCATCTTCTCGTTTCCTAATTGCCTGGTACGACAATATTAAAACCATAGCCGATCCGCAGCAGCTTCATCCTTTCTCTCTCTCTCTCTGTTTTTTCTCCCCCTCCCTTTCTTTTCCAGCACTCCTAATAATGTCTTATATTTCTATTTTTCAAGGAGAGCGAATCAGGATATGATCTGTGCGCGAGGGAGAGAGAGAGAGAAAGAGAGAGAGAGAGAGAGAGAGAGAGTTCTAGTGTGCATTCTTTTTTGTACTACGGTTGATGGATTCTCTATTGTGCGATTTTTACGGTTGCGCGGTTTTTATATTTTTAGTTCCGTTTTTTTTTTCCCGATTTGATTTGATACGTTTCTCGTAATTAGAGCCTGAATCGGCAGTTTTTCGTTGCTAGGAAGTTTTTTAGTTTTTGCCTCCATTGCGTCGTTAAATGCGCTGCCGAGTGCTGTGCTGTGACCGACTCTGTTTTGTGGCGACCCTTGGGGCGTCTCACTCGACCTTGAGTTTATTGTCACTGTTTTGGTTCCAACTGAGACACAGAAGCGTCCTAGTTGTGAAGTGCCCGAGAACGGAAGATGAAAGGTTTCTGATTCGAGGCCCTCTTTTCTCCCGTTTCTCCCTGTAATTAGGCATAGAAGATAATCGTGCATTAGAACATCTTCGTGATGTAGACGGTCCATCGTTGCTAGTATTCTATACCTGCTCTTACTTCCTATATGGTTCTATGGCAAGACGACATGCTACAGTACAACAGGTCTTGTCCCGAAGAATATATCTTAAAGCTTTGTAAACTGTGCAGATTTGTGCAGTCCGTCGACCACTGGTGACCTCACAGACAACTGCTCCTATTAGTATGACTGAAGCAAAAGGGGGTATTTTTGGAGCAGAAGCAACTTGTACAGCCCCACTGGATGATGCAGAGGCAAACACATGCATGGCAGAGTCCTGCAGCATTGAGCATCAACTTCCTTGCAGTGGTCCATTTCAGCAATGTGTGCACAGGACACCTGAAAGAACATCCTCTGTTGCATTGGAGGATGTGATGGCAGGGAACAATCTTCTCACAATGATCTGCAAAGACTCTGAGCAAGTGTGTCATCCAGGTAGAGTGTTCTAACCTCAGGCATGCCACAGACAATGTAGCATCCAGTGGGTTGATTTGATATTTGATGCAGTCTGTGCATAGAGTATCTCAAAGTAAAAAGGAAAATTATGTCTCAAAGGAAGAGTCAAATGACCATGAACACCTACCCTGATTGTCTACACGGCCAAATGCAGTATTACACATTGCAAGTGTGAAAACTGTACTTTAATATCTGCATTGCCATGGACCATTTCAACAATGGCACTTTGGCATTTCTGCAGAGTTGGATAGCATGGATGCAATTCATGTTTCACCTTTTGCGCAAGATTACTTTTCTGTATGTTTGATCACAGCTGCTTCTCATGCAGTGATGCAAGTTGTGCTGATATCCTTGTGAGGATTTCAGGAAGCTCTTATCTTGTATCTCCTGTTTATCTTCAGTCAATTCCTTGACCATCTTTTGCACTCACATCTTCTTTTTCTTTAATTACCATTGAATGGGTTGAAATGCTGTTTCTTGCAGATCCTGCAGTGGCCAACTTTCAAGTGAAAAAAGAGCACATACACAAAGATGCAGAGCCAAAACTGATGCTCTTGGACACCATGAAACCCATGGAGATCTGTTCAAGGCAGCAGATTGTGAGGTCATGGTGCACGTGCTGGGGGCTCACCCAAATGCTTGTGGGTGTAGGGTTTATATTATTCCCTTATGTAAGAAAAAGTGAGCTTAACGACTTTGCACGCAATCGTTTGTCTGCATCCAGCCCAGAGTACCTCCAGTGGGTGTTGCAGTCAAGGTCTAGGTCATGATGGCAAACTGAGCTCCCTGTGCGTATTTTGACTCTTCGAACACTGTACAGAGTTGTATAGATATGTAAAGAGGAGAATATTTTGTCATTGATGTAATGAGGGGGTTCTACAGAGTTCCACAGACACTTTTGGGTAGTAGAAGCCTTCTAACTTTGAGAGAAATCATGGCTACAGCTGACCAGACGATGACTGAGCAAATATCCCGTGTATTTCCTTAGTTGCGCATGGAATCAAGTTCTTCAGGGAACTCCCTCATCTACCTCTTGCTCATGGTTTGAAGGTCCTTACTGTGTGATCGTCAACCTGATTGATGAGGAATGAACATGGCTTCAACCGTGGAGTTTACTGGAAGTTTATGCTGTAACCAACTCCCAATCATGGCCTCACTGAACAAAGTCATGAAAACAGATGTCACATAGCAATTGTATCTTTTGTATTGTATCCTTATAACATCTGTGTTGATAGTTTCAGCCTCAGTGAACAAATTGACAAAAACAAGTTTCACATATCCAGAGTGTCTTTTGTATTTGTATTCTTTGTAATGATATACTGATGATATAGTTTTTCCATCTCTCTGGCTTGGGATCCTCACCACTGCTCACTACAGCTCTCTTTTGAGGTAAGCTTTGGGTAGAATGGGGTATTCACAGTTTTATTGAATTTTGTTACTACTGATTATACACTAAATAGTTTCTGAGTTCTGGCCTCAGCTTGCGAGCAGAGCACATGAAAACCATAGGTACTTCAAACTTGTTTGCTTCCAATTCTGATCAATTCTGTGTTGGCTGCAGATATTGCAGTTATGAGCTGGTTTGAATTTTTCATGACACAGGTTGTAAAGGTTTTCAGAGGAACTAATGACAGCAAAGCAGAAGGTGCCTTTGGAGAAAAGTTACGGCTTGAGCTTGAGGTATGTTGTGAATGAAGAAAATATCAATTGAATGACTGTAGCTACTTAGAAAGTATCTGGAGAAATGTTTTAGGGTAACATGGAGGCACATCTATCTGGTGTGGTATACCTCCAGAATAGGGAGGGTATATTCATTTCACAGAGGGTTCTTAAGCTTTGTAAAGGTCCCAATATTTGTGAGGCATGTTCATCAAGTCATACAGGTTTATGTCAGCCACTGATTCTACATCTATCTTGTTTGATCTCGTCTGGTGGCCTCTGTTTCTTTACAATGGGTAAGGCCCTTGGATGAGGACGTTACCAGAATTGGGTCCACACTTGGCTATTGCCTCATACAGGCCCTTACTCTAGTAATTGTCTCAACCTAGGGCCTTAGCTTACATGTTTGTTTGCTTTGCAAACAAAGATGAATAGTATCTGTAGGAGAAGTTGAGCCAGAATCTCTTGCTCAATTTGTGAAAATTATGTTTATGTGTCAAGCAGAGATGATGGTAGATTCATCCAGAAGAGGATACTGACATGGGTCTGCCATCAAGAGTTTGATCATCCTCAAGTTGGAACATACACACTAGGTGAGTGAACTATAGATCCTTTGTCTTTGAATAGTATGAACAATTGCCAAGTGTGTTAGATCCTTTTGTCCTTGAGCATGCACGCTGTGCAGACTGAATGTTTAGATCCTTGTCTTTTTCAGCATGAACACTTGCTGAGTGAGTCTTAGATAAATTTTTATTGACCATGAGCACTTGTGGAGCAATCGTTAGATCTTTGTCCCTTTGAGCATCAACACTTACTGGTGGGTGTGATAGATCCTTGCCCCATTTGAGCATCAACACTTTGTGGTATGAGTGTTAGATCCTTGTGGCAGGCGGAAGCTGGTTACACCAACCTCCTGCTTCTTGTAAACCATTAAATCTTAGAATCGTAGAGCCTGAATCCTGAAACTAAAATCTGACTAGGAAGATCTGATGCAATTTTATGCACTTCTGAAATTCCTGAACTGTGGGTGAAACAAATCTTGTTACAATCTAAAGTCATGTCACTTGAACTGTATCGGAATAGATGCCACTCTTTTCAAGAAGAAAGGAGCATGTATATATGTGTGTGTGTGTGTGTGTGGTATTATTCCCAAGATCCTATTCAAGCTTCCTGTCAAGTATATATTCTTGTGTATGAGATTCCAGGACAAAATTTTGGTCGTGCCATGCCTTTGAGTGATGTATCATCATTACCTTGTGGTGGATTCTTGCATGGGCTATTCTGCGAATACATTCGCCTTTGTATAGTTCATTCAAACTGTGGAGAAGGCCAGTGATTGCCTTTGGGTAAGCCATTCAAACTGTGGGGAAGCGCTTGTGGATTGTCTTGTTGGTGGATGAGACGGAATGCTTTAACTGGTTGACAAGAGTTTATATGATCTTTCTCTCTTTACCTGAGGGATTGTGGACATCGTGTGAGGAGTGTTTGCTGATCTTGATGATCATGATTAATGCAACCAGACTGTGGACTCTGAATGGGTACAACATTGCCCCTGGATTACGTGATCTGAAAGAAACATATTAGAAACACCAAAGGTAAGGGAAGATTGTGTTAGCGCATTGAAGTAGGTCCATATATAACAATCATTTTTGGCGAAACACAATCTGAAATCAAAGCTTTTGAGACTTCATTCTTTACAACAAATTGATAGAACACTATTGAATTGTTTTACAACGTTCAGATTTATAGGTTGTATTTCATAAAGACGCATAAGAGCTCTACAAAGGATTACAAAGTCACCAGGCATAGCTGACTTCAATGAGAATTGGGCATAACTGGTCCTGTAATGAGAATTGAGATGCGCTCTTTTCGCCCACGAAGAGAGTGGCTACAAAAGTTCCATCCAATGGGTGAAGAGTTGTAGGGTTTACAGCTACACTCAAATCAGGGATGAAACAGGGATTACAGTGTCAAACTAGGGACCAACTACAAGTTACCTTTTTAAGATAAACTCTCCTAGTGTCTATGAGCATTGCCATTCTCTCCTCAGCTTCTACTTGGCTGCTTACAGAATATGCACAATTGTGACCAAAAAAAAAACTGCATGAAAGTTGGGTAATCGCATAATCAATTGCTGCTGCTTGGGTGAACTTGCAAAACCTGGATGAACTAAAAGAGCTGACAACAATCTGAGAGTTATCTGTAAAGCACCCCAAACTGGACCCCAGTTTTGCTGAAACTGAGGATGATCTCAGAAGTCAGGATGAAAACAGTACTTAGTGAACAAATGTAAGGGACCAAATTAGTTTTCTCAACTAAACTGGTCATTAGTGGAGTTTTACCCTCGGTTTTGAATTTGTGCCTTCAATGTTGCTCATATTCTTAAGTGAATTCAAGCCTTGTTGAAATAGCATGCAAATCTTGTGAAATGATATCAACTTTCACGAAATGGTACTCAATTTATTCACTTGAATCTTTAACTACCATGGCTGGTGTTGTTCAGCATGGATTGTAATCTATTGAAAGAATTTTCAAATTAAAAAAAGATAGACTAAGTCTGCAATTTGAATATCATTCAATTTTGGAAATTTCTAATTGAAAAAAATAAAAATTCAGTATCTCTTGCTTTTTATCTCTAAAAATTACAAAAAAATTACCTCAATAAAATCCTACTCCTTGAGGGCTTTCCAACAATACCAAAAGTGCATCTCAACTTTTAGTTTTGATTTTTTTCAATTTTCAATGACAAAATAGTTCAATATTCAATAACTCTTGCAATGTAAGAGCATCTCCACCCCCAACATTGTGAGTGCGATAAATTATTGTTTCTAGTTTGGTTTTCTTGAGTGCTTTTTGAAAAAAATGTTTTTCATGGTTATGTAAAACATTGCAAGGCGATGCTTTCAAGGTTTCTTTTCTCAACAATGGTAATGTTTTTTTGAGAAGATCACTCCAAATGCTTTTCTTGTTTCTCATAACAGTTTTTTAGCAATGGTGATGTTTCATTGAGAGGACTTTCCTATGAGTGCCTTGTTCCTTATTTTGTTGTGGAGCTCCAATTTCTAGTGATCATGGTTTAACATTCTTCAACCATGGATGTTCTTTCTCCTATGTTTTCACAAAACAATAATGCATTATTGTGAAATACAATATTTTTCTTCAATGTTGTTAAGTTTTGAGATCTCCTCTTTCGTAAATGCACACCTACCCAAACCTCATCACAATTTTATCCTAGACATAACGCACCTTTTGCAAAGAATTTCCAACTATATTATACAAATATGTACAAGATTAAAAAAATGATGGAATGCCATTATGTGAAGTAAATTTTTGTTCAAATATCGTAAGAAACTTCAAATGTATCATTCATCCACCTATGCAATGCCATATATTCAATGATGACCTTATAATTAGGAAATAACAGCAATGAACAATGATGGAACTCTTTTGTCTCTTGTTATCACTATAACAATTGTGACATTTTAAGGCTCACTTGAGGGAGAAGTTGAACTTAATTATCATTCAAACAATGAAAATAATAGAGTGTTGAAGTTTGATTCTTTAACAAAAAAAATTTCACCTATTTTTTTAATTTTTCAAATTGTTCATGTGTGTGATTTTTGTAACATATTTTTAAACTTCATATTTGTGTCATTTTATATTTTATGCAAAACTCCAAATAGTGACATGATGAAGCCATTTGATGGGTTTTTTCATGTGGTGTAATGAAATACAATGTTCCCAATATTAGTTACAACATGCAAATTCTTTGAAAACCTAGTTTGTAGTTGAACCATACACATTTACATTTACTCAATGTATAAATAAATTTCCTTAAGCCATTTACACTTACACAATATATGTCGTAAACCATATACACCCACAACACCAGTTTAGACTTAAAGCATCTCCACCCCCATATGGCTTGAAAATAATTTTAGGCCTTGTGAAATAGTGAAAGCACATTACATTGACCCCTTTTGGGATTTCACATCGTACTACTTTTCAAGGGTATACATTTTGGAGTGTATCGCATCTCAAACTTTTGAAAGAATTTCACATTATTTTTGCACATTATGTTAGAATATAACTTGAACAAGATATTCAAAAATAAATGATTTTATTTCATTTTATAAAGTGGGAGATTGGAATATATTTGTGAAAACAAATGTAGTGTACTTGTGTATTCAAAAACAAAAACATACTCCAAAAATAATTTACATGATTTTTAATCTTTATGAAAGTTGAAGGTTTATTGAGCCATGTCATCTCAAATAGTTTGAACCATGTGTTGGATACCATGTGACTAATTTGAAATTTTTCATTTCAAAAATTGAATTTTTTTAGCAAAGATGTGATAAATGTGTCATAAATTGAAATTTTGACAAGTAATCACATTCACATGGAAGATGACAAGCATAGCTAGATGGGCCATTTTTTTAATTTCATTAAAATTGATTTATTTAATGACTAATAAAGCCTTAAAATTAATGCATCAAATTGAGACAATGGCCCAATTATACCAATGTATATTATAAATATACCCATGGACCTTTCAATATAGATAATGAATTTTTTTATTATTCAAAAATAATATTACATAACATTAATTTTGTAAAAATAATAATTGCAAGGCCCAAAAACCAAATTTGATACCCAAAATTAAATGTACCATATTTTTTTGGAACAATTATATTATAAGTGTTATAATACTAGATTAAAAAATGACCCAAAGGGTGTCACCGTAATGTATTTTCACCCAAAAAGAATGCAAGTGTAAAAGTGTAAAAAAATTTACATTTACATTTTTTTACACATGATGTAAAAACCATGTAAAAAGAAAAAAACCATGAAATGAAACAAATAACATGCCATGACATGCAAATTTTGATTTCACTCACATGAAGGGTTAAAAACATGCATTTAAAAAAATGTGAGCATTGAATTGACACACTTACAAAATGGCAATAAGGGCATAGGAATTCAATACAAATTAAAGAAGTACCATGTGCATGATGAACAAAACATTATCAAAATCATGGATATATGTCCCAATTTTGCACACAATCCTCAACCTTATTGGGAAACTCAACATCCATCACAATTAATATGTTTTCCTTAATATCTTCACCAAACCCATCCACATATTTAGGTCTTCCTTTATGTTCAACGTTAATAATGGGATCAGCAAACCAATTTTTAATGAGAAAAACTAGAAGATCCAAAAACTACTTGGACCAAGTTGACATTGATGAAGGCTTGTGAAAATCCTTGTAATAGAAAAGACTTTTTTCATTCCTATTTGACTATTAGGTATGTGTATAATTTTTTTAATTAAATAAACAATTATCATAATTTCCCTTCATGTTTTGACCACCAAAAAAAAAGGTTTTTTATTTCTTCCAATGGCACATCAAATGTACAAAAACATGGTTATCCTCATCAAACTTGCATTCACGCACAAAATCCCCAAATAAGTTAGCTTGAAGTGTGCAAACAAGAAAATAATTTGATTCGCATGTCTTTCAAATAAATAAAAGAAACAACATTTGTTCAAAACAAGTTGCATCCTCAAACACTCCCATTCCAAAAACAACATTAGTATTGTGCATTATTGTACAACATTTGAAGAAACATTTGATTGTTCATGCAACTTTTGGTACAAGGTCTTGAAGGTTGGGAGGAAGAATTGACTATCATATGTCTAGCAACAATCTCAATTGCAAAAGAGTGGTCAATATAATCTCCCACTGAACTTAAGTCCTTAAAGTGAGGATCCAACATAAGAGTAACCATATTGTGAGTTTTTAATAGTTTGAAGCAATCTAGGAAAAACCTCAAAACAATAACTACTTGTTTACACATGTTGGCACCAAATTGTTTAACCTTCATGCACATGTCCATTTCCTTTGCAACATCAATTTATACTTGCAACTCCAATTTTTCCTTGGAGAGTTTCACATACAACTTGATTGTTAAAGCAAGAACATCTGATAATAACTAATATTGAGAACGTTGATTAACTACACATGTTGTCACAACAAAAGAAAATGCATCACAAATTGCCTCAGTAATTGCCCAAGTTTGTGTTAAAAGAATCCTATTAGTTAAAACCTCTATTTGATGGTTGTAATACATGATAATTACAATTTGATCAACCAAACATTACTAAAACATTGCAACCACGATGCAAAGAATGTCTTCCTTGGAGTTGTCAATTTGTATCCAAACAAACCATATTCTAAACATGTTCACCTCCATTTTTTTACCCCCTTGCCTATAATGCAAAATGAAAAAGGAAGGATTAATTTTATTGTACATTTCACAACTCACAATCATATTTACATTGCAAAAACCTGAATTGTCAACATAAAACATATTTTAGTTTTTTGGCCATGTGCTACAATATTGGAAGGATGTTTGTGTAGATTCACATTAATTAGTGCCAAGTTTTCGGAAATCTTATTGTTGTTTGTTACATATTGAACTACCTTGTTCATGACATGTCTAAAATATGCACAATCAAAAGGAATGGGCAAACTTGATGTTTCACATGAAATTATTGACTTCAAGGTTGTGGTCATGTTTGTGAATTAGTGCCTTCATCTTTCACATAACATAAAATCTTCGAAGTGAAGCCAAACTTCTCAAACATGGCCTTTAATTACCTTGCTAACCCTTGCCCAATAGTGTCATTAGCTTAAAAAAACCTATTGTAACATGTTGCAACTACTAATATACAAATATAAAGTTTATGACAAGAGTAAAAATATATTGATACGTCTTATCATCTACAAATCAAATGTAACCATAGTCATAAGTGTGGCATCAAATCGAGGTTGCACATACAAATCTAAATAATCTATAACCATGGTTAAAAACATCTCTTTAGGCAATGTCCTTTGAAAAGGAAAAAACAATTTGGGATCCAACCTCAAAGTCACCCTTGGCATCCACACATTCCCACATGTGTTTAAGGGGAGAAACCCTATAATTGTGAGCAACACCAAGTCCTCCAAAAATAATTCTTGAACCTCATTATGCTTTTTGTAAATAATTTTGTTGCCAAAAAAAATAGAAATTACACTTGGTGTTACTTTGGATGTTTTTTGGCAAGTTATAGGAATTGACTACCTTCTTCACTCCCTCTTGAAATGCCATCAACAATAGCAACAAGTTCCAAAAGGTATGCAAAGAGAAGTTCATGATGCTCAATTTCAACATGTTGGTTCATAGAACTTGTCCCAAATAACTTGTATGTTTGATGACCTTTTTCTTCCCCTTTGATTTTTTTCAACCAATGCAAGAGGGATAATTTGTGGAAAATAAATGCTAAAGTTCAATTGTTGCATTTCATCACAATTAGGACAATCCCCATTGTTTACAACAAAAAATGCCCATGGGTCTATTTGATGTTGGGGTTCCATGAAAAGAAAAGGACTCTAGGACTTTTATAGGGCCACTTTTTGCAAATAACATTTAATTGAAACAAATTGAAATGAGAAAAATTGAATAGTCCAATTTAAGATAATTCATGTAATGTTGGTGATTTTTCACAAATAAACATAATTGTGTATCAATATTTTGGTTTATAGTCCAAAATGTAAAAAATCCTAAAAAATCCCAAAATGGGTTTCAATGGACAACCAAACATGTTTTTTGGCAAGATTATTTTTTGCACATGTGACCTACATGTAAAGCTATATAGTTTGGACCTATTGAACATAATTGTTTTACTAAATGGTTAAAAATGATTCTTTTGTCTTAAAGTTTTTTTTAAAAAACATTCAAATCTATGAAATTTTTATATGATTTGGTTTTCATCAAGTTTATCCAATGAACATGTACTTTCATAGAAGGGGACATGTTTTGTTGTACAAAAAGTTTGAAATCAATTGTATGATTTTATACATTACTTTTGATTTTTTTTCTTAAAAATTACAATTTAAGCACTTGATATAATTAATTTAAAGGATTCAAAATGACATTTGCATAGTATTCAAATTATTTGAAAATATTTTTATTAATTTAAAAACATCATTTTATCTATTGGCATACAACAATCCACTACAATCATAATAATGTAAGATAAACTAAAATCGAAAGTTGTCCTTTGTAGTCATTTAAAAATAAGTCATTTTTTGGGTACCTTGATCATGAATAGAACCCCATGGAATAGACTTGTGACTTGAAGTAGCTTGAAACTTGGTTTGCTTATGTAAAATAACTACATTTTTTTATTGATATTTAATTCTAGAATTGGGATTCACTATGAGAAATTATGCATGTGGAGACCACATTGCCCTACAATTAGAGTTCAAAAACTACTCAAATACAACTATGTTGCAACTATGTTTTCCAAAGTGCAACTCTTATGGAACTACATTATATATATATAGTGATTAAATAAATAAAATTTCACATTAGAAAATAAACTAATTGTTCGATAGTTGCATTGTAATTCTAAATGTGTTTTGTATACAATAATTTATATGCATCGTATTTACACATGTAGTCAACTATGTTTGATTTTTAACTTGGAGTTGCATTATAGTTGTAACATGCAACTAGGTTAAAACTATTAAAAATGAATTACACATTGAACAATTTTTGTACAACTAACATATAACTTTCATACATGCAGTTACGCCATGTGTCTACATTTTGACCATCCATGAAGTATGAACTTTGTGATTGGTTTTCAACTATGAAGTATGTTTGTGTTGTTGGTTGGCCACTATGTTGCCATTAAGTGGCCACTATTGTATTGCCCACTATTATGCCATTATTGTGTCACAACTATGCCACTATGTGGCCACCTAAATGCCATTAGTTGTTACATATGTGCCACTATGGGGGCACAATATTGGCATGATTTTACAACTAAATGGCCATTATGGTGTCATTAGTTGACCACTAATAAAGTATTACCAATTCATTATCCTATAAAGCGTGAATTTGTAAACTTCAAATTGGATCCCAATGCTACATAAACTATATTTAAAATATTTATATTGGAGGTAGATTAAGGTATTCAAGTTCATGCATCTAGAATTTTTCTAAGCTACATGAGGAAATGCGAAATTGATAATAGTCAATTCTTTTGTGGATAGTTCTTTGGCACCCATGAGGGCTACATATTGTGGCATATTTAATATATAATCTTTGGAAATAATTTACTAAATATTAAATATTGATTTATGGCTTAATTTATTTAATTAATATGAACTAAAAACAAGATTAAATAATTAACCTTTAATCTAAATTAATTAATTTAATTCAAAAAAATTGTGAAATTAAAGATAATGTATATACTTTATCAAACATTCAATGACACTGTCATATGGATTTGTTTCTATACACCTTGATGTCTTTTACTCAAATTCATATTTATTATTTAATATTTCATAATGAATTATTATTTAATAATTTGATAATGGTTCATTAATATGTAATATATTTAATTACTACAAACTAATCAATTAAAATAAATAATAAACTATTCATATCAATTCATTAATAAAATTTAAATACTAATGATTATTATTTTATTTAAATAACAAATTTGTTAATTTTGGTGAGTAATTATTGAAATTTTATTTGCATTTAGACTGTCAATTATCAAAATAATTATTTTGATAATTAGTTATTTGAATTAACTAATTAACTAATTAACCAACTATCTGAATTATATTAAATAATCAATCTAGATAATTAATTATCAGATATTCAATACAAATAATTAAATTCCAAATAATTATGTGTGATGACTAATTATAAAATTTTGATTGATTATAAAATTAAAATCAAATAGAAAACATGTGGGAATTTTCTTTTCGTAATTACAACTCAATTACAACTAGGGTGTAATTAAAATATTTAACCCATATGCTTTGTATTCAATATCTCATCTCACAAACTATGTAAAAAAAAATTTTCTTTTTTTGTATTTTCACATTAAAATACATGTGCCATGTTGGGATGAACGCATAAAAGTTTAACCCTAAAAGCAAAACACAAAACAAAATTTGTGTCTACTTTTTAATTGACCTACCCTTCTACCTTCCTACCTATTTGCCTACCTAAGTAAATAGGTCTTATTTTTCTACCTACCTACTTAGGTAAGTAAATAGGTAGGTTGCTATGTAAGAACTACCAACTTACCTACCTATGGTTATGTATTGACCTACTTACGTGCTTATATATATATTTCCAATCTCCAATTAATATGCCACGTGGCAACTTTTCATTGTGCAATGTGTCATAATCTAAAATCATTTAAAATGAATAATCATAATGGATGATGGATATCAATATTGTAAAAAATAATTCATTAAGTTTTTTTAATAATGCCACATGTTAAATTTTGATGAATGGATGAAAAATGATGTCAACATGATATTATGGTTGTAGTCATAGGGGAGTTACATAGTAGTTGAAAAAAAGTTGTTGCGATAGAATTGTAATTAAGTTGCAATGAATTGCACTAGAGTATTTTCATATATATGCGTGAATTGTATCTCTTGCAATTCATGCAATTTGTTCGATAACACTCATGGGTGTAAAAATACAATGAGTTCCAAATGGTTGTTGCAACTCAAAAAATTGGGTTGCAAGCCCAATTGCAAAACACCCTTTTTTTTCATAATGAATGCTCATGCTATTCATCCTAATTCTAGTGGATGAAGATGCCCAATTTCCCTTAACTATAGGTTTAATATTTAATGGCTCCTACAAATTCACATAATTTGTAACTAGGTGATGAAAGAAGTCTTCTTCATTTGGCAATGGACTTGAAATTTCCTTAGTTACCATAACCTACATATCACAAATGGGATGGGATCACAATCTTGCAACTAATTCAACATTAATAAAAACTACCAATTGAATAATGAAAAAAAATCTCACTTGAAAATGAAAAAATTGTTGGTGTTGGAAGTGTTGCAGATGTTGCTACAAGGAAATCAAAGTATTGTTAGTGTTGTTAGTGTTGCTACATGAGAATTATATAACTATTAATGCTATTGCAAATGATTGAAAGGATGGTATTGTTGCTAGTGTGTGGTGGGAGAATTAAAAGATTCCTAAAAGATTGTTGGTGTTGTTAGGGATTGGGGAAAAGTTGGGGGAGACTAGCTACTAACAATTACTCCTATTGGGGTGTTAGGTGGTGGTGTTTCATTGTTGCACCACCTTGCATAACCAAAGACCATGAATATGAACAAGACCACATTAGAACAAAATTAAAACCATTGAATGAACAAAACACCATAAATATAAGAATTGACAAAGAACATAACATCATGATTAACAAAGACTAGAAATAACAATAGATAAGTTAATTCACTTGAAAAGAAGTTTAAGAAGTGCTATTACATGTCCTATTTCTTCCATTTGTTTTGTTGCCACATTTGCATACAACAAGACCATGAACAACATCAAAACAAATGGTGAAAACAATAAATATGCTTGAAAACCACAAATAATAGACATGAAAATGAACCCCCAAACACAAAACCATAACTAAGAGTCTAGAGAAAACAAGTTCACTTGAAAGAAGACGATGAAAATATGCATCTCCCTCCTAAGTGTTATTTGTTTCCTCTTGCTCCACCATGCACAAGAAAAAACCATGAACATGAGCAAAACTTCCCTAAAAAACAACAAACAACAACAACTAAGAATAAGATCATGAACAAAAGTGCAAACAACACAAATAGGAGTGTAAAGAAGAGCAAGATCATGAATAAGATCACAAACATGAATGTAAATAGAAATGTGATCATAAAAAACATGTAAATAGGAACAAGACCACCTCTAGAATTGCAAGACCAAAAAGACTAGCCATGGACCATGAAGGTGAGCTTGTTCATTTGAAATTTGAAGAAGATGGCGATGGTGAATTCCAAGCACATTTGGTTCCTTGTTGTTTCACCATGCAAACCAAAAGACCATGAATAAGAACAAGACCATCCCCATAAGAATAAAGACCACTCCAAAAAAACAATAATGATACAATGTTCACAAATTTCAAAAAGAAAATGCTAGCCATAGACCATGAAGGTGAGCTTGTTCATTTGAAGTTGGAAGCAAATGACGTTGATGATCTCCATGAAGATTCATTAGCCCAAGTTTGCATTGAGCTCCCTTTTGCTTTGCCTTACAAACTAGAAGACCATGAATAGGAGCAAAACTGCCCCCACAACACCATAAACATGAGCAAGACCACACCAAAAAACAATTGTATAATGTCCATGAAAACGAAGGAAAAAATATTAGTCATAGATCACAAAGGTGAAGTTGTTCACATGAAATTCAAAGAGGATTGTGGCCACAAGTTCCAAGAACATCTTTTGCTTTCTTAACCTCTTCCTTACACAAACAAACAAGAGCAAGGTCACATTGGAAAAATAAAAGGCTTTTGCCAAACTTTGGAGAAAATTACGAAACTCGAAAAACACATGAAATTAACCAATAATCAATAGCAACTAGAAGACCACAAACAAGAACACCAAGTTCACAAATTGCACATTTGAAGAGGAAAGAAAACCTTGGTGATGGTGTAATGCTCACCTAAAGAAAAATGAAGAATGTAGAAGGAGCATGTGGTGATGGCACACACAACAAGTTCACAAGTCTTGACCATTGTCAAAAAAAACTAAAAACCTTAGTTCTGTTTTTACATGGTAATGCATGGTTTCAAAATAAATACATGTTGTTGTATAAATGTATTTTCAAAAAAATTGCAATATTGTCATGTAAATGTGAATGAAAAAACTTACAAAACAAATAAATATAATAAATGTATATATATTTTTGACATGTAAATATAAATGACCATATATAATATTGTTTTACATGCTATACATATGGCTATTTACATTTACACACACAATACTAGTCTAAATATTATGAAACCATGTTGGTGCACCTCTATTCATCAAGGGCTTTATAGTAATACCAAGAGTGCAAGGAGAGGTGCTTTGGATTGGAAGATCCAAGATCCAAACATGACAAAACAAAACAAAACAAATGAAGAAACAACCTTCATAATCATAGGATGCTACAATGCTACACTCAAGCTGGGGATGAAACAAGGATTAGAAGGTCGAAAAACTAGGGCTCAAACACAAGGTGATTTTCCAGGATAACTCTAATACACCTAATATTGTTCTGAACTTCTGAAGAGAAGTTGGAAGTTGGAACATCTTCTTCACTAGTAGACAAAAGAGGACAGACTTTGACATAGTCGCATGTTGTCAGCTGCAAAAGAAAGAAAAATTCTTTTGGAAGCTAGTGTTTATTGTTAATGGTGACATTCTACAAGAGCATTGCAAGATTCATGTGTTGGTTTCACCCCCATTTGTACATAATACAAACCATATATGTAAGTGTGTTATATGTATGTACATGCACACATATATGTATGTGTGCATGTGTACACAAGCACATGGGGCCACCATGCAAGACCGTATGTGCCCCCCACCTTAAACCCATGTTGTGCGGTTATTTGAATTTATTTAAAAAAAAACCTTAGGTTCTAATTTTTTAGAATTTCAAAATCAGAGAGCTGCCTATGGTTCATAAACCCTAAACCCTAAACCAACCGATGGTTTTCATGGGTAGTTAATTGGTTGGTTTTTAAATTTTTTTTGGGAGAACCATGGTTATGAACTGGGTCTTTGAGTTTTTGAGATTCATGGGTATGAATCCTAAGAACCACCCTGATAACCTCACCGGATCTGTTGCTATATTCTAATAATAACTGGCCAATACTGCCCCCATACCTTAACCCTAGGGTCAGTGTTGTCGTCAAATAATCCTTTAAATATTGAAATTTCTTTTTGTGAAAATATGAATCTGAGGTGTTGAAAACTGTCATAAATATAAGAGGCTAAAATCTGGAAATTATCATAAAAGATGAAAAAATATTGTAGATCATGAAAAAAAATAGTTAAATAAAATTTAGGAATGAGTTGATTATTTAAAAAAAATTAAGTACTTGTTTTGTCATTGTGCAAAGAAGCTTGACATCCTCAATGGATGAACACCCATTGTTTGGATGGAAAGTTGAGAACATCTAGAGGGTACAACGAACTTGCTTCAGAGAGAGTTCAGAGAGACTGGATGAGGACAGTTATCATCACATGGGTGTGTTGGTTGGCCTTGCCTAATAGTGTTTACATCCATTATAGAGTATAGTAGCTTAAGGGATTTTGAATCCCTTAGGTAATAATAGGTCTATTTTTATATGAGGATTTTTGAAAGATGATATTTTGGCTTGTGTTGAAACTTAATCTCAAGAGTTCTTATAGAACTCAATTGTGATTTTATTTTTTTAATAAAAAGATCAACATTAGGAGACTAAAATCACCCAAATTTCAATAACTCTTGCTTTATTTGTTCAAAAATTACAAAACATTTCATTTATCCCTTAAAACATTGTCCTCTTTAACTCACTTAGAGATGGTTAGAATGGGTTGCTCCCGCTTCGTGTCAATGAATTTTTTACATGAGTACCTAGTGTTGTTCCCATAACATGAGGGATTTGGAACGATACTTAAAAGTTGAAAATTATTTCAAGATGGATACATTAGCATTGATTTTTGTATTGTGTTTGTCAACTATTGTAGCTAGCCACATTCGTCATTCTTACCAAGAAATGCCACTCAAGGCCTCATGTGCCTCCCTCCACCATTCCGTACTCAAAGAACAATTTTCACACGCCAACATGATTATAGAATGTGCGAACCCTTTGAAGCCTAGAGTTTCAAAAATAGTGGACCATCTTGAAAATGGTTTTTTTCATAATAAATTTTGTCAATTTTGTGATGTAGCCAAACTTCAAACAATGTTATACATTTATATATTTATATATATATATATATATATATATATACACATTAATATCAAATTTCTAGTGTAGTTGAGATGGTTTTCATCCATAAGATGCATAATGCAAACATGGTTACAAACAAAAAATGAAACATTAAAAAAAGTCATCCATCTATATTTGCTACCCTAATAATGGAACTTATCACAAAAATCTGGCAAATTTCAATTTTCTTCTTTGAAATCTGGTGACTAGAAAAACTTGAAAAAACATTTTTTGGTTGCCAATTTTTATTTTATAAAAAATGCCGTTGTCGCAACTTTTTGCCTTAGAAAAAAAAGGTTCCCTAGCCAAAGTGGCTATCATCCCATATGAATATTTAGTCAAATTTGGCTATAAACAAGATTTTGAAAATAATTTCAAAAAAAATTAAAAATCATCCTTCTATAAATTCTGCCTTCCCAGTAGAAGAACCAAATATAGAAATCTGATTTATTTTAATTTTTTAAATGATGGATTTTCTGGTAAGGTTTATTTTTTTTTGAAATGTTGAAATTTTCCAAAAAATAATAATTCAAAGACAATTATTTTGTGCGACCGAGAATAGAGGAACCGTCAGAATATTCTGATTTTAATATTAATTTCAGCGTAGAATCTTAAAATTAAAATCAATTAATTATTTGATAGAAATATTTATAGTTAATTAATTAATTAATTGATAGAAATGTGTTGAAGCTGCCACTTAACATTTCTAACCCAATGGAGTAGTCGTTGGCAATGTGTTCGGAATGTGTTTGCCACTTCGTACCCCGCAAGACGGCCACTAGCCGGGCAAGTGGATAGGGGCGAAAGCGGTTCGAAAGTGGAAGAAGCCTAGACTTCGAGCCCAATTGGATTTCTTACTCGGACTGCAATGGGGCCCTACATGTAATCCGGACAAAAACCCATATATGCTTTGAAACCCAATCCGGCTACTTCTACTCGAAGCCACTTGGTTTTCACTTGACGGTGATGATGTCGCAAATTTCAACAAGCAAGTTGATGGCCAATCCGCTTATGGATTTTTTACCCCCCCCACCCCCCTTTCGCCCCCTCCCGGGATGTCCCCCTCCCCCTCCCCACAAGCTACGCAATCAAAAGTCGTCGTATACGGATAACTTTTTAAACTGAAATTTGTGACCGATTGGCCATTTTGGCAGGACATAAATATAAAAATAAAAATAATTTGTTCGATCTTTTGACCTGTTATTGGCATTAATAAATCTACTCGCTTGCTCCAAAACCCTAAATGTCCGAGAATTCGGAAATAGATTGAAATGTGGATCAAATCGGTGTGCTCGAATTTTTACGAATTCAACATGCGATGAGAAATTGTGACGACAAAGAAAGAAATGGAAAGAGACCCATGATATATTCCACAACAAAAAAATTAATTTAACTAAGTGGGGGTGGGGGGGGGGGGGGGTAATGGGTGACAAAGATAAGCTAGGCAGTGTAACCCCGGTAAACTTCACCCAAGAAAAGTAAATTTTTGAACCCCCAGAAAATTCCCCCCAAGATAAGTTAAGTGGTG
>Ga0116231_10005267_pt1 | contig 25554 bp, 24 predicted proteins | sample S1TSphgellanicum_2_FD_89695 | JGI IMG/M metagenome (GOLD analysis project Ga0116231, IMG submission 89695) | Host-associated microbial communities from peat moss isolated from Minnesota, USA - S1T2_Fd - Sphagnum magellanicum MG | ecosystem: Host-associated > Plants > Peat moss > Unclassified... | reverse complement strand
GGGGGGGGGGGGGGGGGGGGTTCTCTGAAGTATAAAAGAACCGCCGGATCCGGTTCTTTGAACAACTCGAAAGAAAAGGACCCGCCAGTTCCGGATAATTCAAACAAATCTCAAAGAATCTCCGGGTGTCATGAAAGAACCGGCAAGTCTCTGACATGTTCTTTCACTTTTCCATATATTTGTTTTAAGTACCACAATTGCATGCCAAAACTAACTGGGTCTTTTGAATTTCGAGAAAATTGATGAGGCAAGTAGGCATATACCCGGGCTCACAATTAATGGGTATCTGTCCTTCATTCTAAGAACCATGAAAGAATCATTTTTATTTTATTATATATATTTGTGTCTCATGCACTTAACTTTTGGAAATATGAGATACTTTAATTAAGAGGTAAAATATGTATTTTTTGAAAAATAAATAAATATATATATATATATATGAAAGTTGCACATCACAAACCTAATGGATTACGATTTAACAATAATAATCATGTGAAATTTAATTTTCATAAATTCATGTAGAATAGATGCAAATGTCATTCATTTATTTGTGTTATTTAAACATCGATGTTATGTGCAATGTTTAAATACAAACATCATATGTCTATTTGTATTGTATATCTATTCATGTTGTATTGTGTTATTTACACATGAAAATTATACACATAATTTCCGTGTTTAAATAATATTCAACATTCATGTTTAAACAATAGAAATCCATGAAATAACAAATTTGACACAAATTTAAAATGAACTCATGAAAATCATAAATTTATGACGTGAAAATAATATTTAGATCATTATATATGATATTCAACACATTTAAATAATAATAATAATAATAATAATAATAATAATTTGCAATCATTGTATGTGATATTCATTGCAAAACTTTTGAAAATAACATTTGCATGAAATGCATGAGATTTTTGAGAATGCCTAGCACCTTACAACGGCATTTGTGGTAAAAACTAAAAAATCACATCTTTTTTAGGGTTGTTTCTAAACAACATGAATCTCCCTTGCTAACATTCAAAAATAAAATCAACCTCTTAGAGTCCAAGTTTAACATTTTTGGGTTCAATGTAGTTCAATGGCTTTTTTTTTTTCTTTGAAAAATAAAATAAAATTTTGAAGACAATTTTCTCATGTTGCTTCAAAAGTGACGGTCAGCCAAAGGGGATTTAGCCAAATCTGGCTACAACAAAAATTTAAAAAAATAAAAAATCTAGGAATCCTATTACATGATGAACCACAAGGTATGTTAAATTTGGTTTCCAAGACCCCCAATTTAGTCTTAGAATGGGATATTTTAAATGTTAATTGAAAAAAAGCATGCTCGTAGTGAAGGTCTTGGGACTAGGATAAATTACTCCAAGGGTTTTTCTTTTTCTTTATATTTGAAAGCACCTCCCCCATAAAAAAAAAAGGTTCATGCTTTGCTTCATTTACTTCATTCACACTTTGCAATTTTGTAATGAAGTAAGTTGTATAATAAAATAGAAAAAATAATTTCAAGTTGAAATGGTTAGATGCAAGGTTTTTTTTTTTTTTTTTTTTAATATTTTTAAAGGAGGGGGAATGGGGGGGGTTTTTAGGGTATTTAAATCCAAAAAAAAAAAAAAAATAAAAAAAAATTAATTTTTTTTATAAAATAATAAAATTATTTTTAATTTAAAATGGTTAAAAGAAAGTTTTTTTTTTTTTTTTTTTTTCAAATTCTTAAAATAGGTTTTCTGGCGAGGTTCCTTAGCATTTATTAACCCAAAAAAAAAAAAAACCTTGGTTAGATGAGCATTAAATTATTGAATTAATTTGAATTGGGTGCCATTGTTAGGATCAAATTATTTTTCATATTTTCACAAGTGTTTTAAAAAAAGGTTTAATACTCGATGTGATTTTGAATGCAAATCTTGAGATAAGCAATCATGAATGGCAATTGTTTGTTACATTAAATTAAATGCAAATCATAGCAAAATTCAGCAAAATTTCATGTTGAGTTTTGTTATTTGATCCAATTTTTTTTTAATTTTATGGGTAATGGCAAAGAGGAGAGACAAAATGAAAACCATTAAAAAAATAAAATTTAAATTTAAAGAAAGACTAAATTGGATACAACTTTAAGGATAACCCAATGTATGATAGAATTTGGGCCTTGTGTATCACTAACCCATTAAGAAGTTCTTAGAGAATCCATAAAAAAATCACAACTACAAGCTCATATTTAAAAATCTCTTGGGTGGTAGAACAATAATTGTGCACTCATGTTGTGCATTAACACACACACACACACACACAAAAAAGCCTACAAAATGTTTTTAACCTTGAAAAAAATTGGTGTGGAAGAGCTCATATTCATGATTTGTAACTCAATCCAATGCCACCACCATCATCGCCTTCATGAGACACATTTGTATTTTGCAATTCTCTAACATCAAAATTGGTGCATATGTAGGTAGCTCAGAAGAGGGAGGTCTGCATTTTGATGATGACAAGTCTCATGTCTTCTGCATGAAGCAAATCATTTAGTTTAGTTTGAGGAGACTTATTAACACGTAAATAAATCTCCAAGTAGCTGCCATAAAACTAGTTAGAATTTTATTGAGTTTGCGATAAGCTTGGCAACATCACCTAGTCCACAAGATCATCTGCAACTACCTTAGAACAGTACAAATTTATAGGAAGAATTGTTGTTGTGATTTGTTATTGCTTCTAGGGTTACAGATTGTGTGCACATATAAAATGACTTTGAGCATATAAAACCCAAGTTCCAAAGAGTACATAGATCATTGTTATCTTGTATATATGGGGAGTTTAAGCAAAAAAACACAGAAAAAAGAAAAAAAAACTCATACTTGGATGGGTAAGAAAAGCTTGAATTCAGGGGGTAGTTCCTCCTCAGAGTAAAGTCGATCAGAGAAGTAGATGCGGCGAATGCGACAATTGGCATGCACTTGCAGACGCATCGTCTCCACATAGTTGGTTCCATAGGCTCTCCTTGTAAAGTCAGAGAGATTGAACTGGATTTGATTCCATCCCTCATCAAGCCTCATTGGCATTGTGCAAATAAAAGGTTTCACTCGTGTACTCGACTGTGATTTTTTTTCAAAAAAAGAAGCAAATGCACAAAAAATTTGCAATTTGTGAGAGATATCACAATTCTCTGCTAAATTAGTATTGTCTGCACAAGCATGCCATCAACACAGAACTGGCATTATATCTATGCTGATGAAGCATTTAAAATGTGATCGATTTTATGAAATGTCGCAGACCTAATTTGTAACACTGGCAATGTCATTAACCCAAGAATTAACACATTGATTGCAAATACAAGTTTCAACAGAAATCTCAATGTATCACAAATAAGAGCATTGGGATTCCAATGGCACTTTCATTATCAAATTCATTCTCTAGTGCACATAAGTAAGTAAGACTCTAAACAACGCATTTGTAATGAGATCTAAACATTTGCATTACAAAACGTACAGAAGTAGTAGTAGTAGTAGACCTGGTAATTGGATGCTCGGAATCGACGTCGTATATTTTTATCATCGAGCACTTGAACTTCGAAAGTGAAGTATTTTTTCATGTTTTTTATGATCATGACCAAAAACGGGAGCTTGATACCCAATCCATTCCGAGGATCTTCAGGGCAACATATGTAGTTGGTGCTCACATTGGTGCCCATTACTTCCAGCACGCTGGATTGAATGTCCTCGTCTGTGCACCTTTTGATGTGCCCATTTTGTACTGCAACCAACAAGCAAAATAGTTCCTTCAGTTTGGTCTTCGCTTCAAATTTTCTAGATGGCAAGAATCAAAATTGCTCCTTTCTGATGTAGAAAGGGACCTGACTTTGTATAGTTTTTCAAGCTCTTGCTAATTAGTCTCCTTAACATCTTGATTGTTGCTGCAAGGGGAGAGAGCTAGGGAAAAAAAAGTTCCAGACAGTGATCATATGCATCCCTGCAAGGGTTTGGGGGTTGGATCTGTCCCATTTTACATAAAACATGGTGAATTTCATGATTCTCAGAAGTGAAGAAAGAACTGCAGCAACAGTGGGACATTAAAACTGGATTTCGATCGAAAAGGATATGAGTCATAGTTTAAGAAATCACTTTGTTTTCCCCATATGTGCAGAGGCTTACTCCTGCACACACAAACCCACAGAAACATACAATTATAGCTTGAATCAGCAAACCAAATCCAAAAGATGTTATCTCAAAGGTAGTGCAGCAAAAAGGAATATGTACATGGTGTATGTACTAGAAATCTGATGGGTCTGGACACACACTTGCCAAACAAATAGGCATGATGCAACAAGACCCATTCTCATCAACTTGCAGAAACTGTGTACTGATTGATATCAGTCTTTGGAAAGTGCATTCAATCAATCAGAATTACATCATGAAACCCTTCAGATGCTTGAATTCTGAGATCACATCAAGACTTCACCCTAGGATTTGTGTATCATGGAAATGAAAGGAGCACTCTCCCATTATCAAAACACCCACTTTTTCCTGCAAGCCACATTGTTTGCATCAACATGCAGACAACAAAATCACTCGCCATGACAAATTGGGAAGATTGGTGGTACACAGATCACATCAGTTGAGAATTTTCAAACTATGGGTGATGCTCTGGTGTGTGTGTACCCAATGCTGTAGAGTATTGAGAGGAAGCCTGATTGAAAAGTATTTCTGAACATGTTGCACTATCAAAACAAATGGACAGTTGCTCCCAACACTTTCGATAGCAGAATTTGGTTGTACTGAGGATGTAGCGTGCCAGTCTGCACACAATCATTCCCAATCTAAGTGCTATATCCAAAAGTTTATATAGCACAAAATTTCCAAACCTGTTGATCACTCTAGGTTTTAACCACAAAGAGATCCATCCTTGGAGCTATATCTATCTCCAATATTATGATGAATTTATCAAAGTAAAGTTTATGGAAAATTTGTAGAAGACCAGCTTGCAAATGTACAATTTCTTGTTTCTAAAATTGACATATGTAGAAAGCAGGAGAAATACATGATCTATTAGAGAATCAATGCAATTCTATTATAAAAATGATGCAGATATGGTGAACTTCATATGTCCATGGACATTCCATCTTGGAAAATATAAAATTAAGAGTACATCTTTTCAGACTCATGATCACATGTGTGGGTTATTGGGTTTGAAAGAGACTAAATAATAATCCACCATACATAATCAACACCAGAACACTCACCAGTAGCTTAGAGAGTAGGAAAGAGATGATGAAGAAGATCAGGACAAACAGAATCTCAAACTCGTTTATGTGCACCAGCTTGTAGAGTATGTTCACTGCCTTGTAAAGTAATGATGGCAGATCAGGACCCAGGTGTTGTCCATGCGGCATTGAGCCTTAATAATCCTAATTTAAAAAATATATGTTGAACTACCTTGCTACCTCTTCTTCTGCATTCATGATTCTCATGATTTTCTCCCTCTAGTTGTTCATGGCATTCTCGAGCTTGGGTGTTCCTCTTGCTTCAAAGAATGAATGCCACCCAAGAGAGTGTAACAGTTGTAATCAAAACGCCAACACACAGATTATGCTCCTCTATCCATGTAGATCTCAACCCAACACACATGAACTCAAGAGAAAAAAAATTTTAAAAAAATTGCTTGCCAGGCAGGATCCCCCCTGTTAATTCACATTCGCATAACACATTCAGTTTGTTTCTGTATGGTGTATAGAAGAAACACTTGAGTGCAATTGTGCATATTACCGCTTGCAACTTCTTCAGTCAGACCTTTACAATTCATTTACAAAGTGACAACCCATTTCTGGAAATGGAATGACAAAACAACAACAACCCCCATCCTCTTTTTTTTTTTAACCTGTCCACAACTCCCAGTGGTGGCCACCACCCTTGTGTAGGTACTTTGAGCTGGGAGAAGAGTACACCAGAAGAGTTCATAAAATTGTTGTACAACAAAAAACAAAGTTTACACCTCCCCCCCCAAAAAAAAATGCTCAAAGATTGAGCTTCATGAATCCATTCATTCTCATGACAAAGTAACCAATAAAATCCACCCAACTTTGAACTTTCAGCTGTGAAGTGAGAGTTGTCCCAATTTCCCAGAGACTGTTGGTAAGACTGTTGGAGGTTGTGCAGAGTGAAGGAAAAGTGAGAGAAAGAGAGCAAAAGAGAGAGAGAGAGAGAGAGAGAGAGAGAGATGGGGGAGATGGGGTTGGGCACTCTCTTGTTCTACAGTTACTCCCACAATTCCCAAGGGCCTGCAAAACCACTTCATCCCCTTTTTATGGCAGTTCAGACGTCCTTAGTTTTACTCCCACAATTCCCATGGGCTTTGCAAAACCACTTCACCCCCCCTTTCAGCTGCTCTGGTACAGTGTTGGCCTGTTATCAAGCTTTGACCCGGTTATCAACCCGGTTATAAATAACATGCCAGTCGGTTCTTGGTTTTTTTTTGGGGGGGGGATAACTCGATAAATTGATGACCGCCTGGTATTGAAATTTCCCAAAATCTAATGACCTACTTGGATGGACCATTAATAATCTAGGTAGGGTTATCACTCTTTTAAAAATAATACAAACAGAAAAGAAAAGAAAAGAAATTTTATTATTATTGTTATTATTATTATTATTGTAAATACCCTTAATTGACTAACAACTGGAAAGATAACCGGCAGTTATCAACTGGTTATTTGATAACCTACCTGGTGGGTTATTGAAAAACAGAAATAACTAGCCAACACTGATCTGGTAGCAAGGATATGTTAGCTTTTTATATGCCTAGCATGGAAGAATTATTTAGGGTAGGAGATAGAATCATTAGGGTTGAACATGACACTATTGTGTCTAGAATGTTGAATTGGAAAGTGAATTTATAAAATAGTTGGCTCAGAGAAACATTGGAAACCATAGATAGACTTTGTGATGGGTTTGGATTAGGAAGGAAATTCCTTTGATCTTCATATGCAATAGAGATCACAATGATAGGAGTCTAGAGGTACATTCAAAATGACAAGCCCTAAGACCACGGAGGAGTCTTTTTGCTTGATAGATAGTTTGAGGATGTTCATGATCAAGTGGAAAGGCTAAAGATGGTGATAGAGGTGTGTGGAATTGATGAATTGAAACTTTTCAAGATTGGCAAGTTGAATCTAAAGGGGAAAATCCAAGGATTGGGTTAAAAAGCTAACAATAACTCCCATCGATTAGTAGGCCATGAAGGTAGCCATGATGTTGAAGTATGGCATAATTAATGAGGAGATTAGAGCCAAACTTGATTTTATTTAAGCAAGAATCTAAACAAAGGTTTTAGGCATATTATGACTAGATGGAGAAATTGTTTGCAAGGGGCAAACTAGAGGAAGTGGAGTAGAAAAGAAGATTTATGTCCTAACTACGACCATAGATTAGGAAGATGTGTGTGATGAGAGACTATGCCAATATGGAATCTCTATTCAATGTTGCACTGGAAGTATAACGGGTATTGGCAAAACTTGGTGAAACTCCTTTTGAGTTATTAAAAGAAAAACATGAAAAAAACATGAATGTTGGAGATCCTACTATGGAAAAAATAGGTACAATTGTTGAATGAATATCTTATCAATCTATTGAAGAGGTAGATGAAAATGTGGGCTAAACTTGGATCTACTCTTGGAGTTTTCACTAGTTTCATTGGGTGCCAAATTTGTATGGTAGAAGACCATCTTGCTACTAATTGTCAAAAATATGTTACTTCTAGACCAAAATGTTTGAAATGTGGGGAGCCACATAGGACAGGAAACTATGGATTAAGGTGCAACTTTTGCAGAGGTCTAGGGCACATCGAGGAATGTTGTTAGAAGAAAAAGGATCCTAAGATGGGTGCAACTACTACAAACTACCTAGAAGTAATGGTTGATGATGAAGAGGTAGTCAAAAATCAATTGGATAGAATTTACGAAAGTGATCATGATTTTTTTTCACACATTAGAGTTCCAAGGGGTGGAAGCATGAAAAGAAAAGCCAATCACATCAAGGTTAAAGTCCTTTCCAAGGACTACATTTTCCACGTGGCCGATTTTTATTAATTTATACTACATTTTTCATACAATTTTTAAACTGAATATCAAATTTGAGGCCAAATATGACATATAACATGATTAAAACTCTTTTTTTTTGCATCAACCCTTACATTATAATCAAATTTATAACTTTACTTTGAACCATGATCACAAATTCAAAACTATAACAATGTTAAAAGACATTCAAGTATTAAACTCTAAAAACATATATGTGTTTTTATTTTTTGAATGTTTTGAACACATGGATCCCTTCTTGTGGAATATATTAAAGTTAAAAGAAAAATTGAAATGATTTGGTGAACATTTGATAAAGGAAAAGGGCTTTTGATACAGAAAAATCACCTATCCACATGTTTTTCTTGAGTGATTTAAACATATAAAAATATTCTTGAAACATGGTGAATTTTCATGAAAATTTTGTAATTGTAACTTTGAAGGTACAGTAATTTATTTTTAAAATAAAATAATTTTTTTAATATATAATGTTCCCATGGTGACTTTTCAAATTTTTAAGATTTGTCCACACACTACTTGGCTTTTTTTTCATGTTTTCACCCCAAGGCGAAGACTTCCTTTGGAGCCCATTACTAGAGAACCTAAAGGTGTTGATGTACCAAAAGGAGATTTAACTTGGAAGAATGATGTGGGAATTGAATTGGAAAAGGATGTTGTAGTAAGGTCTAAAATCTTGACACATTTCATCAAGGGTAAAATATCTCTTACACCTCTGGAAACCATATTAATTATTCCAGGGGAATTGGAATATTTGGAAGGTTTAGTCAAATTGGCAAGAAGGTGAAAAAATGAAGAACATAGGGCCATTCCAACAAATATAATGGCCCAACAACTACTATTTTACATCGAATTAACAATAGCAAGAACCACATAAACAAGACTTTACACTGATCAGTAAAAATCAACAACTACATAATGGAAAGCTCGGTAGACACGAGAACATCAATGTTTTGTTAGCAGCCACTATGGTGAGGGAGTTGGGGATTATGCACCTAGTAGATGGGTATGAGTCTTATTAAACTACCTTAGGTGTGGTGATGCATGTGCTTGGAAGAATTGAAGGTTTGCCAATACAAATTGGGGTTTGCCAATACAAATTGGTGGCACACCAACAACTATGATGTGCTTTTAGGACTCCATTTCCTATTCAAGATCGGCATTGTCGTGGACATTGAAAGAGGTTTGATCTATGTTAAGCAAGGCCTTGGGTCCAATGTCCAAGTTTTTCCACTTAACATGGTCAATATGTTGAAGTTAGTGGTGGAACAACCTAGCCATTCTAAGAAAACTAGTAGTCAAATAACTCTTGCATTTTCTCATTTGAATTGGCTAACAAGATGGAGTAAATGAAGTCATTTCCTAATTTGGAACATTGGGAAGAAACCATTGAACAAGATTCAGATGGGAATTAATCTAAGGAGAATTTTGGGTTCGACTCTAGTTCAAATGGAGATAAAAAGATTGACTCAATTACAAGATATAATAGGCTAAGTTTAATTATTAAAGAAGAATAGGAACATGTTGTAAAGCTTAAGGACTAGGAAACAATTTTGTTGGAGGACAAATATGAAGATTGGTTGAAGTGGGCATCCCATGAAAAACAACAAAACATTTGTTAGTTTTAGAGGGACAAGATCAACAATGATGTGCCATTTTTGTTCCAATTAGAAGCTGCCAACAATAGGCAACCTAACATTGAAATTGAACTTGATGTTATCAATGAGGGGAGGTGGGATTAAATCAAAAAATTAATCAAGGTGGACCCCAATTTTGATCAAGACAAAACCATCGCGCCATGGCAAGTCCTAGAGAGCTATGTTGATGTGTTTGCATGACACAAAGGGGAAATGGGGTGATGCGTGGTTGGTGAACATATGATTAGTACCCAAGGACTACCACCTTGCCACACTAACCTTAACAAATTTTCTTTTGGGAGGAGGCAAAGGTAAACTAGTAGATCCAAACATTGGAGAAAATTGGCGAAAATGAAAGCCAATTTTCAAAATATGATTGCAAGGTCATCTACTAGTAAAAAAGGATGGAAGTAGGCATTTTTGTGGATACTACCACCCATTAAATGCTCTGACTTGAAGGGATGCATATCTTATGCCCTTGATTGATGATGTATTGATGAACTGGATGGGGTTTGTAGAATGGTTCATTGCTTTAAATTTGTAGAATGGTTTTTGGCAAATTATGATGAATTGTGACAATGTGAAGAAGATGACACTTATTACCAAAACAAGATTATATGAATGGCTAGTGATGCCATTAAGATTGAATAATGCAACCAATATGTTCTCCAAGACGACGACTGACATCTTTGAATGGTTATAACAATTTCTCAAGGTGCTTACGGATGACTTTAATATCCACAATGTCACATGGGAAGCACATCTTAATCACATTCGTATGGTGTTACAAAGATTAAGGGATGTGAATCTGAAGCTTAATCCTAATAAGTGTATATTCTCTATTAATAATATCATTTTATTGGGACTTGTGGTTGGGAAGTTAGGAACTCATCTTGACCCAAATAAGGTGAAAGCTATAGTTGAATTTCCTATTCCTAAAATTTTCACCAACATCCAGGCATTTTTGGGTTTGACAAGATACTACTAGAATTACATCCAAAGATATGCAAAAATTGCTACCCCTTTGTTTGAGCTGACAAAACAGGATATTGCTTTCCAATGGAACCTAGACTATCAAAAGGCATTTGATCAATTTAAACATGCACTTGTTTTAGCTCCAATATTGGCAAGACTAAATTTTTGTAAGGCATCTATCCTAAATGTAGATTAATCAGCCAAGGGAATTAATGTTATACTATCTCAAAAAGATAGGAGGAAGGAATGTGTGATTGCCTATGCCAACAAGGGATTGTTTGTTATCCAATAAATCCATCATGTGGAGAGGGAATATTTTGCACTGATCTAAGGGGTTATGCATTTTTGCCAATTTCTACATCGAAATCACTTTACGTTGAGGACGAACCATAAACCTTTGGAATGCTTGCAAAGATGTCTAATGTTTATGGTTGGAAAGGGTGTTGGATAAACATGTTACAAGATTTCAACTTCAAGATTCTACATCGACCAAAATCTAAACATTTTAATGTGGACACTTTAGTCATAATCTAATGGGCAATGTAAATATGATGAAAACTTCTTTGAGGAAATCCAAGACATCATATTGTTGCAAAAATTGAACATATAAACATGGATTGGGAGAAGAAGCATGCGCAAAATTGCCCAACCTATTTATGATGGTGGAACCTATCGTAAACTATGATGCAATAAGCTAGGAAGACCCAACCAACTTTCAAAATTAGATACACAAGAGTGAGCTGGCATATAGATCACCAATTCTAAAGAAAATAAAAAAGCCTACTATGGACAAGGGTACTTGATGGGAGTTGGTAGAAGCTTAATCAATGGTGGAAGTTGAATCATTCTATGATGCAAAAGAAAGTACTAATGATGACTGTTTGTGAAGGTAATGACTAGAAGCATCGAGATGTTTGATGCCACCTCAATTGCTTGCAATTTTGCAAACTGAACAAATGCTTATTAATGTCAATGATGAAAAATATTTGCGGATCAAAAGGCAAGCTCAAAATTATATTTGGAAGGGAGATCAATTATATTTTAGAGAGATGATGGTACCCAAGCCTAAAGAGAAGAATAACATTGTTCTAGAAATGCATTAAGAGATTGGGCACTTTTGATAACAACAAACATTGGTAGAAAATTTTAAGTGTTCTTACTAACACAACTGCATAGAACAAGTAAAGGAAATGGTTAAGGCATGCAAGGAATGCCAAATGGTAAAAAGCACTAGCAACATTAGATCAGATGTTGAAGACTTTAAGAATATCCTTGTATGTGACTTGTTTTATATAATTGCATTGGACACTTCTAAACCGCTTCCATAAACAGAAATGGGCAATAAATACATTTTGGTTCTTTTTGACCATTATTCCAAGTGATCTTAAACAAAAATCATACTTGACCACATTACTACTAATATTACTGTTTTTTTTAGGAAGATATTATCTACATATATGGTGTCTCTAAGTATGTCCTCACTAACATTGGAGGAGAATGGTCAATTGAATTTGATAATCTATGCAAGGTCTATGGTATTCACCATCAATATATAATACCACAATCACTACCACAAAAAATGGTTTTTACGCTACTAACATCATGTTTAAAATAACTATATAATCATTATAAAAAATACACTAGTAGTACTAGTAGTTTGAAATGATTAAATGTGTTCATCATGACCAAGATCAAAAGTAACAATTTTTATTATGATTGAAAAATCTAGCATTATGGTCAAATCAGACAATATGTTGCACACGTGGTAAGTGTGGATGCCCACGTGGATTTGTTTATGTTGACTAATACAATTAACATGACTAGAATTAGTCATAAAATATGACACACATGATTATAATGTTATTTTTAATGATGTGGTTTTAATAAAATGGAAAAAAAATCATGCTTTCATTTTAAAAACTTCATTACAAAAAAAATGACAAAAGATATAGTTCTCATGATTTTTCAATTATTATTCATAATTATTCAAATAAATAAATAATTTACAATGGGGAAATTTTGAAAAAAAAGGTAATGAAAAAGTGGAGTATTAATTAAAAATTTGCTACTTTTGTCAAAAGTATAGAAAAAAAATCATAATAATTACTTAAATGCACGTGCTAATCTGAATTATTCAAATTCGATGATTCAATTTGTATTTGTGATGAATCAATTGAATGCATATATATGTCCAAAATAAATTAACCTCAAATTAAACCATCTATTTATTTATTTATGATCAAATGGCACAAGTAAAATGGAATAATAAAATAAATTAAATTATTTTAATTAAATAAAAAAAGAGGAAAACTAATCTACAACTCATTTAAATTTGAAATGATATATATATAAAAACTAAAATCCATTGTTACTACAAAAACATTATAATGTTGAATTTAATTTTTTTACTTTTATTACCAAAATTGATATAAAATTGAGGGCATATAAATTTTAATACCATAATTTCAAATGTGAATTTTTTTTGTTATGATATTTTAAACATATATTTTTTTAAGAATTAATTATTGATAAATATGTGGCATAAATTAAAACATGTAAATTAATAAAATGTCTAAAAATTTGGATTTAAAATATTATAAAATTGAAGTCAATGACGAAAACAAGGAAACCAAATGTACCTAAAAAGTTATATGCAAGCAATTTCTAACCCAAGCAAAAAAAAAACATTGCTTGAATTTTTTTTCAAATATTGAAAATGTTTTGAAATTGAAAGGAATCACAAAGTTCAATATGATTATGATAAAAAAATGAAATTACCGAAACAGTTATAGATTATAACTAATCAAATATTTAATACGTTATATATGAATTTTTAAATTAAATGATCTAATTATTTGTTCACATTTTGAAACTTAAGAAATTAAATAATTCAATGTAATTGTGATAGTAAATTTTTTATCTAAATAATTATATTTCGGACATTACACATGAATTTTTTAAATAAATATTTAAAACTATCTTAATTGTTCTACATTTTGAAATGGTAAAAATCACAAAGTTTCATAAAAGTTAATAAATTAAATGTGTTTAAATAATATTTGTATATATAACTCATTTCAAAGTTTCAAATGATGCATTTGAATTTGTTAATTAATAAGTATTAAAAATAATTATGGTTGACATATTTTTATGAATTAAAAAAATTAAAAATTTTATGTAATAATAAACCTACCAAATCGATTAAATCAAATAGTGATATTAAATTTTCATTTTTTTGTTCAAAATATGTGTTTATATATTTTGCAATGTCATTTTTTCTCATCATGTGAGGTGATGGTTTAATGGTTACGGCCTTGGAATGTTGCCAAGAAGGTTGTGAGATCAAACCTTATTTGAAGCATTCATCATTAAAAAAAAATCCCAGGTTTGGGGATTGAAAGGCATATGACATCAGCCGATGCAATTTCTAATAAGTTAGTTTGAATTTTATTTTTTTCAAATGTTGATTCATCATAGATCAAAGGTGGTAGCATTTTGGATTCACTTATAGTTTAAAAATATTAAAATTCCATAATGTCGTTATATGAACATATACACAATATAAGTTTTAATTTAAAATCAAATTTTAAATGCCATGTCAACTAATAGCTTGAGTCACGTTAATCATACATTTTTAGTCACATTTGTGTCAAAAACGACTGGGTTGTTATGATTATAACCAATTTTGTCCATTATTGGACGTGACTAAAAATATTAATAAAAGAAACTAGCTTAAAAAAACATATATATAGTTGTGAATGCACCAATGGGATGGTTGAGAGATTAATCAAAACCATTAAGCACATAATCACTATGATGTCCACTTTTTAGGAGAATTCAAGTACCTACAATTTGCACTTGCCCCAAATGTTGTTTGATGTGGGATCCAAGCAAGCACCAAGTTCTCTTTGTTTATGGTACTAACCGAACGGACTCCCAAGTTGAAAGCTAACAATCATCTTTGCATGTTAACCCCATTTGGATGAAGACCTAATTATGGGTAGACCAACTTGCTAAATGTAGAAAACGATAGGGGATGGGTTACTTGATGGAATTGTTTTTGGTTTTGTGGACATGGGAGTTTTCTTTGTGTTGTATGTTGCAAGTTAATTCGGTTAAAAGCTATGTGGTGTGCACTTGCTTTGCAGAGGTCTAAGAATGACAAGTTTGATGAGTGTTGTTTGATGCTTTTCATAGTTTTTGGAAATGCAAGCTTGGTTAAGGCGTTGGATAATGAACTTGGGGGGTGGTGGCAGGTGTTGATGAACAAAAGGAACGTGATGTTGGAAGTTAAATACCCTTCTTTTTTTTCTAAATGTGGAGTTGGATAGTAGGAAGTAGCGCATTTTGAAAATGTGGTTTTGGGTTATTTGTCAAATTAATAGTTGTTGGGAGGAATGCCCTCAACCATAATTTTTGTGCATTCCAATTTTGAATAATCTTCCATTGTTGGGATTTAGAAGTAAAAAGTTAGTGTGTATGAATAAAAATGAAAAGAGGTGGAAATGATGAAGTTCCTTGGGGGACAAATATGGCCGGTCTAAGTGAAAATCAACTTGTGGGGAGTCTGTGGGGTTGGCATTCGAGAAATTGAGACCCATTGTTTGGGAATTTTAAGGATACAAGGTTTAAAGTGATCAAAAGGAAATTTGTGTTGGGTTGGGATTATGTTTCATTCCTGTACAAATTTGAATGAATTATTGAAGATAATTGTTGTGTGGTTGGTGGGTATGATAACTAATTTTGTGTAATACGAAGATGGCATATTGAGAGGGTTTAGAGAGATTTGATCCAACCTCTTTGCAAGTAATTATTATTAGAAGTTGGTTGTTGTAGATGGATCAAATCAACTTTTAAATTAGTACAAATGCACTTTGTAGAGCGCATGTTTTAGGGAAGATCTAGGTAGGATAAATATTGGACATATGAAAAACAACAGACTTGAGGTCAATGAGTTAATGATATGTCGTGTAGAAATGCCAATCACGTGTATGGAATCCTTAAGGTTTTTGTGATGCCTCTTTTTTTGTCATAAGGGACCTAAAATAATATTAACTTCATACCAATTTTTATACTTGTTTCAATATCATGTATGTATCATTGTTTGCTAATTATTGATTTTTTTAATAACCATCAACTAGGTTTTTCCCCCAAAAAAATTGGTTGTCAATTAGGTTATCTTGATATTCATTGGGTAATAGCCATTAGTTACACATATAAATAGGTTATCAAATAATTGCCAATTATCTTACTATTTTTTAAAATCGGTTATATGGTTTTTACCAAATTAAAAATAGTTTTTTCCCTTATTTTTTGTGTTTTAACCATAAAAATGTTTAGCATTTAGGATTAAATAACCTACCTTAATGATAACTGGGTCATCTAAGTAGGTTGTGGGGATTTTGAAATTCAATGCAATGTTGTTAGCTTATTAATCGATTATAAAAAAAAAACCAACTCGTAAATTATTAATAATTATGTTGATAACCGGGTCAAAACTCAATAACCAACCAACATTGGTATGTTATTGGGGCTAGTTGGTTATTGAGTTTTGACTTGGGTATCCCAACTAATTTTTGGTTTTTTGGATAATCAGTTAAATTCATAAATACTTGGTATTGAATTTTCAAAATGTAATAACTTACATGGATGAATCAATTAACACCCATGTGAGTTATCAATATTTTAATTACCAATACAAAAAAATTAAAAATTAAAAATAATATTTTTACTTTTATTTTTTTAGAACCCTATAATTGGTGTATAACCAATGATTATTAAATGGTTATTTGATAACCAACCTAACATCCATCTTTTATATTGATATTAATAACCTTTGTGGTCTTAATTTTTAATTTCAAATCTAAAAATAAATTTGTACCTAGTGGTTTTTTTCAAAAAAATGATAGTTAACCAACATTGGTATGTACTAGTGTTGGTTGGGTATCAACCATGGCATCAACATGAGTATCATATGCTTTGACTAACAAGTAATGATCAACAAAAAAAAATAGCTATAACTTACTTGGGAAAGCCTTACTTCTTATACACATGTAATGCCCTTACATACGCGGGCATGTGTTTTGAAAAACTCACAAAATGCCCTAGTAGGTGAGCTTTTTTCATAATGAACTTGTGTAGGGCATAAGGATTTAAGGTTAGGAATTTTAGGGTTAGGTTAGAAATGTTAAGGCTATTTTTTAGTTTGATGTTGAATTGTGCCTTTCATGTGAAAAAACACAAGCTTCATATTTATGTAGGATGTCCATGATCTCAATATGCAACAAAATGGAGCATTGGAAAGGAGTGCAACAATTTGTGGCTATTTTTTGTTGTTGGCAACTAGTGATTAACCTGCATTGATGTAAATATGTAAGTCTTATGCATGCAAGTTTGTTCTTGCTGCATAGTTGCTAAGTTGTGTGATTTAGATCTATTATCTTTTTTTTTCTTTCTTTCATTAATTGTGCAATATGTGTGATATTATGTTCAACAAATTTTCATGAGCATCGTTTATTACTTGTAATGTTTTTCTTGGTGCTTCTTGAGTGCTATAGTAGTGGTGTGTGTCATGTTTTGTGAACAACAGATCTTTGGTGTTTTGTGAACATTAGATCTTTGGTGTTTCATGATTTGTGTGTGCTTTGTGAGCATTGGATTTGTGATTTTCATGAACTTTTCCGTTTTGATGATCTGATGTTTGGCACTTGCTTCATGAACATTGGTTTCATTTCGAGCTAAGCTTTAGGGTTTGGTGTTGATGATATGTGTGCTACTTTGTGAACAATAGATCTATAGGGTGCTTCATGAACATTGTTTTGTTTTAAGGGTTTAAGGTTTAGTGCTAGTGATTTATGTTGTTTTATGAACATTATTTTGTTACAAGGGTTTAGGGTTTGGTGCTAGCGATATGTGCGTTGCTTTGTGAGCATTGGATCTATAGGGTGCTTTGTGAACATTCCAAATTTGGTGCTTTGTCTAGCACCTACTTTGTTCACGAGCACTTGTAAATTTGCTTCAAGGGTGGAAAGTTTGGTGTTGGTGATTTGTGTGTTGTTTTAATGTTTTGTGAACATTGCAATTTTGGTGATTTGTTTGGCACTTATTTGGTGATGCTTATTTAGCATTTGTGAACATTACCAGCAATAACTTGAGGTTTGTGTTGCAAGTTTGGTAAGCAATGGTGCCTATGATTTATATGTTCCTTATTTGTTTTGATTTCGTCATACAATGTATTTGGTTTAGCTTTCAAGGTTAATTGACAATGGAACTAGAACATGACATTTTTTTGAATGGGGTTATAGAAGCTTCACAAGGTTTTCCTTTACATGTTGTTAATTGTATATGTGTTTGCAATGGTGAAGTTGGGGTTGGGAGTGCCAACGGTGGGTTGGGAATGGTGATGGTGTGATCCAATTTAAAGCAAGTTACAATGAACTTGTCGATAGAGACCTTGGTGAAGATTAGGAAAAGCTTTTACAAGTTGAAGAACATGCACGTAATGAAAAGTTTATGGAATTGGAGCGCAACAAAATTTTTTGGTTCACTTGGAGTAGAACAAATATGTGGGCATTTAAAAAAGTTAATGACCATACTATTATTGCATATTGTTCTAAGTCTCAACAAATGAGATGTGTTGTGTGTCATAACATCTATCAGGAAATTATAGGGATAGTTCTACCCAAAATTGGAAAGGATTGGTTATGTATAATAAAGACTATGGCACAATTTCCATGAACTAACATGTGGCTTCTGAGCATTGTATAGTGTTGAAACAATACAACACACAACAAACTACAACACCATAATAGTTGATATTCATCAAACTTCTAAGAAGTGGAAAAAACCATATGTAGGCTCCATTGTTAATTTATTCAATGTTGGAGTGCCATGTAAAAATTCAAACCTTGCTTGAAAATTGTTTCTTGAGGATTTGATTTTATACATCACTAAAGGTTATTGACCATTGAATTATACTAAGAACATGTAGTTCAAAATGTGTGGTTGAGAAGGCTTATATTGTCAATGTGGTTGAGTTACCTTTTCTAGTAGATGACAACTCAATAACGAAGTAATCTCGTCCATGGTCAACAAGACCATGGAATGCCATGTTCTTTTTACTCTTATTGATGCCACTATAGTTAAGCCACATTTGATTTGTGGATGTCTCGAGGAACTTTTGATACCTTTGCTTTGGTTGTGAATTACATCAATAAAAAGTGGGAATGTTGCCATGTCATTGTGGGAATTTTTGAGGTTCATGAAACCTCGGGGGTTGCCATGGCTATTCAATTCAAGGATTTGCTTATTTGATACAATCTATTGGACAAAATCATAGCATATTTCAAAGAAAAAGGTGTTAATTTGAACACCCTCACAACAACCTTAATAAACATTGTATATTGTGTTCTTCTTTTGTTACCACAACCCTACGCTACTAGTTGTTATGGGCATGCCATGTCCAAGTGTTGTTAGTATGCTACTAATGACTTGAAAGTGTGTGGAGGCAGGAAGGAGGTTTCAATTAAAAAGGTTCAATCTTCTCTTTAGAAAACAATTACTTGGACCAAAAAAAGTGAGCAAAGCATACAAGAATGGGTTAAGGTTTGAAAAGATGCATCTTTTCGCCCCTGAAAATAAAAAACTCCTATGGTTCACATCCAAGGTGATAGTATTCATGAAAACCTTAGAGTTAAAAGGTGCCATAAACTTCTGTTATGGCAAACCATTGCTTTGCAAAACAAAATACCATCTCCCCAAACATGGGCTATGGCATAAAAAGTGTCAAAAAAGTTCTAACACCAATGGTCACCCAGTGTGTTTTGAACCAATCCCAAGAGTATTGGTCATTGTTTGATGTTATTTCTACTGCCATAACCATGTTTTTAATGATGTACAACACCAATTCCAACACAAATGAAATTATGCAGGTATGTGGTTTGATTGCTTTTGGATTTTTCGCCTAAGGTTTAGTTCATCTTTTTTCAAAAACATGATATAACTATCTAGTTGTGATTGTTGGTGCAGGTTGGTGATTTTGATTCCGAGCTATTGCATCCTAGGGTTGACAGCATCAGCGCATTCTTCATAGAACTATCTAGGAAAATTATACTTATAGCCTCTGTAATCTTCATGCTTGCAACTAACCAATGTAATCATTTGATTAGCTCCACTCCTACAAGTTTGTTGATAGAGTTTCAGTTCAAAATGTATTGATGTAGGGATGTACCCCCTTGCACCAATCCTCTGTCCATAACAATACCTCCCTGCTTAAACCTCAAAAAACTCCCCTACGAACTGCATTACACAACCCTTAAGTGGTCCCAAGCCTTGCCAATAGCAAATGTTTTTTGGTCCCTGTGAATGGTGTCTGACAAGCTGGTTGGTTTGTGAACGGTACTTAATACGTTAAGCAACCTTCTCTCACTCATATTCACTACACACAGGCCCCAGAATAGATGTCTGTTGATCAACTGCCTGTAGCTTCAGTAGGTAAGTATGCTAGTCCTAGGTCATCTACAAAACTTTCAAGGCACCACAAGTTTCTGGAAGTTCAAAACACAGTCCCATACTTTGCACTACAGAATGTGGCCCACAGCATATAACCACATGTAAAAGCTGTGGGCACTTGGGCCCTATGTAAAAAAGAGAATAATGCCTCAGATACTGTATACTCAGAATATATCTGCCCAACTACAGACTATTGGTAGGAAGCAGGGTTAAAAAGACCACAGCAGTTGGATTTCAACTGAACCACAAAAGCTACTCACCAGTACCCTGCATTTCAGTGAGCACAAAAGGGAGTCTTAGAATCTTGGAACGATTAGCATTTTCACTGCCTCCTTTGATTCAACAAGAGTCCTTGAACTCTCTCCATCCTGTCCAGAGGTCCCTTGTTTACCATTGCCTTGGCCAGGATGTAGACAACCAGGCATTGTAGCCTGAGAAGATGATGAGTATCATAGGGACCACATGCCCTAAAAATTTCTAAGTGCTCCTCCAAAGCAATTCAACTTGGATCTGCCCATGTTTGGAGTCAATCAATGTATACTTTTCATTGATCCGCTTGTTGTTGACAACATCAGACAGGCTAATATCCACATATCCTAGAGATTCAGCCTGCACATAAACAAGCAAAAAAATATAAGAGGTTCCAGCCATCAGTGCTTTGATAGAAGCAGCTGGACAAAAAGCATACAGATGAACTCTTTGTTGTTGGAGTCTTGGCAAATCAGACACTCAGTCCCCACCTTGAGGGTCAGTGTGAGCCATTCTAGAGCGCACAGCCCCTACACAATGCAGATTCCAGTGTTTTCTCAAATATACACAAGCATCCTAAGCATTAGAATTCAGAAAATTTAAGTATATAAGGAAATATTACCTTGAAATGCATGCTCAAGCCCATGTTCCTACTCATAACCTCAACATGCAAATGATCACCCACCGGGGGTTCCTCTAGCTGCCACTCAAATGTCTGCTCCCATCGTGGATCCCTGTTCCTCTTGATAATCTGCAACATCAATCCATCCACCCATGGCAGAGCACATCTAGAGTCAAGCTAGACCATACATACAGATGGACTCTGCTGGCACGGGCCAGCAATGAAACACATTGAACCAAGTTGAAAGTGACTCTTGTTATATTCCACAGACCTGGGTTTTCTTTTCCTCTCCCCTGAACACAACCTTCGCATATGGGTTTGTGTGATACTTCCCCTCCACATCTTCTGCTGCATGCACTATGACTTCCAGCAGACCCCCACCCTCAGCAGTACAATCTGGGGCACGCCCTGATTCATTGTTTCCATCACCCAAAAATTCGACTTGCTCATCCTGTTTACACACTGTTAATCAGTAGGCAGAAATTTTACAATGATTGCATGAGCATAAAACTTGAACCAGTAGGATTGCACATGATTAATCTATGTGTTCTCAACAACAGCACATATGTACACTTTATTTGAGGACAAAGTTGATTTATCTTCAACACTGCAAACCTGCAATACCTCTTTGAAAGACTTGTACAGCAATCCCACTGTAAGAACACCACGAGCTTTCTTATTGCGATCATCATTCGGATCATCATTCTTCAACAAGTTCAAATCCAACGTCTTTTGCTCAAGCTCAACCAAGTCTTGCAGTGGCACAACTATCATTCCCATCTCTTCATCTGTTCCAAACTGCACAATCCTCACCTCTAATTCCATCAGCTTAGATAAAGCTATAGGCCATTCTGTGCAAGAAGTGAGGAGATGAGTTTCCTACTTATGGATGAATCAGCAATTCATCCACATGACAAACTGTTGCAAGAACCTTGAGTCAGCAGAGCAGGAGTTAATAGTAGATGAACAAGCTCACCCTATCCCAGTCATAAACATGAAGCCCAAGGGATTGTGACTTGGGATCCTGGACCAGAAGCTTGAAGGTCTCATTCCATTCAGGGTTTAGAGTGTTCATTTTGGTGCGTGTTTTCTTTGACATAAGTGTATTCACAAGTTGCAACTTCACATAAGGGTCAGCTTTCCCCAATACATCCATCTTCAGCAAGTTCTTTGCATGGAGAACTGTCACTTCCAATATGCCGACTGGCTTCTTTGCTGCACTGCTCAGGTGAACACAAATGAAACACATGAAGTGTCACAAACCAAATTCTATTTATCAAACCTCCTGAAACTGCACAAACCCAGGAATCTCAGAAGATTGGTTGTACCAAAGTATGAGTGGAAATTGTGGATTTCATGCAAGATTGAGACAAGTCAGTCCAGTATGAAGAAGAAAGTTGTTGCCGGACCATCAATATTGACCCTGTTGACCATGATTTGTGAAAGGATTGCAAATTTTATGTACCCGCAGAAAAATAAGGTACACTTCAATAACTGAGCATTTGTTGGCTCACCTGGGATCATCAATCACTGGAATTTCAAGTGTCTTAGGCCACATGTACAATTGAGAAACTTGGTCTTTGATGAAGTCCTGTAGTCCAGCATGCCAGTCATCCACCATGACAACCAAATCAGTGTCATTTCCAACAATTGTATAGAAGCTCTCTACTACAAAGCAGATGTCAACATTTGCATCCTTCCATCAATGCCAAATGTCTGAACAAGACCATCTGATGTAAAACTCATCCTGAAAAATCATGAACTTCGTTCCTACAGCTGCTTGACCTAAAATCCCAAGGACAAGAAGAGAGATTTAAAACCTGAACAAATCCATATACCCCTGGAATTGCCATAAGATCCCCACCCAACAACTTCAGTCCAAAGTCCACATAAGGCTGCCAAACCAAGAACATATGGCATTTATCATCCTCTCACAAGAAACTGCCACAAAGTTGTACACATTATACAAATCACTCAGCATTGCTGAAAATCTCCAAAGACTGTATCTATACTTCCTGCACCATCACAAAAGCCTCACTAAAGCAAAATATAGCAGGATCTTCCATACCCTCTCCATCAAAGACACAACAATTTTGGAAAAGCATGGGAAAATTGGAATCAGAGGTTTTAATGTGACACGCGCAGTTGCAAATATTTGCACATCCACCAACTGCAACAACACCCCACCTCTAAATGAGATGCTGATAATAAGGATGAAGCAATAGTTTAACAGAATAAGAGTCAGGACTCCAGCCAGAACTTTGACACACCAAGTTTGGTGACAGGGATCATGGGGTCTAAATAAAACCAAATGTCGACACTGTACATGCTCACAAGAAAAGTTAGCAAACATATATTCACATCCAAGGTGCTCATTGTCCACTGAAAAGATCCTGGAAACCATTTGCTGCACAGACCTGGACAGTTGCTTTCAGGCCAAAGGCCTTGACAGCCAGGATGATGTTTGGGTTCCCTGCAAACTTGAAGGATGGCTCAAGGATCATTTGACTCTCATTTGTTTCAAAAACTTTTATACCTGGGTATCCCAACCCCCATAGAAAGAATCTCTCAGCACTTGATCAACTCTTTAGAGACACCCCTGTATCTGTTGCACCACAGTTAAACAAAGCGTACAAGACAAAACATCCTCCAAGCACCTCCTCTGAGGAAAGCTAATTTGCATCTTACCAACAAGAGTTGGGGAAAGTGTGCCCAGTGTGAGTGATTCAAATTCAATTGAGTCCAATTTAAACTTTGGTCCATAATCCCGAATGTATGGTTGTGCAGTTTCTGAAATGATCTTGCAGATGGCCTGACATACATATGGCATTCTCCAGAATTAGAAAAATTAGAATGTACTACAACTATAATGACTGCAGAGGTTTTACACAATTGTATTTAATCAATTCACATTCACATTCACATGATGGTTTAACTCTTCATAACCTTACACAATCAAGGAAAACAGAACCTCTAGGAAACCAAACAGGGTTTAGAAATGCACACACACCTTATCAAGATAGGGCCATAGATCTTTGAGAAACTTGTTCAACCAATCTACCTGTGAAAACCATTAGCAAGTGATTTTTGAGAGTCAGAACCATAAAACTGATGCAATAAAAAAGGCAGTACTACTCCTGTCCCATCTCTCTCTTCCCCCCTGCTGAACTCTAGTCTCCAGTGGTTTTATGAACAACAAAAATCAGTGAAAATATGCTCACAAAAGAACCCAGGGTTGCATTATTGAGTACCCTATCATAGTCTGGATTCTTAACCCAGAGAGGAATCTCTGGAAGCAGATCAAGCAGCGTCTTAGTATCCAACTCCGCTACAGGCTTTGTGATTGGATCCTGCATGCATTTTAGTGAGCATTCCAATGATCAGAACCTTCATTTGTGCAAGAGATGTTGCTGCTAAAAGAAAGAACTGCCAACACATCTATTTCCTCTTTGGAGTCACAACTTCCTGTAAACAGACGAAGCAGAAGCGAGAGAGAGAGAGAGAGCAACGTGCCTTCACATCAGTAGACTGCAGATATATGAAGACGAAGTAACCAACCACCAGACCGAGGCTGATTCCCCATCCGAATCCCACCACTCCCATCACTGTACTCAAGAGTCCCATCCTTGGCTCACTGACTCGGTAGTTCTCACTTCTCCAATTGCACACACCTCCTTCTTCCACTCGCTGTCACTGAAAATGCAAGCCAGCAAAGAAAAAGCAAGCGTTGACGGGAAACCCTTGAACACAAGACAACAATCTCACAACCTAGCAGCAGCAGCAGCCAAACGCAGTTAAAACGAAAACAAAAAAACGGATCGAATTACGGATCAAAGAAGGGATAAACTCCTCCAACTTCACGGAAGGTAAAGAAGAAGAAAGAAAGTTCAAACCACCAGAAGAAGAAGAAGAAGAAGAAAGGGCCAAGTGCAACAACAAACATGGCAGCAGGCTTCCGACATCATCCTCCAACCAATGCACGCAATGTGACACAAAGCGGGCACAAGAAAGCAGTAATAAAAAAAACACAAACAGAACCCACTTATATTGGCGAAGCTGGAAAAGCAACGTCGCGTTCCCGTCAAGAAACAACGACACTCGTCTTGGTCAGAAGAAAACGTGAGCAGATCCACTGTGGTTGCTGTTGTTGTTATTGTTGCTCGGACGTCCTCTTCGCTGCCATATCTGCTTCTTCTTCTTCTTCTTCTTCCTTGTCCCTCTCTTCTGCAATGCGCTTCCCGGACAACACACGCACACAGGACAACAAGTGCTAACAGTCGGCCGGCAGGGCAGCTCCCTTGGGGGCAGAGAAGGAGGAAGGGAAGGAGGGAATTCGCAGCCCTTTTCTCTTTTTTGGCTAAATTTAGTGAGTTGGGATTTTAAATTTTACAAAGTGGCTAAAAGCATGTTTCTGGCGGGGAGGCCGGGGGGGGGGGGGGGTTTTTTTGTGACAAAATTTATCCCGGGCTGGTTTTAGC
>Ga0116231_10005266_pt1 | contig 25559 bp, 23 predicted proteins | sample S1TSphgellanicum_2_FD_89695 | JGI IMG/M metagenome (GOLD analysis project Ga0116231, IMG submission 89695) | Host-associated microbial communities from peat moss isolated from Minnesota, USA - S1T2_Fd - Sphagnum magellanicum MG | ecosystem: Host-associated > Plants > Peat moss > Unclassified... | reverse complement strand
TGATTAAAACATTTGCAGGTTGGATTATTATCTCTGGCAACTAATATAGAGGTTGTCAATTATAAAGGATATTAGGTCATCTTGATCAACACCAGATTTTAAATGATCTAAATGGCAACCTAGCAAAATATCAAAGTTGAAAGTTTGCCGGGTTATAGAATTCAATTGTTGCAATTTGAATTGTTATTACTTGTGGCACCTTGCCAGCTTCAACACACGTTTGTTGAATAATTAAATTAATTGTGAACTTTTCATTTCAACAATTAAAATTTTCTCAAAGATTCAATCTTTTCCTTCACATAATGTTGTTATTTGAAAGAAAAAAAATTGAGAATTTCAACATTTCTGAAAATAGTGTAATTAGTGTCAAAGTCTCTGAGGTAGTAAGGGTATTAAACTATGTTATTATCAAGTAATTTGTGACCTTGTTAGTGCATTCCTTTTGAGTTTTTAAAAGTTCTCAATGGCATCCAATGTGTTCACATGTTTCATGCCAACATTGTGTGCACATAAATTGATGATGACATCAAAATAATGCGTCCTTCTCAATACCCCCAACGGCTCTGAAAAGTATTGATTAGATGACCCAAAATCATTGGAACCAAATTATGGGACTCACTCAAAATACACTAACTCTGTAAGTGATGTGAGACAAAATAAATGTCCACCAACCAAGCACATCCATGGACATTTATTTGGAAAATATTTATTCGTGAATATTCAAAAAATTTGAATTACAAAGATGTCACATCCAATGTGGGGTGGGTTTATAGTTTTTGTAATAACCATTGGTTCCATGTATTTGAAAAAATCAAATAATTGTTGGATTTAAATTAAAATTTTCAAAATCAAATAGTTATTGGGTCCATGTATTTGAAAAAAATTCAAAATCGCAAAACCACCAAGTTGCATAAAATCCAACAAATATTTGACAACTTTTAGGTGATTCTTTGATTTATTTCCAAAAAAATAAAAACTATGATTTCATATAATAAATAATTGGAATTTCTTTTATAACTGTAATTATATGTAAAAATTAAATATTTGATTTTTATAACCATAGTTATTAAGTTTGATTCAAGGGGTGTTAAGTGTAGTTTCTAATATTCACCCCATTGTGGTCATGGCCCTAGCCTTGGGCTTGCAACCAAGGGGAATGGGTTGGAAAGTGCCCTGCCCAAGGCATAAACAAGATCAATCCCAAAAACACTTCCTTGATGAAATGGAAATTTAGGGCATGCAAAAAAGAGTCTCGATATTCCCAAGTGCATTCTCACTTTGGGACTTTAAAATCCCAAATGATCTCACATTTTCAACGTTCAAGGTTTGGTTTTTCAATTTAGACAAGGTTTGAAACTTTTTTTAATCATAGGAAAGGACTTTGAAGTGTAATACAACAAAATGGGGTCACATGAACCCAATACAAATATTATAATTACCATAGTACCTTTACCATTTTGAAATACTTAGGGCAAATTTTTCTTTTTCATTTTCTCATTTCACTCCTCCAATCACAAATTTTTTTAAATTTTGATTTTTAAAAAATGAAAAAATTAATATTTCAACATATTATAATACCTATAATAATAGATAAACTAGACTCAAATAGCCAATTGTGATCATTTAGGGCACTTACTCGGTACTTTTTATTACTGCAATTTAATTGGCATTTCTTGCATTTCCTAGGTTTTTTCCCTTCTTTCCACACTCTTTTTTCCTTGGCAAATCTTATGCTTTTTCAATTTAAATTAGTTTCAACATTGTGCAACATGGCTAAGAATGAAAGACAAAGGTGCATTATTAGTTTGTTTCAAACAATTTCAAATGAGGAGAGGATGCAAATTGTGGAGAAGGAGCTTGCATAGGTGAGAGAAAGCAACAAGGATGCAACATCATGCAATAGGGAAAAAGGGAAATGCCTGGTTGGCAAGCCTAAAATCCAACATAGTGCGAAGATGTTGAATGAACATAAGATCAAAAAAGAGGATAATGAGAGCAATAGACCTTCAAAACGTAGAAAGAAACAAGGGGCGCATCAAAATTAATTTTAGCCACATCTTTGGCCCCAAATATTAGTTGTAATGAAGAAGTATGGAAATAATAAGATTGTTCTAACATTTTTGTAGAATGCTTACAAATCACTAAGAGTGTCTCGTCCTTATGCAAAGCTAACCAAAAATACAATGTGGGAATGGTTCACAAAAGAAGGTGAATTGAAAGAAAACTACATGGAAGCTGCCCAACGCGAAACAGAAGTGAAAGATTCAAAACAAAATTTGCTAAAGCTTGAGGAGTATCTTGAACTACATGATGAGATGGTTTGTGTGCTATAGAAAATGAAGAAACCTAATCAACCACTATTAACAAGGATTGTGCAACCCATTCTCAAAGGTTTCATACAATTTCTTATTCTTCAACTTATTAAACTTGGATATGGAGGGTTCAATGTCACAAGAAAATTTTCAAGACAATTCATGATGCAATACACATGTGTTAGACTTATCGAGTGGCAACCATTGCTGCAAGCAAATTCCCACTAAATTAGGTTACTCAAGGCTTAACCATGGCTTATAGAAATGTTTATTTCCTAAAAGCATACTCCATTCCACTTGCACTTGTTGTGAACAATGATAAAAGTAAAGTCCATTTAGTTCCTACCAATGGTGAAAAAACTTGGGAGCCAAAAGGAACCAAACATGTGCAAGTGTTAGGTTTAGAAAACAAGAGACGAGTGACAATGGTTGTCTCATCTAACGATGTTGGAGACATGTTTACAAGTTCTACCTTTAGGGCACTACCACCAAATAACAATGGTAAAACAAGTTGCATCAATAATGATTGAGATCTTACTTTTAATGAGAATCATCAGTCATCTTTAGAAATAACCAAATAGTTTATGATAAAAATCTTCATTCCCTACCTACAATCCCAAATCCAATTTTTGGGTTAGAGAAGGAATAAAAAATGATATGGATTATAGATTGCTAGAGTGTTCATATTAGTGAGGAGTTCTGCAATTGGATTAAAAAAAAAACAGTACAAAAATCTTGTTGATTTTTGTTCCTATTAATTACATAAGCAAACTTCAACCAACAAATGCGATCTTACAAAACTATTGAAGCATGCATTCAAGGTTCATTTTAATTCATGGACTTCTCAAACCATCAAAGACCAAATGGATGATGGGCAAAAGCCAAAGGTAGACTTCAAGATGAACAATCTAAAGCCTAGGATTTACATTTTTTAATTACATTCAACATGCACATTTTACCTACATTTTAGCTTACAACAATGGAAGCCAACATTACAATATCCCTCTTCAAGGAACCAACAAATGTGCAAGTTATTGAAAATATCGATATTAACATTGATCTAATAATGTTAATGTCAACAATTATTAAGAATTACCTCTAGCCCACCACCAACCACATGTGCAAAACCATCAAGAACAAGACAAAGGATGCGTGCACAAGCTAGGAAAAAAAAAATCCTATTGTTAAAGTGATGAAAAGCATTGTTTTGTTATTGCAAGCTTATGTAATTATTGTTGTTGGTTAAGAAGAAGCTTGTGCAATTGTTGTTATTGCATTGTCACCAGTAAATTGTGCAACTACTATAATTGCATCATCACTTTTAATGTAATTTAATAAAAAAATGGTGCTCACTAATTTTTTTAGAATTTAATATTTACCATTTTATAATGTTCCAAACATTATAATAAGAAGGTATGATCAAGAATGATAGGAGAGTGAATAAGAATAAAACAAGCAATAAGGCTTGCTTGAAAGATCCATTTCTTTGGAAAATAAGCCATGATGTTGGCCCCTTCAATTGAAAAGACTAATTGAACTATTTAGCAAACATAATAAAAGATTACAAAAATTTCATTGCATAACATGTTGAGTGGGAATTGAAGGTCAAAGTGAGAGATCATTCATGAAAAAAACATAGAGAAAAAACATAAAAGAAGAATTGATGGCTTGATCATCAGGTGGTGATTTGACCTCATTATTACAACTTGATTATGAAGTTGTAACTATTAATGACACATATGAACTTTCTAGTGTAGAATGTCACAAAGTGCAAAGTGAATTCATTTTTATCCTTGTTCACCATTCATCTCTTTCCAAGTTGTAAGCTTATTTGCAATCACAAGAATTGATCGATGTTATATTTGATGGCAACAAACACATCCAATGTTGGATCAATATTAGTGTTGCTATAATACCAAACATGCACATGTCATGCCCTATTATTTAACAAAAGAACCAAGTTTAATAATCCATGTTCAATGCATGCAAAAATTGTTAAGCATTGTTCTATCGCAAGTTGCAAAAACAGATCTAGTGGTTTAAGAATGGTTAGGGATGTAGTTGCCACTCTACAACAAGGTTTTTATTTTTGGCAATAAAATATGAAAAAGTTGGAAGTTTTTTAAATCTTACTACGATTTCCATTAAAAAAAACCAAAAAATGCATTAAACTCACCATTTTGGCAACCTAAAAAAGCTGAAAAACAAAAACCTTGTATTACAAACGTGGCATCAAGATAGTTTCCTGCTCTTGTCATTTCTTTGCCTTAAAGAACATCCATGCTCAATGCACATGGAGATCATTAAGGACAAAGATCATTAAGGACTGCTTCCTTGCAAGCTACAAAGGAGGATCTAGTGGTTTATAGATGGTCAAAGATGCGAAAAAAACAATGTGGCAACAACTATTAATCCCATGATGTTCTTTCTCACGAGTTCATGGAAACACTCAAGTCCGATGTGCAACACTAGCAACGATAGCAGGTGAAAAGATGCAGTAGTCATGGTAGCATGCTAAAGTATACCAAAAAAATAATCTTCTTAGGTTAAAAAACACAAATTAATGACAAGTAGATTAGAAAGTAAGTGATGCCTAAAAAAATTATCCTTTTGAATTACATGAAAGCATCAAATGTGATATGTTAAAGTTTTTGAAAGTTTCAAAAGTTGTATCAACCTTTTTAAAAACCTACTTTCAATCTACTTTGCAAAATTTACCAATTTGTCCTATTGTGAAAAGGTAGATTCAAAGTAGATCAAAAAAATTTAATTTGAAAATTTCACTCAAATGTTGCATTTTGAAAGGGTTTGGGGCATGATTTAATGAATCAAGCACATGAAATGCACTTTAGTATCATATCAAAAAACATGTTTTGGATGCCAAATTTGAGTTTATGGAAAACTTATTTTTGAGGGGCTTCACATTCTTATAATGCAAAAATTCAAATTCCAAAAAATGTGTATCAAGGTGCATAATGGCTCAAATATTAATGAACACATCATTTGAATTGTTTGATTTGGAAAATGTGCAATATTAGTCAAAGTAATAAACTTTCAATAAATTAATTAATTATGAGAGTAATAATATATGTTAAGAATGATCATATATGGTTTATTTAATATGATAAGTACACCCCAAAATTCATGGCATCACTAAAATTCAGGTTTTGCTAATTTGTTTTAAATTAAAGTTGAAATGGTAAATGTATTACGATATTTGAAAAAGAAAGACTCAAATTGCCAAAGTGATTCCTAATCCCTTAAATTGCCATTTAAGGACTGAAATCATCTTTAATTTAGGAACATGATATATCATTGAAAATGTTGTTTAAAGAGCTACAAATTTTCCTTTGGGTGAAATCACCTTAAGGTGTACCACAAATGACTACCGTACCGCCGCGCTCGTTTCACACCACCCGGTGCGAAATATTTAATTTTGGACGATTTTCATTTTCGCATTGACCCACAAATAATTAATTACAATGGTTTGTCATTTCACACTTCAATGGGTCTGCTGGAATTGGGGCGGGCTCGTTTTGCCTTTTCGCATTTACACTGTAGAATTAATTAATTTTGTTTGTTTCACATTTCGCACTTCCCCCCTTAGAATTTTTTTTTTTTTCACAGTACCCCTAAAATAATTAATATTGGTGTGAAACGAACGCGACGGTACGGTATTACAAAGTCCCTTTTGAGAATTTTTCTAATGTACTTTTAAAATTAAAAAATTAAAATCCCTAAAATGGTATCAAAGTTGACATATTTTTCCATGTTCAATTTAATAGTGCCTTACCTTTAACCTTTTTAACACTTATATTAAGTATTGGTCATGAAAAAATCTCTTTGGATATGTGATGAACTTTGAAAAAAATTATACTAACTTCACACATTAAGTTATTATAAAGTCCATCACATCTTTCAATTTTTCTGATTTTTTTTAATCTTATGTGTCATTGCCCTTGAAAGTATGATGTCTCAAAATTGTGAAAAAAAACTTCAATTCCATTATAAGTAATGAATGCATAACACTTTTTTTTCTTAGATTGCAAAATCCATCTTTCATTGAGTAATAATGTTTTTGGTGTAATTATTTCCAAGTTAGAAGGAGAAAAAAAATTTCATTTGTTTGAGTCTGTTTTGGTTAACTTCTCAACTTGCTTATGGGTTAAATATACAATAGTGTGTCCAACCCAAAAAAAATTACCTTTGTGACATCCAAAAAGGTTCATTATAATCCACTTTTACCCCTTTGAAAACTTTTGATTTGGATGTGAAATGAAAATGATCCCCCAAAATTGTGGGATTTATAATTTGATAGTTCTAAGAAAATTCACTTTGGGAATTTTAGAAAAAACCATTTTGATGTAGCCTCACATAAGGAGTTATAACTTGTATCCTATAGGGACAATATGATCCTAAGTTCATCTTGAAGAGTTTGTCCTAGTCTCATCTCAAACCTCCCACACCTTTTTTCTTGTTGGGAGCTATAAAACACACCATGAACTTACATTCCTCTCCAAAAGCAAAACTTGAGTAGGGTTTAGGATCTTCTTACCAAAACTTAACATTACAAGAATACAACATTATTCATGTACTACACAATCTCAATGACCAAGCTTTTTTACCAAATCCAATTCCTTGGATAGAAGTTCATTAAAGTAAGTTATTTTAATCATTCCATTCATGTAGATACATTCATATTTTGACATCAACTACATAGGATTAGTTTTACTTTAATTATTATGTTATATAATTTTAATCTTATTTATTTATTAATAAATTTAGCCACCTACATTACCTAATAATTAATGCACAAAATAAAATAAAGTAATTTACCTACCTACCTAGTTCGTAGGTAGCCAATGTTGTATGTGTGAAGATTTGAACTCCTTACCTCCATTTTCAGGATTCAAGTCTTTACCATTGAACTACCACTTCAAAAGTTAATTGCTTTGGTCATTATATTGTAATAAATTTGATTGAATTTTTTGTTTTGATGTATATATTATAATATTCATCAATGAACATCAATATTTTTATATTATTTAACTAAGTAGGAGGTTATAACATGCAACAAGTATCTACCTACATGTACCTATGCCTAGTAGGCTATTACATGTTATTAATTCAATTAAAAAATAATTAACAATGACTGATTAATTATTATTGACTATAAATAAGTAAATAATATCAATGATTAATAATTGATTATTTCCTAAAAATTACTAAAAATTAATAAATAATTAATGATTATTTACTATTAATTATTCAATATAAATGGCTGATTATTGAATATTTCATATGAAATATTCAATATTAAAAATTAAATAATAATAATTTCGTATTAATGAATGGTTTTTTAATTTTTAATTATTGGTTATCGATCATTTCATCAATATTTATTGATTATTGATTATATAATACTATTACTGATTATTGATTATCAATTAATATATAACAAATCACTATTAACTAATTTTTATAAAAAAAATTACTTATCAAAAATTATTTATAATTAATTATTTAAAAAATTAATTAATATACAATATTAGCCAATGAATTTGATAAATTTGATCATTCAATAATAATAATTAATCAATTAACAATTTGACAAATAAATTACAAATTGGTTATTAATTAACATTTATTTGGTGGCTAATTAATTATATAAAATATTAATCATAAATTATTGACTATTAATTATCAATTACTATATATAAAATAATTAATCTACTAAGTTTAAGTTCTTACATGTGCTTAAAGGTAGCATGTAGGTAGCCTATTAAACTTTATAAATACCTATTAGGTGTAATATGACTAACCTAGGGCCTATAAGTTATGAACTTAGGTTTGGCATGTACCTTAAACAAAATAAACTTATAGGTTAAGTAGCCAAATTAGTATGGTTGATTTGATTAAGTGTCAAATCAAAATGGCCAATTTGATTAATTATAAATGACAATGGTCATTGAATATGGTCAATTTGATTAAGCCTTGGTCATCTTGATGGACCTTTGGCCTTTTTGATAAGATGTTTGATTTGTTGCATGGTCAAAAAAATCACTTTAGTCAAATGTTTTAATCAAAAGTGATTTTTTTTTTCCATGTCCTAGGCATTTTGTCAAAACAACCATCCCCTTTGGTCAATGTGGACATTTTAATTAAGTTGGACCTTTTGAAAAAGCATGTTTTCTTGTAGTGATGAACATAATTTAATTAGGTGTTAATTGTGGATGTTTATATTGGCATTGACAAAGGATCCCAAGATGAAAGTCACTTATTTTTGTTACCCAATGAATAGAAACGATTCAACAAGGTAGTGATTATTTAATGAATGGCAAGGATGTAACAAAACATTTGATTAGTTGGATAGAATTAAGATTATTGATCATTTTGATTTTGAATTATTTTTGGAAGGAAAATAACTTAGGATGTAGTTTTAAAATTGAAAGGAGTTAAGGTGATTATTTTTTTGAAGGCACATAGTTAGATTTAAAAGGCTGTTGGAGTAAGAGCAAGGACATAACATGAAGCTCAGAATTCTGTTGGTATTGAAAACCATAATTTTTTAATGTTTTTAATTCTGATTTCTACTTTTAAAACTACATATTTTTAATATGTTCAATTATGAATAAAACTTGAATAATGTGAATTTGATAAAGAAACATTGATTTTACTTTGTAATTGTTGTGTTTTAATTTTTTGATATCTAACTATATTCTAACCATAGATTTTATTTTCAAAGTTGAATTAGAACTTGAGGAAAATGAACAGTAGTAATGAGAAAACTATGTAAAAATAGTTTACTAAAATTATTTTGAGCAACTAAACCTACAAATTTTAAATGTTGAAATGAAGGATTGAATTTGAGTTTGTATCGTTTTAAGTAGGCATAGAACAATTTTAAGGTGGAATCTATGCCTACCATTTGGCAACCATCTCGAGGACATTTTTTTTTAATGAAGCAAAAATCAACAACAATATTGTGAACAATTTTTGATTTATTGAAAGCATTGCCTTTTGTAGATCTCAAATTTCAAAAAAGGATATAATGTTTAATGAAGATTTTGATTTTTTTTTTTTTGGGAAACAAAAGACGGAGGAGGTATAAGTGATAAAGGCAATAAGAATTCAAATAAAAAATATACCAAGAAATGAAGGAAATCTAAGATCTATAAAACAATATGAATCGGATGGTGATTCGAAGTTTGTAGAGCTAGATGGATCAAGAAGCTAGGCGGAAAAACATGAATTCCAATCTTGAAAAAAATTAAGATGTGAATTAGGAAGTGTATGAAACACTGAACAAGGGTACAATTTTGGAACCTAGAAGTTTGCATACAAAAGAACAACCTATAGGACATTAGGTATCTTAAATGGGAGTTGGAGAAAGAAAAGAAGTATGGACATGGGGTCCATAGAAACATCATGGTTACAAAAGGTGATTTCTAGTGAGGGGGATTAGGTCTAAAGTATACCCAAGAGAAAGGGGTATCCATGTTTTTCAAGCACCATCTATTGTGTAAGAACATTGACAAGAGAGAAATCCAAGGGACAAAGTTGTTATTGGCGGACCTTGGAAGTTTTTTAAGTCCAAAATCTGTGCATAGTCGATAAAGTGATTATAATAGATGCAAAAATGTACCATTTTTGTACTAGTTAGCATCGTTAGAATATTATTATGAACCAATAGAAGACTAGGACGTGGATAATAACTACGATCCCAACATTCCCAAGTGGGTGGATGTAAATTACCCAAAAAAATTTATGTATGATGATGCACAAGTGAATGTTCGAAAGGAGGCATTACCAATTTAGACCGACCATAGAAACAAAGGCATTGGAAGAAAAAGAAAGAATCCAAAACTTAATAGTTACGCTTATGAGGATTTTGCCATGTTGGCTCAAATTCTTTCCAGAATTTGTGTTTTATGTAGAGTTAGAGGACATGTTATCGCATATGTCCATAGATTGATAATGAAATGAAGGATGGATTTGTTAGACATGTGGGACAATAGATGTTAGACAGAGATTCTATAGAACAACCATAAATGAAAAAACAAGTCCAAAACAATTTAGAAAATAGGATGCAGGAAATCGATCTAGGCAAAAAATAGTTTATATAAATCAAACTAAGAATTCGTAATTCTCCCAAGGTGAATAAAGCAAAACCATTTCTTGTAAAACTAGATTTTATACCATAGAAAATATAGATGAATGTTGTATAGTTGGAGGCTAGGTTGCTCTACTAGAATTAGATTGGTTTTTCAAACGATCCAAATTGACTGATTGGTTTTTTTTTATTAGTGAACATGTACATTTTGATTAGAAGCTAGGTGTTTGAATGACACATGTATTTTTTGACCAATCAACATGGTTGAAATGACTTATTTTATTATTTGTTAATTGGATGTCATTTGGTCAAAATGAAAAAAAAATTAACAACCTTGGTCAAAATGGCCAATGGCACTTAATCAAATGGAATATCTAATCAAATTGGAAAGAAACATATGACACCTTTAATCAAAATGGGCAATGGAATTTTAGTCAAGTAGGACATTTAGTCTAGATTATCAATGCTATTACTACATACTAACCTACCTACCCACCCACCTACCTATTACAACCTACCTACCTATCTACCCATCCACCCACCCACCTATGTACTTCATAGTCTTATAGTGATGTCTTGAAATAAACATTTGAAATAAAAAGTTTGACAAAAATTGAACTCCTTTTGATGGTGTGGCCATTGGTTAAGGACTTGATTTACCATTGGGGAGGTCAAAGGTTCAATTCCCAATAGTTGTAACCTATGTACATGCTCAAGGGGCTAAGGTAGGTAAGTTAGGCTAAGTTAAATAGGCTATAATAAATTAGGTTTAATAGGTAAAATAATGTAAGCTACCGCATAACTACCTACATTTTGTAACCTACCTACCTACTTGCCTATAAAAAATAATTTTGATAATATATATTTTTAATTATTTAAATAATTTGACCAAACAAATGGTCCACTATTCACTAGTCAAAATGATTAGTTAAATGGTTTTTATTTTCCTAATAAAAAAGAACACCCTAATCACATTAGACATGCTAAAATTGACTTGTCCAAAATGACACAAGATCTTTTTGGCCCCTATCAAAATTTGGTTTTTTTTTTTTATCAAAATTTTTGCTTTGAAAAACCAAGAATTCTAGTACCGTTGTCTAAAAACTTAACACCATCATCAAGATTGCATAGAATGATGATTGGGATACCTCATATATCAATAATTGTTTCACAAAAACAACATATTTGATTTGTGATGCCAAATATAATTACTATAGTATGTAAGTTTGGACAAGAGTTTGAACCATCAAAAAGAACACAAGAAGAAATCTTAAGTTTTCCCACCACCACCCACTACAACTACTTGTCCAATTTGACCACTATTTGACTTATTATCATTGTGCATAATTAGCAAGTGAAATTGTTTACTAGTTATTTGTGCATAATTTCCATAATGAAAATAATGATTGCCTTGTTCACTAGTATTGGATTTTTTTTTCCATGTTAAATTTTATAATAATGGGGAAAAAATTGGAATGGAAAATATTTCAACTGTATTGGAAAGTGGTAATATTGTTTAGTCGTTCTTTTAATAACTTTCAACTATTAACATCTAGCATAAATTGAATCAAGGATTGATAACAAGTGAAAAATGTTATTCATAAGTTGCACCTTGCACTTACATACGAATTCACTTTATTTTATTTAAAAATAATTTCAAATTATTAATGTGAAAATTAAAGTAGCATTTAACTTTATTTACACATTGCACTATAATGGTTAATGATTTTTTTGACATCTTTTCAACTATCAACATGGTACATGAATTGAATTGTACACTCGTATCATGTTGAAACCATTGTTCATAGGTTGCATTTACACTTATCATAATTTAATAAAACATATGCAATAATTATAAAGACCTCACATCTTTTGAACTATCAACATTTGCACATGAGTTGAATCATTCATTTTGAATGTGTTATATCAATTACTATCTAAGATACATTTTATACTCATCATAATTTTTTAAAATGAATGTATAAAAACTTGTTATGTTTCACATTAATATTTAAATTAAAGATTAAGTCAAAATGTTCATATCTACAAAGTCTAGGGTCCATATAGACCTTTATATTAAAAAATTTAATGTTCAAACTTGTACATTTACATAAATTTAAAATTATGTATTTCCTTTAGTTATGTTGATTGGGTATATAGGCTTGCACTTGGTATCAACCAATGTTTAATTAATACGAGGTAACAAGAGCCTGACCGTTATGTATTAGAGAATGGGCAAGCTCCTAACAACCATTGTGTCAAGTAAGCTTGCAAGTGAGCCCTATACTTGCTTACACAAGGCTTACATGCAAGCTTACCTAACACAATGGTCAAGAGCACGCCTATTCTCGTAGTTTAAGGATTTTGCATCAAGTTTTTGAAAAAATGCAATTACATTCTTTTTCATCATTGGACAAGATTTTTATTACAAATGTTCAAGATGCCACAATAACAAAACCTCAAAAAAAATCCTTAAATTAGTTTTGCATTTTATTTCTTGATGTTAAATCTTAGTTAAATTGTTTTTAAAAAATGTTCTTTGGGCATATTATTATTATTACTGTTCCATGATTTGACATTTGTTTTTAGGCTTGTTTTGTTACAAGTTTATGTCTAAATATTTAAAATTGATAAAATAATGACTTTCTGTTTTTTGTTTTCTATCATAAAAGTTATAATGTTCTTGGATTGATAACCTACTTGGATGATAACCGAGTCAGTCAGGTGGGATATTAGATTTTGAAAATTCAATATGAGGCGATTAGGTTATTAACCGATCACCCAAAATAGAATCCATAACCGGCTACGCTAGGAGGTTCTTTATAACCGACCTGGGAACTGGGGGATCAAAACTCAATAACCGGCCAACACTGGACCAAACCAGGATTTTTAGAAAACTTGGGTCCAGTTGTGGTTCCAACACCGGTTGGAATACCAAACTAGTACTTGGGTGTCCGGTTCTGGTATCCGTGCCGTTGAAACTGGAACCGGATTCAGTTCCCTCCCCCCTCCCCCACAATTCTTGTAGCACGGTATAACCGAACCGCGGAGGTTCCGGTTGCAACCAGGCTCCCGAATGAGGAACCCGGTTCCACTTGTAACCAGACGTGGAACCGCCGGCCATTAGGTACTCACCAAGGCGGTTACTTACTTGCACAACAACATTGCTGTGAAGGAAGGAAGAAGGTAAAACCCTAAACCCTAACACCCTAAAACTCTGTATGGAGGACAGAAGACAGAGATGGAGCTCATTTTCCTTTTATGGTCTGAAACTCTTGACTTGATTGATGATGGTGGTGTGTACCTAGTGTGCTCCTAAATGCTCATTTTAGCAAGTAAAAGCCAACAAAAAAACAAAGGGAAAAAAAAAGTTGATAATTTTAGCAAGCCAGAACACAAAAAGTTTAGAGCCATTTTTGGCTGATGCCGCTATTCTTGGTCCAGTCCTACTAACTTAGCTTAGCTGTGCACATGAGCACAATCCCAGCGACTGCTTGTGTGTTTTGACTATTTTTGGTGTGCAAAAAATGGCTGTCAACAGCTGCCTGGCCGCAGCGTCATTCAAAAAACCACAGGGCCCAGGCTCTCGACGCGCTCTCTACTGTGTGTGTGTGTGTCTCTCCGTCTCGCCTGATCGGGATAGTGAGCGAGCGAGTTTGCTCCGCAAGGTGCTTGGAATGCTGAAGGCTCGACAGTGGAGGGAGCAGCCGCAGCAGCAGCAGCAGCAGCAGCAGCAGCAAGCAGAAAAGAAAATAAAAAGAAAATAAAAAGAAAAAAAAGGAAAAAAAATCAAGACTGAAATGCTTTACCCCAGAGCCAAGAAACGGGACCTGAGAGAAGTCCAGAGTTAGTGCAGTAATTGGAGATCAAGCGAAGTGCAGCTGAAGCAGTGTCATCAGAGATCATGGCAGTGGTGGTAGCAGGTGTCTTGCTGAGTTTTCTTTTTTGGGGTGTTGCTGCCATTTTGGTTTGGAGTATACATTCTGCTGTAGCGGTGGTGGTGGCGCCTTCGCCTTTGAGTTCTTCTCCCACTCTTCTTCCCTCTGGTACTGTAAACCCTCCTGGGTTTTCTTCCCCTGTACAAGCGCCCTCTTCTTCTTCTTCTACTTTTGCACCCACCATTGCACCAGCGCTTTCCCCGTTTCTTTTACCAGGGTCTGCACCTGCTCCGGCTCCTTCTGTGCTGCTGTTCCCTCCTTGCAAGGGAGTGGATCTCTTGTACCAAGTTTCCAGCGTTCAGAAGATCTTTCCTTATTTGAATGGCACCCCACAGCTGCAGCCGTATGCTTTCGCCGCCACTGCAACCATCACCAACATGGGTTTCTCAGAAGTCCAGAACTGGGCAATGGGTATCCATTTCCAACACAATGAGGTATCTCCAAACCGCTCCCCCCCCCCGGACACCCCATTTGTAAAGAAAAGGATGAGTGAAGATGGTTCTATTTGTTTGTTTTGATAGAATCTTGATTTTCTTGATGCTCTCAGAAAGAAACAGCAGCAATGCACTCTGCATGCATCATCAAATCAAAACCCATTGTGAAATCTTGTATGTTTGAACTCAGCAATCTTGATTTTCTTGGATGTTCTTAGAAGAAACAGCAGCGTCTTCTGTTTGCTGGTGCAATTGAGAACCACTGAGCATGCATGATTGAAGCTGAATGAAGCTCTCATTTGTGCTCTTTTGTATGGTGTGTTGAACTCTGGTTCTGTGAGGTGACAGATTTTGGTGTCAGCACCTGGCACAGTTTTGGCAGATGGAACGCCATTGCCTGCTCTGGTTGGCAATGGAACAGTGGTAACAGGGTTTCCTGCTGCAACTTTGAAGAATGCCATTGAAACAGCAGGTGACTTGAGTCTCATTCAGGCAGTTGTGCAGTTAACAGGCACTGAGTTTGGTATGAAGCCACCCAATTGGCCAATGCCCTTGAGCATCAACATCACCAATATTGGCTACAATTGTAGCAAGCCCAAGATCTATGGAAGTATGTGGCAAAACCCATTTCACTCACAGCTGCCAATTTTATCTCAACAAACCAAAACCATTCCTTCTTTCTGTTTTTCTGCAATCAATAATTCAGGACTTGCCAATTTCAGATTTGTCAGATTTTTTCCATCATCAGTGAGGGGATGATGCATGATTTTTTATTGTGGGGTTTATGTTTGTTGTGCTGAGCTGAATGGGAAGGAAGAGCTTAGATTTTTTTGGTTGTTCTTGCAGATAGTACAATGCACACCTGTTGCTTAGAGCAAAACTCAAATATTACTATCAATTCCGACAATGAGTATTTGCCCTCAGAGACTGGGAACCTGACCATTACATATGATGTCACTCAGGTTTATGAGGGCAACTACTGGGCACTGGTGTGTGTGCCTGCTTCTCTCTTTATCTCCCCTGTACTAAAAGCCCAATGAATCTGCTGTTATTTCTATATGGTTTTTTGAAGGTTTTATTACATCAGGATCTATTAATTGTGGGAATAGTCAGTCAGTCAGTCTGCTGAAATGGGATTTGTTTCTTGGGGTAATCGTGCTATATGTAGGTGACAATTTCGAATGACAGCCCCCTCGCTCGATTAGACTATTGGAACCTAACATGGGACTGGCAAGAAGGTGAGTTTATAAATGTCATGCAAGGGGCACAAACGACTGAAGCAGATGTTGATGTGTGCTTAAATGGACCAGCGGCAGTCACATATTCCAGTAGTTTGAATCTCAACAGTGTTGAAAGCTGTAGTGCCAGCCCAGTAATTGTTGACCTTCCATCTACTCAGTTCAATACCAGTCTTGGACATGTTCAGTACTGTTGCCGTAATGGCACCATTTTGCCTGCTGTGATTGATCCCTCCCAATCAAAGTCAGCTTTCACTTTGAATGTTTACAAAATCCCGCCAAATACAGCCACAGTTCATTTGGTTCCCCCTGCCAATTGGAGGATTGGAGATGGGCTCTACAAGTGTGGGCAGCCTCGGTTGATCACTCCTACTGTGTTTCCGGACCCTTCTGGCATTCTTCACTCATCTTCAGCTGTGAAGACCTGGCAGGTGCGAGAGATCTTGTTTGTTATATCCTAATTTTATTGTTTTGAAAAAAATTGCTAAAAAAATTGCAGAACTTGATGATCATGCGTGGATTCCTTTGATGACTGTTGTGGTGTCTTCTTGGGTTCTGCTGAATTCAATAAACCTAAACCTGCAACAGCCTTGCTAGAGGGTGTAGCCACTGTTAGGGGGTTGTGAGTTTGACCAGTTTCCTATTGTGTCAAAAATGGGTCTTTTCAGGTGGCTTTTTTTGAGGAACTTAATACTATTTTTGTCTGGACCCAAAGGAGATGATCATAACAGTATTTGACCTGGAGTATCAAGTTACGTATTTGTTTATGTATTTGATTGTACTGAGCTTTCATATAAGTTAGTTGGGTATATTTTGCAGGTGACATGCAATGTTAGTATGACACCACAGGCACCGAAATGTTGTGTGTCATTTTCTGGATTTTACAATGACTCGATTGTCCCATGTCCAACATGCGCATGCGGATGTCCCAGGAATCCCCAACCTGTATGCAATGCCAGTAGCCCCACCCTCTTTCTGCCATACTCTGCGCTTACGCTGGCCCCTGTGAACCGGACAAACCAAATCATAGCCTGGGCAGGTCTCCAACATGAAGTGGTTCCAGATCCGCTGCCATGCCAAGACTACTGTGGAGTAAGCATAAACTGGCATATTTACTCAGATTATACCAATGGCTGGAGTGCCCGTATGACACTCTTTGATTGGTCCAACCAAACGTACCCGAACTGGTTTGCTGCAGTTGAACTTGATAAGGCTTTCCCAGGCTTCCAACAGGCATACTCCTTCAATGCCACAACCATCCCAGAACTCAATAACACCATATTGGTTGAGGGTTTGCCAGGCCTCAACTATTTGGTTGCTGCCCAGAATTTTAGTGCAGGAAAGTTACAATCTGTTCTATCCTTCACAAAGGTACCAACTCCTGGGATTGAGATTGCACTTGGGGATGGATTTCCAAGTAAGGTTTGGTTCAATGGAGAACCCTGTGCTCTCCCTAACATCTACCCTTCAGGGAGCAATCACAATTCAGCACGGATGGTTTTGGGTGTGTTGCTGTTAGCACTCACTTTTTCTACTACTCTTGGGATTTTGTGAGGAAGAAAGGTACCTAATAGTGTACATCAGCAATGGGTAGTGGGTGGGGTTGATTTATTGGACAGAACTGGTAGTGATTTTAGTGGAAAAGATCTTATGGTTTTCAGGTACCCGTTACTGATGGTTTCTTCAATTCTTTGGGCATAAAAATCCAATTATAATGACCCTGCCCTTGAGCTGTACAGTAGTTGCCGAAAGTGCCTACAGAAAAACGAAAAAGAGAGTTTTTTTGGCCAATCAAACACCTTGTTGTGATTGTTCGGAGTTAGGTGTATCCTGAACATTTGACCTGGAAGTGAAACCTGCAAAACCAGACATTTTTAGTCTGGAACTCATAGACTCAAACGTTGAGCTCAAAACTGTAGGTATGTGGGAAACAGAGTCATATTTATATATGTCAACACCCCTTAAAAGTTAGCTCCTTTTCCTTCCAACTGTGTGCAGCAGCCTAGTAGCTTGTTATGTGAGCAATAAAAGTTGATCCAATATTGTTGTAGCAGAAAATACCTGATTTCTCATGTTTTCATTGTTCTTTTGGGTTGTCAATTTTGTCACCATGTGTTTTTCTCATGGTTTCATTGTCTTGCTGCTGTTGTCGTCAATTTTGTCATCTCGTGGTTTCACTCCCTTGTTGTCAATTTTCTTTTCTCATGGTCTCACTTCTTCTTCTTCTTCTTCTTGTCAATTCTATTTTTCTCATGGTTTCAGTGTCTTCTTCTTGGCTTCCAATTTTGTTTTTCTCCTGGTTTGGCTGTCTTCTTGTTGTCAATTTTGTTCTCTCATGATGTTAAGTGTTTTGGTTTTGTCAATTTTCTTTTCTCATGGTATTGGGTGCATTATTCTTGTCAAATTTTGTTTTTCCCTGTGGAAGTTGTGAAAGCATTGGGGGTTCCTCTGCTTTCAACCTGTTTCCACATTGGTTTTGCATGTTGTGTGCAACAGATCAATACCTGTATGTTGTTGACTTTCTTATAAAAATTCCAGGGCATTGAAGAAGTCTGAGCTACTACTCTGCAGAGTTTGCAAGTGCCCGAAGATGACAACAGCTGCAGAGAGGCAAAATGAAAAGGAATGAAATTGATGCAAATCAAATCCATGAGATCTATGAGATGGCAGACAAATCTCCACAGCTGCAATGCAGACAAATCTCTGAACTCCTCAATGCCTGCATTGCTCTCCTCCCATTACAGTTCTCCACACAATACTTGCTGCCTGCATTGCTGCTCTCTTCCCATCTCCACTCTCCACACAGTGTGCCTCTCTCCTCTCCAACTCCCTCTCAAACTGTGGCCATTCGATACAACCACCTCACATGCAACAAACTCTGCTTTCAAAGAAGTTGGACTGAATTGGGAAACACACTCTCACTCACAAGCTCTCAGCAGCAAGTACCATTGATGATGGTGCATGATCCCACAAGACCCTAAACCCTACACACACATGCAGTTCACAAGCTTCTGAGATTTGATGCCAAACTCTTTTTGATTTCTTTGGCTCCTGTGATGTCGGGAGGCGGCCAGATGCAAAACCCCAATAATTTATAAATTAAAAATAAAGAAAAAAGAAAAGAAAAGAAGGAGAGAGAGAGAGAGAGAGAGAGAGAGAGAGAGAGAGAGAGAAGGCGTCCCTTGTTGTCAGCTGACTTGTTGTAAGCTGGCATTCATCAGGGTGATTGCATGAAACCAACGAGAACTAGCGAGACTGCGGAGGAGAGGAGAAAGGGTCGGCCCGCCGAGCAAACGATTTTTTTGACAACCGTTGATCCAGGCCGGATTCACGAGACATGTACTCCTCATTCCGTTCTATATTTGGCCTTTGCTGAGCTGCACATGGGTTGTCGTCAAGAGGACGGACGCGCTTGCCTCCTGCAACCAAACACTAAATACCCAACTCCCTTTCTTTTCCTTCTTGGACAGAAACTCACCCACCCAACACAAGAAGCTCTCGGTTGAGGTTGATCAACAGCTCAAGATCATCATCTTCTGTTTTCCACTGAGATCGTTGATGGCGGGATTTAAATGGAGATCGAAATGCAGCATTCCCATGCTACTGCTATTGGCGTCGATGTCGTCTTGTTGGGTGGTGGTTGCAATGGCGGATGAGGCAAAAGCACAAGCGAAATCAAACCATGAAGATGATGAAGAAGGACGACCACCACCCAGCAGCAGCGAGACTCATCATCATCTCCCACAACCTCCACAACACACACATGGTGGCTTCAGAGCTTGGCCAGTACCATCATCATCGATTACTGCAGCAAAGTCATCCAGCAGGTGTGTGTGTGTGAGAGAGAGAGAGCAGAATTCATTTTGGGTCATCATCTTTCTGCTGCTGTTCAAAGCATTAAATGCTCCAGAAGAATTTCTTGCCATTTGGAATTTCAAAGTTCCTCACTGCCCATCATCCATGCTATCAATAGAGAATCATAGAGAAATCTCATAGAGAATCATGGAGAATCAAGTCATGCTTGTGTCTTCGAATCTGGATTCCTTGTGCTTGTTTTTTCCGCATAACAACAAACCATGCAAACCCACGGATTTCATGACATTTTGAAACCTTGAGAAAATTGTTTTTTGGTTTTGTTTTTTGTTTTTTGGGGGGTCTCATTTCTATGGTGCCTGAGCAGATGGTCCATCCACAACACATCTGCAGACCAGCAGCATCAGCTACCAGCAAGCACAAAGAGTAATAGTAGTAGTAGTAGTCATGTGGTGAGAAGCTCAAAGATGCAGGTGCAACAGTCAGTAGAAACAGTGGCGTATCACATGGGTCCAGTCCTGACATTGGATGTTGGAATCTACATAATTTGGTATGGGAATTGGGTTCAGTGGAAACAATCTATTCTCATTGACTTCCTCTCTTCAATCTCCAGCCCCTCACCGATTGGTGTGCAGCAGCAGCAGCAGCCGTCAGTAGAGCAATGGTGGAGAACAGTGACTGCTTACCAGGATCAAACAGGGCATGGTGTCACAGGAAATGTGAAGGTGGCTGGACAGACCAATGATCCAGCTTACTCCCATGGCAAGAGCTTCACACAACTCAATGTCCAGAGTATCATCAGATCTGCTCTTATCCCCAATGGTGGTTTGCTTCCAGTTGACACAAGCGGAGTGTATGTGGTCCTCACTGCTGATGACGTATACATGCAGGATTTTTGCTCATCAGCTTGTGGCTTCCACTACTTCACATACACATCCATAGTGGGTTACACTCTGCCATTTGTATGGGTTGGAAACTCGGACAAGATGTGTCCTGGATCATGTGCATATCCATTTGCTGTGCCTTCCTACATGCAAGGGAGTGTGCCAGCCTTGAAGGCGCCCAATGGGGATGTTGGGGTGGACGGAATGGTGAGTGTATTGGGCCATGAGCTAGCCGAGACTTTCTCCAACCCTTTCATCAATGCGTGGTATGCTGGACAGGACTCATCAAATCCCACTGAGATTGCTGACTTATGCGAGGGTGTGTTTGGTCCTGGGGCGGGAGGTGGTTACCCCGGGTTGATTTTGAAAGCAAACAATGGCGTGAGCTACAATATGAATGGGTTCAGGGGCCGAAGGTTTCTTGTCCAATGGCTTTGGAGTTACAAATTCAATGCCTGCTCAGGTCCCAGCATGTACTGATAGATTTGCAAAAACTCCTAAGTCTGTATGTATTGGCACTAGAACAACAACATTCTAGCTTTGCTTACCCTTTCTTGATGTGGCTAAACTTCACATCATTAAGAGCTTCATCAGAGATGGTGTGTTATTGCACTTTTTCCATCAAACATAGAAGCAAATAAGCCAAGTGGTACAGCAACCATGGCCACTTTGCAAGGTGTTGAACTCAACTTGTTGAAGCAAGCTAGGGTGTTGTTGTTACCATAGCAGCCAACCACAGATATATAGTGGTGGGGTTAAACTGATAAAACAGGAACCTACTATGGAGTGCGGCACTCACTCAACTCACTACATAGGGGGGCACCTCTGCCACTCTTCTGAGGAAACAAGATTGGCAATCAAGTTGGCATTTTTCACTTCCAATCAAAGAACAAGAAGAAGATGATGATAATGCCCATTCCTTGAAAAGATGCAAGTCTACTGCTGCTGCTGTTGCTGCAGCTCCCCACCATTTCACAGAAACAATTTTACACAACAATCCCGCAGGTAAGTCCTACGACTATGGATTTACTTAACAGCAATTGATGATACAAAACTAAAACAATTTTCTTGGCACCTAGGCTGCGCAACCCACTTGGATCTGCTGCCTCTTTGGTCACATGTTACCGATTGTGGATGCTTAATAAAAATCAGTTGCAAATATTTTGAGTCCATTTTGCATTCTTCACACAATTTGTGAAAGCTTCCAATGGGTCATGAATATTCTTTTAGTCAATTTTTATCATCTAAATTTCTCATGATTTGTGAGAGCTTAAAAAACAGATCACAGGTGTTTTTCTGTCAATTTTTGTTCTCCAAAATTTTCTTGATCTGTGAAAACTTTTAAATGGATCATGGATATTGTTTTAGTTAACATATTATCCAAATTTCTGGTGATTTGTCAGAGCATAATAGATCATCAATAATTTTTAGTCAAATTTTATTATCCAAATTTCTCATGATTTGTCAGAGCATAATAGATCATCAATAAATTTTAGGTCAAATTTTATTATCCAAATTCTCATGATTTGCAAAATCTTAATAGATCATGGATTTTTACTGGTCATTTTTTATTATCCAAATTCCTCATGAATTGCAAAATCTTAATAGATCATGGATACTTTTTAGTCATTTTTTATTATCCAAATTTCTCATGATTTGCAAAGCTTAATATTTTATTTTAATTGATTATCTGATTTCACACAATTTATGAATACTTGATGAGCTTACATCCTTAGGCTATTTACTCAAGGAAAGATTATAAGATGTTTACCTTGTCAAATGTCAAGCTTTTTTGGGTATTTGCTCTAGTGGTAATTTTCTTGTTTAGGGTGTGAGAGGTCAGGAGTTCAATTCTCCCCCCCATAACCTCGGCCTTTGGAGAATTGATTTTCAATTCCCCCAGTTTTCTTTAGGCTTCTTTAAGGCTCTTTTCAGAAAAGAGAAAAATGAAAACGTAAATATTTTTGCTAGTGACTAGTCTCTTTTCAAAATTGGAAATAAAATTAACTTTTGAGTTGTTTTGTTTTGTAAAGAGCAAAGACAAAGGAAGAAAAAACCCCTGCAAACAAAAGCAAAAAAAAGATCCCACATTGAGTTCCATGTTTTTTTTCCAACATAATTTGTCATCTAAAAAGGTGTTTTTTTTTTTTTTCTTGTGTAAATGCACCTAATTTTGATATTCTTAGGGAAAAAATCATCAAAATTTCAATATCACCAAGATGAGATAAAAATCCATGAGATTAGAGCTACATATTATCAAAAGCTATTTCATACTTTCGTTGAAAAAGCCTTACAAATGCTCAAGAAAGACATAAGCAACTTGGTCACACACAGTGTTTTTTTTCAGACAAAATTTGTTGTTTTCAAAACCAAAAATTGGGGAAAAATTGGATTTTTTTTCCTAGTGTAAATTCAACTAATTTTGCTAATATGTTGGGAAAATTTTGCTAAATTTTCAATCTCACAAAACTGAAAAAAGAACCCTGGTCACATAAATTCATATGGTTACACCAAATACTTGCCTCTTTGGTGCTCAACCCACTAAGTTGGTGCTCTTAACCAGTGTTGGGCTACTCTTTGACATTGTTACAACCAGTACGGGGTGGGTATTAGAAACTGCACCAAACTTGCACTGGGTATCACATGAGTTGTTATCAAAGAATCAAATACCTGGTTCTGATATATATATATATATATATATATATATTGATATTGTAAGTGTAAAAACAAATACATTTATATGATTTTACATGACAACTATGTAAAACAATCTGATTTCTACTTGGGGAAGGGAAAATTTCATAATGTTTTTGGTGATGGATGAACCAAATGGCCCATTGAAAAAAAAAAAAATTGTGCTTTAGGATGCATCACAACTAATTAAATTAATTAATGTGAATCCCAATAAATACCTAAGTTTTTGTAAAAGCTTAGGCCAAAAATGATGATGAACAAAATTAACAAAATAAATAAATAAATGTTACTCAAGCAATGAGGTGGGGCAAAATGTGCATTCAAGATATTCCTTGGAATAACACCACCATAATCTCATATTGGCAATGTTTGGGGGTATTAAAGTATCATGATTTTTTATGAAGGGCCAATCAAAGTGGCTTGTTGCAAAAATAATAATAATTTAACTTTGAGTTGCACCCACAACTATTTAATATGAATTTGCAAAAAGGTATGGTCATTAAAGGTATATTATATATACATTTACATTTACATGTTTCAAAACATTTACATAAGGTTATGTAAGTGAAGAAAAAATAATTATACACAATTGTAATATGTGTAAATGTAAAAAGTTTAGATGTGTAAATGATTTACAGGTACACATGATTTACACATTGTATATACAACTATTGACATTTATGGCACAACATTGGTCAAAACTTGTTCTTTGGTTTTTTTTTTGAGAATTGTCAATCAAGGTTCCATATATCGATATCTTACCCACTAGTTTTTTCTTTGAAAAAAATAGAAATCAATCAACAACTTCATACACAAATTGGCCACCAAAAAAATAAAATGTTCACACTTCTTTCATGATGGCCTTTGTGACCCAGCACCCACTAGTGCACAAGTTGGGGGATGAGGTCATTTAAGTTGTTTTTGGATGAACTTAGATTAAGGGTTTTTTTTTCCTTTTTTGACCTTACATTGCTTGTCAATTTGAAACCTAAAGACCTACCTACCCTTCATTTCTCTTCTTTTTTCCTTTTTTTCCTTCATTTTTTTCTTCATTTTCTTCTTCTCTTTCACAACATTGTTGTTGTAACATGCACCTTTGCCATCATCACCACTAGAGGAAGGAAAGGTGTTATGTCGCTACAATAGTCGCTTTCATTTGAAGTGTTGTGTTTCCATCGTTGTCACATCCACCCTCCATTGCTAAGGTGTTGCATTGTTGTAGCATTTCCATTGTTAAGGCATTGTGTTGTTGCAACGCCTCCATCGTTGCTGTCATGGCCTAGGATATTTTGGGATACTTTGGGTAATGTCATGTCCTAGGATATTTTGGGATACTTTTGGCAATGTCATGTCCTAGGATATTTTGGAATACTTTTGGCAATATCATGGCTTAGGATATTTTGGGATACTTGGGATACTTTTGGCAATGTCATGTTCTAGGATATTTTGACATACTTTTGGCAATATCATGACTTAGGATATTTTGGGATACTTGGGATACTTTTGGCAATGTCATGTCCTAGGATATTTTGACATACTTTTGGCAATATCATGGCTTAGGATATTTTGGGATACTTGGGATACTTTTGACAATGTCATGTCCTAGGATATTTTGGGATACTTTTGGCAATATCATGGCCTAGGATATTTTGGGACTAGTATGGTTCAGGGTTATAAAAGGAAATAGTATGGGGAACAACCCTTCGTCAGATCAACACCAATTGATGGATCAATAAAGCTTGTCTTGTCTTGAAATTCTCCACTTGTTTGTAGTCGGTCCATAACAGTTTGATCTGCTCCTTCTTCTTGTTTGTTTGTTTTGTTGTTTTAGTAAGTAGCTAAAGGTATCTTGGGGTGAAACTTGGAAAGGTTATAGAAGACTATAGAACGCTTCTACTTTCAAAGTTTCAAAAGAAAAGGATATGTTTTGTGAGAGTTAAGAGCTTTTGAAAACTTTGTGTCAGATTTGGTTTTTTGGTCATATCTCCTTTGTTTAAGCGTTTTTGGGTTTGTAACTTTGTGATCTTATAGATCATATAGGAATATATGTGTGAGAGAAATTTCATGTCATTTGGACTTGTATTGTGAGAGTTAAGAGCTTTTGAAAACTCTGTGTCAGATCTGGTTTTTTGG
>Ga0116231_10005263_pt1 | contig 25565 bp, 19 predicted proteins | sample S1TSphgellanicum_2_FD_89695 | JGI IMG/M metagenome (GOLD analysis project Ga0116231, IMG submission 89695) | Host-associated microbial communities from peat moss isolated from Minnesota, USA - S1T2_Fd - Sphagnum magellanicum MG | ecosystem: Host-associated > Plants > Peat moss > Unclassified... | reverse complement strand
CGGAGCGCCCGGCTCCGAGGGCAAGCGGCCGCCCACCGCGCGCCGTCCCGGACCGCGGACGCGAACGCGGCGCGACTAAACCTTGATTTCTTCATGGTCTTCACCATGAATCTGCCCCACGGCTGGGCTTCCTGCACTGCCTTGTCCGTCTCTCTGCTGCTGCATAGCGAACCGATCGCCTGCATTCGCAACACCCCCGCGAGCCGATCGCGGCCGAGGCGATGGCAGCGCGGCTGCCATGCCGCCTCTATGGGCGCTTCCCGCCGGGCAGCCCGTTCGCCCAGGCTTCGACGGCACGGGCCTTGCTTTTACCTCAGGCAAGGATTGCCGCTACGAGGGATCGCCATGAACGTGAACCTGGATCGACGAGGGGCGCAGGCTGCCGCCGCGACGCGCGCGCCCACGAGTGCGCCGCGCCGCAATGACATCAGCGCCAAGCAGCTGCGCCAGGTCTGGAACGAAGCCGACACCATTCCCGGCCGCTCGCCGGAAAAATGGCGGCGCGACCGGCTCGGCAATATCCTGCGCAAGGGATCGTTCGGCACGCTCGGCCGCTTCGGCTGGACCGTGGACTACGCCTTGCAGCTTGCCGGCACCGGGCAAGTCAACCCGCCACCGCTGGAGGCGATCCACGCTGCCGCGCGCCGGTGCGACGAGCCGCCGGTCAAACCCCGGCTGCCCGCTGCCAGGCCGCCCGCGGCCGCCAGGGTCCGCGCCAATCCCAAGGTGTTTGCCTGGGCCTTTCCGGCCCCGGGCACCGTGCTGCGCTCGGATGTCTATTCGAGCTGAGGACCGGCCGGCGATGCCGGTTGCCCGCTGGCCCGCGGCCCTCGGCGACCCGCGCCGGTCCGCGCCGCCACGCCCGGACGGCAGCTAGCGCGGGTCGTTGCCGGCATCGAGTTCGACGGCGTGCGTCAGCACGTACGAGGGTATGGTCGGGCTGAACGGGCTCGTGCCCTTGAGTACCCGCCAGCCTATGCCCAGCGACAGCACCACGACCGGGATGGCCGCTATCGTGTAGGTGCCATCGGGGAAGTCGAAGGCCATCAGCACCAGCACGCTGACCAGGAAGCCCAGTGTCAGCCATGCCGACACCGGGGCCCAGGGCATGCGAAATCCCACCGTGGCGATCTCACCGCGGTCCTGCGCCTGGCGCAGCTTCATCTGGCACACGACGATGAAGCCCCAGGTCGTGACGATGCCCAGCGAGGCCACGTTGAGCACGATCTCGAAGACCTGGCTGGGCACCAGGTAGTTGAGCCCGACGCCGGCCAGGTAGACGACCAGCGTGACGACGATTCCGCCATAGGGCACCTTCTGTGCGTTCATCCGCGACACGAACGAGGGCGCCGAGCCGCCCATGGCCAGCGAGCGCAGCACCCGCCCGGTGGAATACAGGCCGGAGTTGAGGCTCGACAGCGCGGCCGTGAGCACGACCACGTTCATGGCCGTGCCGATGCCCGGAACGCCCAGCGCGCCGAAGAACGTGACGAACGGACTGACGCCGGCCCGGTACGAGGTCCAGGGCATGAGCAGCACCAGCAGCACCACGGCGCCCACGTAGAAAAGCGCGATGCGCCACATCACGTTGTTGATCGCTGCCGGCAGCACCTTGCGCGGGTCCTTGGCCTCGCCGGCGGCCGTGCCGATCAGCTCGATGCCGGCGTACGCGAACACCACGCCCTGGACGATGATCACCGCCGGCAGCAAGCCGTGCGGGAAGACGCCGCCGTTTTGCGACACCAGGTGCAGGCCCGGTGACAGGCCGCCGACCTCGTGCCCGCTCACCAGGATGAGCGTGCCCACGATCAGGAAGATAACCAGCGCGGCGACCTTGAGCAGCGAGAACCAGAACTCCATCTCGCCGAACCACTTGACCGCCACCATGTTCATCGCGCCCACGAAGCTCAGTGCCGCCAGCGCAAAGAGCCACTGCGGCACCTGGGCAAAGCTGCCCCAGTAGCGCATGTAGAGCGCGACCGCGGTGATGTCGACGATGCCGGTCATGGCCCAGTTGAGGTAGTACATCCACCCGGCGACGAACGAGCCCTTCTCGCCGAGGAACTCGCGCGCATACGAGACGAAGCTCCCCGAGCTGGGCCGGTACATGGCCAGTTCGCCCAGCGCGCGCAGGATGAGGAAGGAAAAGGCGCCGCAGACGAGGTACACGATGGCCAGCGCCGGCCCCGCCAGTTGCAGCCGGGCACCGGCGCCCAGGAAGAGCCCGGTGCCGATCGCCCCGCCGATCGCGATCATCTGGATCTGGCGCGGCTTGAGCGTCTGCTCGTAGCCGGCCTCGTGGGAGTCCAGCCACTGGCGCTTGTCGGCGCCCGCGGCGGGCGCGTTCAGGGCAGGCGGGTCGATCACGGTCATCAAGTACTCACTTTGCGGCAAGGCCTCGCGGCGGCAGCCGGACGCTGCCGGGTCACACTACTGCGCAAATTGCTGCTGTGTAAATGTATCGCGGAACGCCGCCGGGCGTAGGAAAACCGGGGCAACGTCCCTGCAGGGGCGTCTGCCCCGCGCCACAGTGCTGCAGCCCGAAGCGGGTTGGCACGCGGCGTCGCCGCCGGCTGCGAGGCTAGCGTGCCCCCGCGTCGGGGTCGGCGGCCGTCTGGCGCGACACCGTGCGCTCCGACACCCAGAAGACATAGGTGAACGCCAGGCCGGCGCTGGCCTCGACGTTGCGGCGCACGAGCGGACTGTCCTCGAACGCGCTGCCGCCGACGCTGCCCAGTCCGACGTAGGCGGCGATACGCAGGCGGTCGATGCGCTGCGAGGTGATCGCCGAGGCGTACCAGCCGCCGTAGCCGCCGGGCGCCTGGTAGGCGGCGCGCGTCGCGGTGGCGTAGCGCGACTGCACGCCATAGAAGAAGTCGTCGTAGCGCCGGTCGTTGAATACCGCCCCCAGGTCGGCATCGATGTTCAGTTCGCGACCCAGCCAGCGGAACTTCTGGCGCCAGTTCAGGTGCGGGTCGGCCACGTTGCCCACGCTCACCGGGTGCCCGTTCATCCAGGTCTCGGAATGGCGCACGGGGATCTGCAGGTTCACCTCGTAGCGGCGCAGCGATTCGTCCTCGCTGTCGCGCGCCAGGTGCACGCGCAGTTCCGGGCCCAGTTCCACCGTCACCGGCAAGTTGGGCATGCCACGGCGCGCGTCGCTGTCCTGGCTCGGCACCGGGGTCGTGGCGCCGAACGAGAGGTCCAGTTCGAAGCGCGGCGTGCCGGCAAAGCGCGCGCGCACGCCGTCGCGGTCGGCCTTGAAGATGTCGCCGCGGTAGATGACATAGGGCACGGGCAGCACGTAGTTCTGGCGCTGGTCCGAACCGGGATAGTCCGGCACCGAGGCGACGCCGACGCCGGCGCCCAGTTCCCACAGGGGCAGGGCGGGCGCCTGCTGGGCGGCAGCGCCCGCGCAGGCCAGTGCCGCTGACAGTGCTGTGCCGCCAAGCGCCGTCGCGCGGCCCGGCGCGGGCGTACCGGAACTTGCCGTGTGCCACACCACCACATCCTCTCGATCGCCCACCGTGTGCGGTGCGGGCCGCAAGCCCGGTTGGCGAAGGGTCGGCGATGCCAACTCGCTCCACGGGCGGGCGCCAGCGTACCCCAGTGCGGTCGCCAATGACCCTGCATGGCACGGGTGGCCCGGGCCACGTCGCGCGATGCGCCGGCGTCGACACGGCCTGCCACGCGGGCGATAATCGAGGCGCCATGGCCCCGACCCGCAGTGACGCCGACCGCTGGATCCTCTACACCGCGCCCGGCAGTTGCGGCCTGGCGGCCCACATCGCTTTGCACGAGGCCCATGCCGATTTCTCCGTGGTCCTCCTGGACCTGGCAGCGGGCCAGCAAAAGGGTGCCGATTACCTGGCCATCAACCCGAAGGGCCGCGTCCCCGCGCTGGCCACGCCGCAGGGCGTGCTCACCGAGACCCCGGCCATCCTGGCGTTCGTGGCGCGCACCTTTGCGCGCGCCGCGCTGGCACCGCGGGACGATGCCTTCGCCTGGGCGCGCCTGCTCGAATTCAACAGCTACCTGGCCTCCACCGTCCACGTCGCGCACGCCCACAAGCGCCGCGGCGCGCGCTGGGCCGATGATCCTGCCGCCATCGAGGCCATGCGCCGCAAGGTGCCGCAGACCATGGGCGATTGCGCGACGCGACTCGAAGCCGGCCTGAGCGGCCCCTGGGTCCTGGGCGAGCACTACAGCGTGGCCGACCCGTATCTGTTCACCCTGGTGGGCTGGCTCGAGGGCGACGGCGTCGCGCTCGAGCCCTTTGCGCGCCTGCGCGCGCACTTCGCGCGCGTCGCTGCCCGGCCGGCCACCCGGCGCGCGCTGGCCGAGTCCGGCGCCTGAACGGCCGGCGCGTCGGGGCCGAGCGCGCGCCGAGGGGGGCGCCCCGCGTGTACGCGAGCCGCGCCGACGCCGCCCTTGTTATACTCTCGTTCAATAAAAACGCCGGCTGCCGACGATGACCTACTCGACCAAGAAGCCCAACACCTATGCGCTGCGGGTCACCTGCCCCGCAGCCATCGGCATCGTCGCCGCGGTCACCAGCCACCTGGCGGGCCGCGGCTATTACATCAGCGAACTGGCCCAGTACGACGACGAGGACACGCGCCGCTTCTTCATGCGCTGCACGTTCCAGGTCGGAGCGGACCAGGATCCGGCCGCCGACAGCACCGCCATCCTGGGCTCCTTCTTCGCCGCGGTCGCCGACCGCTTCGGCATGGACTGGAGCCTGAACCGCACCGACCGGCCCAAGCGCGTGCTGCTGCTCGTCTCCAAGCTCGACCACTGCCTGCGCGAACTGCTGGCCCAGTGGGAGTCGGGCGAGCTCAACATGGACATCGTGGCCATCGTCTCCAATCACCCCGACCTGGAGGCCGCCGCCAGCCGCCACGGCATCCCCTTCCGCCACCTGCCGGTCACCAAGGAGACCAAGGAGGCGCAGGAACTCGAACTGCGCCGCCTGATCGACGAGGGGCGGATCGAGCTCGTCGTGCTGGCCCGCTACATGCAAATCCTGAGCGATGCGCTGTCGCGCGACCTCTCCGGCCGCTGCATCAACATCCACCACTCGTTCCTGCCCAGCTTCAAGGGCGGCTCGCCGTACGCCCAGGCGCACAGCCGCGGCGTCAAGCTGATCGGCGCCACCGCCCACTACGTCACCGGCGACCTGGACGAAGGTCCGATCATCGACCAGGAAGTGCGCCGCATCGACCACCGCCACTCGATCGCCGAGATGCAGGCCATGGGCCGGGAGGTCGAGCGCCAGGTGCTGCTGCGCGCGGTGCGCATGCACCTGGAGGACCGGATCTTCATCGACGGCAACAAGACGGTCGTTTTTTCCTGATCCCGGCTTCAGGATTCCCCGCTCCCGCGAGCGGGAGGGGGGACGATGGGCCCCCGCTGCAGGCTTACAGCTTCGACATCGTGGCGATGTACCAGTCGATGTAGCGGTTGGCGTCATATTCCATCGCGGTGTAGGGACCGGGCTCGAAGAACGCCGAGTTCACGCCGGCCTGGTTGAGTTCGATGATCTTCTTGTCCTCGGCGCTGGTGTAGTCCCACATCCAGACCAGGTTGTCCTCGCGATAGTCGACGCCCTCCACGGCATCGCCGGCGACGAGCCAGATCAGTTCGAAGGCCGTCCGGTCGACCGTGAGCGGAATGGTGCGGTAGATGAGGCCGTAGTCGGGGTAGGCGACGAAATTCGAGCTCGGACCGACATCGAGGAACGAGAAGCCGCCGTCGTAGTCCTTGCCCCTGAAGTCGCCCATCAGCGGCGCCACGGGCGTGCCGTCGCGGCTGCCGGTGCGAAAGCCGTCGACCAGGGCGGAACGGAAGCAGTCGGCGCTCTCGTGGCCGGGTTCGACGTCGCGCGCGTAGTGGTCGATGTCGACCAGGCCGATGCCCAGCGCCGCGTCGCGCTCGGCCATGGCCTGGTCCGGCGCCACGCGCTGGGCCGGCGGGCGCGCGAACACGTGCCGCTTGGAATATTCCTGGTGCGCGGGGCCGCAGTGGTAGCACTCCTGGTAGTTCTCGGTCACGAGCTTCCAGTTGGCCTGGATCTGGTACATGCGGCGCGCACCCACCTTGGCTGCCGCCCAGCCGTAGACGCGCGCCGCCCGCCCGAAGGTCTGTTCGACATGCTCGAAGTCCAGCCCGCCCTCCGCGAAGGTGATGAAGATCGCCCCTTCGCAGACGCGCAAGGGCACCTGCTTGAGCGCGTACGCGCTCTTGTCGAAGTCATCGGGCGTGAGGCGCGCGCGCAGCAGCTGGCCGCTGCAGTCGTAGGTCCAGGCGTGGTAGGGGCACATGAAGGTGCCGTTGCGCGCCGTGCCCTCCTTTTCCAGGCACACGCGCGAGCCGCGATGGCGGCAGACGTTGATCAGCGCGCGGATCGCGCCATCGTCGCCGCGCGCGATGATGATCGACTCGCCGGCGATCTCGACGGTGAAGAAATCGCCGGGCTTGGACACCATGCTGGCGTGGCCGACGCAGTGCCAGTGCGCCATGACGAAATGGCGCATGTCCAGCTGGAAGATCGCCGGATCCTTGTAGAACACCTGCGGCAGCGCGTGCCCGGGCCGGTAGGACCGCAATGCGGCATGCAGGACCTGCAGGGCCGGCGCGTGCTCCACGGGGATGATCTGCGGCAGGCTCATCGTCGTTCTCCTGGCGGGATTCGGGTCGGCTGGATTCGGTTCGTGCGGCAGGCGCGGGCGCTCAGCGGTCCGGCGCCGGGGTGGCCTTGCGCCGATCCGGCGCGAAGAAGGGACGCTCCACGGGCCAGGCGCGCTCCATGCGCCGCTCCCACATCAGCTCGCGGTGCAGGTAGATGTCCACCCAGAACTCCTTGAGCGTGGAAAAATGCGGCGCGTCGATCATGGCCAGCGCGATGTTGCGCTTGCAGGTGGGCGACCAGAGCGCCGACTTGATCTCCCCGACCTGGCGCCAGTTCTTCTCGTCATCGTAGAGCAGCGAGCCGTGCGCCGGCTTCTTGCCGGCGATCTCGATGGCCATCAGGCGCCGGCGCGAGCCGCGCGCTTTCTCCTCGACGATGGCCCGCCGGCCGTTGAAATGGCCCTTGTCGAGCGCGACCAGCCAGTCGAGCCCGAGCTCGAAGGGCGTGGTCTCGCGGTTCAGGCGCACCGTCTGCGCCGCCGAGATGAAGTCGACGTTGGGCAGGATGAACCCGGCCTCGATGCGCGCCATGTCCAGCGCCTGGTAGCCGATCGGCCGGATGCCGCGCGTGCGGCCGGCCTCCATCAGCAGGTCCCACAGCGGCACGGCGCCCTCGGGGGCGATCCACAGCTCGTAGCCCAGGTCGCCGGTGAAGCCGGTACGCGAGACCATCAGCGGCAGCTCGCCGATCCGGAAATGCCCCATCTCGAACATCTTGAGGTTCTCGACACCGGCCAGCCCGATCGCCTTGAGTATCGCGCAGGAGGTGGGTCCCTGCAGGGCCAGCGCGGCGATGTCCTCGGTCACCTCGCGGATGTCGACCTCGTAGCCGATCGCCGAGTCCAGGAACCAGTCGAGCTGGCGCTCGGCCGTGCACAGGTGGAATTCGTCCTTGCCGAAGCGGAACACCGTGCCGTCGTCGATGACGTGGCCGGCCTCGTTGCACCAGACCGTGTAGGCGACGCGGTTCACGCGCAGCTTGCCGACGTCGCGCGTGATCAGGCGGTTGAGGTAGCGCTCGGCGTCGGCGCCGGTGATGCGGTACTTGACCATCGGCGTGAGGTCGAACACCGCCGCCGAGTTGCGGATGGCGAAGTACTCCTGCTCGACGGACGAGAAGACGTCCGGCGTCGAATAGCCGGCCCAGGGCACGTAGGTGTCGGTCTCGACGAAGTACTGGCTGCGCTCGAAGAAGGGCGTCGTCAGCAGGGGACGCCGGTAGAGCGGCCGCAGGTTGCTGTTGGCGTTCATCTCATCGGGCTCCGGACAGTATCGTTCGCGCCGCATTGCGGCCGGCCAGCCCCATCACGCCGCCGCCCGGATGGCTGCCGGCGCCGCACAGGAACAGCCCGGGGATCGGGGTCGCGTACTGGGCCGCACCCGGGACGGGGCGGGTGAAGAAGAACTGGTCGAAGGTAAGCGCGCCGTGGTGCCAGTGGCCGCCGCTCATGCCGAACTCGCGCTCCAGGTCCGAGGGCGTGAGCAGTTCCGAGGCGCTCACGCAGGCCGTCAGGCCCGGCGCATGGCGCTCGAGCGTCGCCAGCACGTTGTCCAGCAGCTGGCGCCGCGCGCCGGCCGCGTCGGCACCCAGGTCGTAGGGCACGAACATCACGTTGATCGACATCACGTGCTTGCCCGCGGGCGCGAGTCCGGGCTCGTTGACGCTGGGCACCGTGATCTCCAGCGCCGGCTCGGCCGGTACCTGCCGGTACTTGGACGGATTGAAGGCGAGCTCGAGGTAGTCGAGCGACGGGGCCACGAGCAGGCGCCCGCCCAGCGCGGCGGCGTCGACCCCGGTGAAGGCCGGCAGGCGCTCCAGCGCCAGGTGCACCTTGGCCACCAGTCCGCGCGCGCGGAAGTGGTCGATGCGGCGCACGAAGTCGGTATCGAGGAACTCCGGCCCGAGCAGGCGCAGGAACGTGGTGCGCGGATCGGCATTGGAGATCACCGATGCCGCCGCGATCACCTCGCCCGACTCGAGCAGCACGCCGGCGGCGCGGTCGTCCTCCACGCGGATGCGCTTGACGCGGGCGCCGGTGCGGATCTCGACCCCGGCGGCGCGCGCCGAGGCCGCCATCGCCTGCGTGACCGCGCCCATGCCGCCGGCGGGCTGGGCCATGCCCAGCGCGCCGCTGCGCAGGCGCCCGGCCAGGCGCAGCAGCAGGGTCATGACGGTGCCCGGGGAGCGCGCGGCGTATTCGGCGCCCAGCGTCGCGTCGAAGGCGATCGCGCCCTTGAGCACGTCGGAGTCGAAGTTCTCGGTGAGCAGGTCGTAGGCGTTCATTCCGCCGATCCGCAGCAGTTCGCGCATCTCGCGCTTGCCCAGCGCGCGGAACTTCCAGGCGACGCGCAAGGCCGCCAGGCGCTCGCTCCACGTGGCCAGCGACAGCCGCAGCGGCACCATGTCGACCAGGTGCCGGACCACGGCGCAAAAGCGCGCCATCTGCCCGGTGAACTGCGCATAGGCGCGCACGTCGGCCTCGCCCACGCCGCGCACCGTGCCCGCGGCGAACACCACGGGCCCGCCGGCGCCACCGAGCGCGCAGGTGGGCAGCGCGCGCGCGGCAAAGCGCAGGCCGTGGCGCTCGAGCCCGAGTTCGTCGAGCAGGTCCGCGGGCATGACATCGAGCAGGTGCGCCGCCGGCGAGACGCGGAATCCGGGCGCGAACTCGCGCGTGACGCAGGCCCCGCCGACCGCATCGGCGGCCTCGAGCACGAGGACGCTGCGGCCCTTGCGCGCCAGCGTGATCGCGCACACCAGCCCGTTGTGGCCGCCGCCGACCACGACATGGTCGTAGCGCCGGCTCATGCGGGCATCTCCCGGCCCAGGTCGCGCAGGATGACGCGGGCCGCATTGGCGCCGGGGGCGCCCATCACGCCGCCGCCCGGGTGCGTGCTCGAGCCGCACAGGTAGAGGCCCTTGACCGGCGAGCGGTACTGCGCGTAGCCCGGGATCGGACGGTTGAACATCAGCTGGTCCATGGTCAGTTCGCCCTGGAAGATATTGCCTTCGGTCAGCCCGACCTCGTTTTCTATGTCCCAGGGCGTGCGGATCTCGGCGTGCAGGATCTTGTCCTTGAAGTCGGGGCTGTGGGCGCCGATGGCGCCGATGACCGTGTCGCCGAAGGCCTGGCGGCGCTCGCTGTTCCACTCGCCCTCGGCCAGGTGGTAGGGCGCGTACTGCACGAAGACCGACATGTAGTGCTTGCCGGCCGGTGCCATCGTCGGGTCGATCAGCGAGGGCAGCAGCATGTCGACGTAGGGCTTGCGCGACCAGCGCCCGGCTTTCCAGTCGTCGTAGGCGCGCTCGACCTCGTCGACCGTCTCGGTGATGTGCAGGTCGCCGCGGATGCAGGGCGAATCGCCCGGAAAGGCCGGAAAGCTCGGCAGGCCGTCCAGGGCGATGTTGAGCTTGCCCGAGGAGCCGCGGATCTTGAAGTTGCGCACGGCGCGCACGAAGTCGGCCGGCAGGTCCGCCGCGTCGACCGTCTCGAGGAACGTGCGCTTGACGTCCATGTTCGAGATCACGGTGGCGGCGGGGATCTCCTCGCCGCTGGCCAGCGCCACCCCGCAGGCGCGGCCGTTGCGCACCAGGACCCGGGCCACCGGGGCTCCGGTGCGCACGCTGCCGCCGCTGGCCTCGAGCGAAGCCTTCATGGCCTTGGTCACGGCGCCCATGCCGCCGCGCGCGAAGCCCCAGGCGCCCACGGCATCGTCGATGTCGCCCATGTAGTGGTGCAGCAGCACGTAGGCGGTGCCGGGCGAGCGCGGCCCCAGCGCCGTGCCGATGATCGAGCTGCCGGCCAGGTGCGCCTTGACGATCTCGCTCTCGAAGTACTCGTCGAGGAAGTCGGCCGCGCTGGCGGTGAAGAAGCGCACGGTGTCGTACATGCGCGATTCGCCCAGCTTGTGGAAGTGCTGGCCCAGGTAGACGAGTTCCATCAGGTCGCGCGGCAGGAAGGAGGTGGGGTCGGGCGGCGCGCGCATCAGCAGCGGCTTGATGAACTTGCACTGGCGCATCACGTCGCGCGAGAAGCGCTCGTAGGCTTCGGCGTCGCGCTTGGAGTGGCGCGCGATCTCGCGCCGCATGGCGTCGTGGTTGCTGTACGTGGCGAAGTGGTCGCCGCTGGCCATCAGCGTGCCGCCGCCCTCGTACGGGATCACCTGCAGCCCGAAGCGGGGCAGCTCGAGCCCGCGGATGATCTCCGGCCGCAGCAGGCTGCAGACGTAGGAGCAGTTCGAGTACGTGAACTCCGGATAGAGCGAAAGGCTCACGGCGGCGCCGCCGACGTAGTCCATGCGCTCGAGCACCTGCACGCGCAGCCCCGTCTTCGCCAGGTAGCAGGCCGTCACGAGGCCGTTGTGCCCGGCCCCGACGACGATCGCATCGTATTGCGTCCCCACGGGTGGATCCCCCTCTGCCGCGCACCGGATTGCGGTGCCGGCGGCCTTAGACCGGCCGCGGACCCGCGGCGTTTCGGTATTGTACAATCGTTCAGTGAGATCATAATTCGGCGGATGCGGCGTGGCAATAGCCGTTTTGCATCGGCCGTCCGGCAGCGGCGCGGCGGAACCGTCGCGCGGGCACCACGAGGCGTGGCCCTGCGCCATGGCTGCGCAGCGCGCACCGCGATGGGGCGCCGCAAGCGGCGCTGCGCACGTCGGCGCGGGCACGATGGCGCCTCGGGATTGCGACGCCACTTATTTTGTATTACCGTTCAATAGAGCAGAGGCGGCGTCCCCGGGCGGGAACCGCAACCACGGAGACGGGCATGGCGTATCCACTTTCCACCGCGACCCTCGAATGGCAACGCAAGGCGCGTGCCTACGTGGAGCAGGAGCTCATCCCCCACGAGGAATACGCCGAGTTGCACGAGGGCCTGCTGCTGCCCGAGGTGGCGGCACGCCACAAGGCGCGCGCGCTCGAACTGGGTTTCAGCCGCATGGATGCGCCGGCGGCCTACGGCGGCCTGGCGCTGCCGATGCTCGACCAGGCGGTCATCTGGGAGCAGCTGGGCCGGGTGACCAACGCGCTCTGCTGGGCCGTGCCCGAGGCCCATTCCTGGATGTTCGAGGCCTGCTCGCCGGCGCAGATCGAGCGCTACATCGTGCCGATGATGATGGGCAAGCGGCGCGAATGCTATGCGATCACCGAGGGCGAGGCCGGCTCCGACCCGGACGCCATCGCCACCACGGCGCGCTTGCAGGGGGACAGCTACCGCATCGACGGCGAGAAGTGGTTCGTCACCAGCGCCAACAAGGCCGATTTCCTGTTCGTCCAGGCGGTCGTGACGGACGCTGCCGGCGAGCGCCAGCACGCGCTGTTCTTCGTCGACAGCGATACCCCGGGCATCGAGATGACCGACAACCCGCTGTTCGGGCACACCTACTCCTCGCACCACCCGACCTACCGCTTCACGGACGTGCGCGTGCCCGCGGCCAACCGCATCGGCGCGCCGGGGCAGGGCATGGCCTTCACGCGCAGCTGGTTTCGCCGCGAACGCCTGATGATCGCCGCGCGCTGCTGCGGTGCGGCGGCCCGCCTGATCGACATGGCCGCCGATTTCGCCAAGGCGCGCGTGGTCTCCGGCCAGCCGATCGCCGAGTACCAGCTGATCCAGGCGATGCTGGCCGACAGCCTGACCGAGCTCTGGGGCGCGCGCCTGATGACCTACGAGGCGGCGGCCATGCAGGACCGCGGCGAGGAGCTGCCGGTCGTGCACACGCACTGCTCGATGGCCAAGCTCACGGCCTCGGAGATGGCCAACCGCGTCGCCGACCGCGTGGTGCAGATCTTCGGCGGCCGCGGCTACCTGCGCAGCAACGCGGCGCAGCGCTTCTACCGCGAGCTGCGCGTCGACCGGATCTGGGAGGGCACGAGCGAGATCCAGCGCCTGATCGTCGCGCGCAGCCTGCTCAAGCGCGGCGTCGATGGCCTGATCGGCTGAGGCCGGCGCGCTGGCGCCCGCACCGACCGCGCGATGAAACACGAGGCTGCGCGCCTGCACAAGCCCAGCGCCGTACCGGCGCAGGAGGGCTTCGTGCAGATCATCGACGTGGTCAAGAAGTTCGGCGCCGCCACGGCGGTGGACCACCTCAGCCTGTCGATCCGCAAGGGCGAGATGTTCGCGCTGCTGGGCAGTTCCGGCTGCGGCAAGTCGACGCTGCTGCGCCTGATGGCCGGCCTGGAGATCCCCGATGCCGGGCGCATCCTGGTCGATGGCCAGGACATCACGCGCCTGCCCACCTACCAGCGCCCGGTGAACATGATGTTCCAGTCCTACGCGCTGTTCCCGCACATGACGGTCGAGGGCAACGTCGCCTATGGCCTCAAGCGCGAGGGCGTGCCCAGGGCCCAGATCCGCGAGCGCGTCGCCGCCGCGCTCGAGCTCGTGCAGATGGGCAAGTACGCACCGCGCAAGCCCCACCAGCTCTCGGGCGGCCAGCAGCAGCGGGTGGCGCTGGCGCGCAGCCTGGTGAAGCGCCCCAAGCTGCTGCTGCTCGACGAGCCGATGTCGGCGCTGGACAAGAAGATCCGCCAGGAGACGCAGTTCGAGCTGGGCAACATCCTGTACTCGGTCGGGGTAACCTGCGTGATGGTCACGCACGACCAGGAGGAGGCCATGACCATGGCCGACCGGCTGGCGGTGATGAACGAGGGCTCCATCATGCAGGTCGGGACGCCCGACCAGGTCTACGAGGCGCCGACCTGCCGCTTCGCGGCCGAGTTCATCGGCTCGACCAACCTGTTCCGCGGCGTGCTGGCCGCCGACGAATCGCGCACCTTCCAGTGCGAGGACCTGGCCCATCCGCTGCAGGTGCAAAACCCGATGAACGCGCGCCAGGGCCTGGTGGCGCAGCTCTCGTTGCGTCCCGAGCGCATCACCCTGTCGTACGCCGCCGGCGCCAGCGACGCCAACCGGGCGGTCGGCCGCATCGAGCAGCTGGCCTACATGGGCAGCTACACGCTCGTCTACGTGCGCCTGGACAGCGGCCGCCTGATGACGGTCAACCTGTCGCGCATGGCGGTGCGTGCGCTCGAGCGCGCGCCCGACTACGGCGACACCGTGTACCTCAGCTGGGGTGCCGACCAGCTCGTGGTGCTGGAAAAATGAGCGCAACCTTGTCCAGCGCGCTTCGCGGCCCGATGAGTGCCGGCCTGCGCCGGCGCCTGGGTCCGTGGCTGCCCTCGGGCCGCACGCTCGTCATCGCCGCGCCCTTCGCCTTCCTGCTGGTCTTCTTCATGGTGCCCTTTGCGGCCGTGCTCAAGATCAGCTTCGCCGACGTGCAGATGAGCGTGCCGCCCTACACGCCCATCGTGGAGTTCAAGGACCGCGTCGTGCACGTGGCGCTCGACCTGGACCACTACCGGGCCGTGCTCACCGACCGGCTCTACCTGGGCGCCTACGTGTATTCGGTCGAGATCGCCGCACTGACCACGCTCATCTGCCTGCTCGTCGGGTATCCGGCCTGCTACCTGATCGCCCGCAGCGATCCGTCCCGGCGCAACCTGCTGCTCATGGCCGTCATGCTGCCCTTCTGGACCAGCTACCTGATCCGCGTCTACGCCTGGATCGGGCTGCTCAAGAACCAGGGCCTGATCAACCGCTTCCTGCTCTGGGCGCACCTGGCCGACGAACCGCTCAAGCTCTTCCACAACAACTGGGGCCTGCTCATCGGCATGGTGTACAACTACCTGCCCTACCTGATGCTGCCCCTGTACGCGCACCTCGTGCGCATGGACACGACCCTGCTCGAGGCGGCGGGCAACCTGGGCGCGCGCCCCTGGCAGGCCTTCTTCACCATCACGCTGCCGCTGTCGCGCCGCGGCATCATCGCCTCGTCGCTGCTGGTCTTCATCCCCGCGGTGGGGGAGTACGTGATCCCCGAGCTGCTGGGCGGCTCCAATTCGCTGATGATCGGCCGCGTCATGTGGGACGACTTCTTCGTCGATACCGACTGGCCGACGGCCTCGGCGGCCACGGCCTGCATGGTCCTGCTGCTGCTGCTGCCGATGGCCTGGTTCCAGCGCATCCAGAAGCGCGAAATGGCGGGCCGATGATGATCGCCCCCCGGAAGCTGCTGGGCAACGGCTACCTCGCCCTGGTGTTCCTGTTCCTGTACGTGCCCACGGCCAGCGTGATGTTCTATTCCTTCAACGAATCGGCGCTGGTCACCGTGTGGAGCGGCTTCTCGCTCAAGTGGTACGCCGCGCTCACCACCGACGACGAGGTCCTCTCCGCGGCCTGGGCCAGCCTCGAGATCGGCCTGGCCACGGCCTTCGCCTCCGTCTTCGTCGGTACCTGGGCCGGCTACGTGCTCAGCCGCTTCAAGCGTTTTCGTGGCCTGACGCTGTTCACGGCGATGATCAATGCGCCGCTCGTCATCCCCGAGGTGATCCAGGGCATCTCGCTGCTGCTGCTGTTCGTCGGCCTGCAGGAGGCCTTCGGCTGGCCGGCCCGCGGCATGCTCACGATCTGGATCGGCCACACCATGCTGTGCGTGTCCTACGTCGCGATCACCGTCTACGCGCGCCTGGGGGCCATGGACGAGTCGCTGCACGAGGCCGCGCAGAACCTGGGCGCCACGCCGCTGCGCGTGTTCGTCGACATCACGCTGCCGCTCATCTCGCAGGCGCTGGTCTCGGGCTGGCTGCTGTCGTTCACGATCTCGCTCGACGACGTCCTGATGACGGCCTTCCTCTCCGGGCCCGATTCGACGCTGCTGCCGATGGTCGTGTTCTCGCGCGTGCGCCTGGGCCTGAACCCGGAGATCAACGCGCTGGGCACGCTGTTCATCGTCGTGGTGACGGTCGGGGTCCTGCTCAACAACCACCTCATGCTCAGGCGCCAGCGCCGCCGCGACCGCGACCTGGCACTGGCGTTCGCCCGCGGTGGCGTGCCGGCGTACGACGACCCGGTGCCCTAGCGGCGATCCGCGCATCATCGACCGAACCAGAGGCCGCGCCGTCACCGGTGCGGACCCGAGCCAATTCCACCCGATACCCAAGGCATCACCCAACGGCCGCCCGGACCGATCCGCGGCAGGCCGGCAAAACCGCAGGGAGCAGGCAATGACACCGACACAGGAAATCGAGGCACTCCGCGACGCCGACAACACGAGCTGGTTCCACCCGTGGGAATACATGCCCGATGCCGGCCGCGCCGACCGCACCATCGTCACCCACGGCGACGGAATCTACATCTACGACGAGAACGGCCAGAAGCTGATCGACGGGCCGGGCGGCATGTGGTGCGTGCAGATCGGCTACAACCGCCCGGAGATGGCCGATGCCATCGCCGAGCAGGTACTGCGCATGCCGTACATGAACCCGTTCTCGCTCACCAGCGCGCCGCCGGTGCGCCTGGCGGCGCGCCTGGCGCAGATGGCGCCGGGCGACTGCAGGCACGTGTTCCTCACGACCGGAGGCTCGACCGCGGTCGACACCGCGCTGCGCTACGTCCATTTCTACAACAACGTGCTCGGGCGCCCGGAGAAGAAGCACATCATCTCGCGCGCCAATGGCTACCACGGCAGCACCCAGCTGTGCGCCACGATCACGGGCAAGGATCGCGACAAGAACTGGTTCGACGTCGCCTCGCCGCTGGCCCACATCCTGCCCCACGTCAACCCGGCGCGGCGCCCGGCCGGCATGAGCGTCGAGGCCTTCTGCGACCAGAAGGTCGCCGACCTCGAGGCCAAGATCCTGGAGCTGGGGCCCGAGCGGGTCGGCGCCTTCATCGCCGAGCCCATCCAGGCGTCCGGCGGCGTCATCGTGCCGCCCGACGGCTACCTGCGCCGCTGCTGGGAGATCTGCCGCAAGTACGACGTGATCTTCATCGCCGACGAGGTGGTCACGGGCTTTGGCCGCCTCGGGCACTGGTTCGCCTCCAAGGACGTGTTCGGCATCGAACCGGACATGATCATCTGCGCCAAGGGCCTGAGCTCCGGCTACCTGCCCCTGGGTGCCTGCCTGGTCTCGGACCGGCTGTTCGCCGCCGTGGCCGGCGTCAACGGCAATGGTGCCAGCTTCGGCCACGGCTTCACCTATTCCGGCCACCCGGTCTGCTGCGCCGCGGCCTTGAAGAGCATCGAGATCATCGAGCGCGAGGGCATCCTCGAGCACGTGCGCGCGGTGTCCCCGCACTTCCTGCGCCGCCTGCACGAGCTGCGCGAGATTCCGCTGGTCTTCGACACCCGCGGCATGGGCCTGGTGGGCTGCGTCGAGTGCACGGTCGCGCAGACCCAGGGCTCCGACCTGGACGAGGCGCAGGTGCTGGCGCTCGACACCGACCTGGGCATGCGCATCGACCGCCACTGCCACGAGCTCGGGCTGATGGTGCGTCCGCTGGTCAACCAGTGCGTGTTCTCGCCGCCGCTGATCATCACGCGCGAGCAGATCGACCACATGTTCGACATCCTGCGCGAGGCCATCCTGCGCACCATGCACGACGTCGAGCAGGAGCTGGGCATCGATGTCGCCTGAGCTCCCAGCCGAGCCTCGCCCCGGCGGCGCGCAGGCGCGCCTGGGACGGCTGTTCAAGCCGGCGCGCATCGCGGTGGTCGGCGGCGAGGTCGCGGCCGAAGTCATCCGCCAGTGCCGCGCGATCGGCTACGCCGGCGCCATCTGGCCCGTGCACCCGCGCCGGGCGCGCATCGAGGGCCTGGCGACCTGGGCCAGCGTGGACGAGCTGCCGGCTGCGCCCGACGCCGTCTTCATCGCCGTGCCGCGCGACGAGACCATCCGCGTCGTCGAGGCCTGTGCGCGCCGCGGTGCCGGTGGCGTGGTGTGCTACGCCTCCGGGTTCGCCGAGGTCGACGCCGAGGGCGCGCGCCTGCAGCAGCAGCTGGTCGCCGCCGCCGGCGCGATGGCACTGCTGGGGCCCAATTGCTACGGCGCGATCAACTTCCTCGACGGCTGTGCGCTGTGGCCCGACCACTTCGGCGGCGGCCGGGTCGGGCGCGGCGTGGCGGTGATCACCCAGAGCGGCAATATCGCGCTCAACCTGACGCTGCAACAGCGCCACCTGCCGATCGCCTACATGATCGCGCTGGGCAACCAGGCCGTCACGCAGATCGAGGACTGCATCGCGACGCTGCTCGAGGACGATCGCGTGACCGCCATCGGGCTGCACCTGGAGGGGCTCGTCGATGTCGGCGCGTTCGCGCGCGTGGCGCGCACGGCCCTGGCCCGCGGCGTCCCGCTGGTGGCGCTCAAGGCCGGCGCCTCGGCCATCGGTGCGCAGCTCACCGCCAGCCACACGCGCTCGCTGGCCGGCTCGGACGTGCTCTATTCCGCGCTGTTCCGCCGCCTGGGGATCGCGCGCGTGGCCGACCTGGCCGAGTTCCTCGAGACGCTCAAGCTCCTGCACGCCTGCGGGACGCTGGCCGGCGCGCGCGTCGGCTCGCTGAGCTGCTCCGGCGGCGACGCCGCGCTGGTGGCCGACCTGGGGCAGGCGCACGGCCTGCGCTTTCCGGCGCTCGAGGCGTCGGTCAGCGGCGCGCTGGCGCAGACGCTGGGCCCGCGCGTGCCGATCAACAATCCGCTCGACTACCAGACCTACATCTGGGGGGACGAGCCGGCGCTGACCGCCTGCTTCGGCGCGATGATGGCGGCCGATGTCGACCTGTGCCAGCTCGTGCTCGATTTCCCGCGCACGGACGGCGCCCCGGTGCCGGGCTGGGACGAGGTCGTGCGGGCGTTCATCGCCGCGCACGGCGGCCGCCGCCTGCCCGCGGCGCTCGTCAGCTCGATGCCCGAGCTGATGCCCGCGGGCGTGGCCCGGCGCCTGCTCGAGGCCGGCATCGCCCCGCTGCAGGGGCTGCGCGAGGCGGCAGTGGCCATCGCCGCGGCCGCGCGCATCGGCCTGCGCCGCCAGGCGCTGGACCAGGTGCAGGAACTGCTGCCGCTGGCGCGCGTGGCCGATGCCGGCGCCACGCTGCTCGACGAGCATGCGGCCAAGGCCGCGCTGGCCGCCGCCGGCCTGCGCATTCCGCCGGGCGTGCGCGCCGCCGGGGCGGACGAGGCCGTGGCCGCCGCCGAGGCGATCGGCTATCCGGTCGTGGTCAAGGCGATCGCCGACCACCTGGCGCACAAGACGGAGCAGGGCGCCGTGCACCTCGGCCTGGCGTCGGCCCGGGACGTGCGCGCGGCGGTAGCGGCGATGCAGCCGCGCTTTGCGCAGTTCCTGGTGGAGAAGATGATCACCGATCGCGTGGCCGAGCTCATCGTCGGCGTGACGCGCGACCCGCAATTCGGCCTGGCGCTGACGATCGGCGCCGGCGGCGTCCTGGTCGAGCTGCTCGCCGACTCCGTCACCCTGCTGCTGCCCGTGGGGCGCGCCGACATCGCCGCCGCCGTGCGCGGCCTGCGCTGCTTCGCGCTGCTCGATGGTTACCGGGGCAGCGCGCGCGCCGACCTGGATGCGCTGTTCGACGCCATCGCCGCGATCGCGGCATTTGCGCAGGCCAGCGCCGACCGCCTGCTGGAGATGGACGTCAACCCGCTGATCGCCGGCAGCCGGGCGTGCACGGTGGTCGATGCGCTCGTGCGCCTGGCCCCCGCCGTCGCCGGCGCCGGCGCCGCGGCCTAGGCAGGTCAGCGGTGCCGGATCCTTGCGCGCCTGCGGCGGGCGAGCGCCTGATCGAGCACCGGAAGGCCGGCGTGGGCTATCTGTTCGGCGCGTACTTTCTCTATGCGCTGGCCGATGCGGCGGCCAAGTGGCTGGTGGGCACCGTATCGGTCTGGGAGGTGCTCTTCATTCGCAGCCTGCTCGGCCTGGCGCTGTGCGTCGTGGTGGCGCCGCGGGCCGTTTGGACGGCGCTGGCGCAGATGCCGCGCAAGCGCGCGCTCGCGGGCATGAACCTGGCCAACTTCGGCGGCTGGGCGGCGTACTACAGCGCCGCCGTCGACCTCCCGCTGCCGCAGCTGTACACCGTCTACTACCTCTCGCCGATCCTGGCCGCGCTGCTGGCCGGCCCGATGCTCGGCGAGCGCATCCGGGCCACGAGCTGGATCGCCGCCGCGCTGGGCTTCGCCGGCGTGCTCGTCACCACCGCGCCCACGCAGGTGCCGCTGCCTGCGCTGTTGCCGGCACTGACGGGCGTCGGTGCGGCCGCGCTATGGGCGCTATCGGCGATCCTGTACCGGCGCAACGTGCACGGCAACAGCAACATCGAGCTGGTGGTGTACAACAACGTGTCCATCGGCGTGTGCAGCGCGCTGCCGCTGGCCTGGCACTGGCGCATGCCGGCCGCCGGCCAGGGGCTGGTATTCCTCGTGGTGACGGGCGCCGGACTGCTGGCCCACCTGCTGTACATCAGCGGCGTGCGCCGCGTCGCCGTCGCGGTGGCCGGCCCCATCGCCTTCTTCTCGCTCATCTGGTCCGGCCTGCTGGGCTACCTGATCTGGGGCGACATCCCTCGGCCCAGCCTGTGGGAAGGCGGGGGCCTGATCCTGGCCGCCGGTCTGCTGGTGTTCGGCAGCCAATGGCGGCGCGACCGCGCCGCGGCATAGGCAGTGCGCACCACATGAAATCCCCCGGCTCCCGCCCGGAGCACGGGCGAGCGGCGTTCGCGGTTCTCCTGGTCATTCAAGCGAAGGAGCGGTTTACCAGGTCGAGGCACGCCGCCTCGGCCTCCTCCGGCGTGAAGCCCTTGGGATCGAGACACCACTGCAGCCACAGGCCGTCCATCAGCGCGCTGAGCGAGATCGCGGCCCGGCGCGAGTCCACCGATTTGCCGCGCTTGAGCGCGATCTCCTCGATGGTCCGCTCGTACGCGTTGCGGTCGTCCTTGTACAGCTCGCGGTTGAGCTTCTTGAGCGAGGGCGACTTGCCGATCACGCTCCAGAAGCCGATCCAGATGCCCAGGTGCTCCTGCTTGAACAGCGTCGGGCCGAAGTTCACGCGGATCATCGCGCGCAGCTTGTCCTCGGGATCGCGGTTGGCCTCGAGCAGGATATCGCGCGTCTGGAACTCCCATTCCTCGCACAGCTCCTTGTAGGCCTGGCGCAGCAGCTCTTCCTTGGTGCCGAAGTGATGGTTGATGAGGCCGCGCGAGACCTGCGCCTCGGCGCAGATGTTGCCGATCGTGGTCCCGGCGAAGCCGTACTTGGCGATCGAACGCATGGCCGCCTGGATGATCGACTTGCGGCGCACGTCGGGCGACTCGCGGTGATGGCGTTCGCGCGCCGGCCTGGCACCCTTGGCCGCAGCGCTGGCCGCCGCCGCTTCGCTCCGCTTGCTGGTCATGGCTGGTTCATCGACGGGTCACGGTCCTGGTAGGCGATCGCAGGGGCGCAGTCTGCCACGGGCGCAGCGCGCCCGCCGCCTACTCCCCGGCCTTGAACTGGAGCCAAAGGCGCGTCATCAGGTGCAGGATGGACGGGTCGATCTCCCCGAAGACGAAGTAGTCCCGGGTGTCGGCCACCGGGGGAAACACCGTCGCGTCGGCAGCCAGGTCGGGCTTGACCAGCTTGCGCGATGCCGAGACCGCCGTCGGGTAGGTGATGGCGTTGGTGATGTCCGCCGCGATCTTCACGTCGAGCATGTGGTTGATCCACTTGTAGGCGCTCTCCTTGTTGACCGAGTCCTTCGGAATGCCCATGAAGCTGAACCACAGGCCGGTCTGTCCCTTGGGGGCGATGTAGCGGATCTCGAAGCCCGTGTGCGCCTGCGCCGCGCGCCGCCGGATCATGCCCGCATCGCCCGACCAGGCGAAGGCGATGCACATGTCGCCGCCGGCCACGTCGTTGAGGTAGGTCGAGCTGAACTGGTCGATATAGGGCCGGACCTTGCGCAGCACCTCGAAGGCGTCCTGGTAGTCGGCCGGGTTCTTGCTGTTGGGGTTGCGCCCCATGTACGCGAGCACCACCGGAAAGACATCGCTGGCCTGGTCGACGATCGAGACGCCGCAGGCGTGCAGCTTGCTCACGAGCTCCGGCTTGAGCAGCAGGTCCCAGCCGTCCAGCGGCGCGTCCTTGCCCAGCACCTCGCGTGCCTTGGTCACGTTCAGCACGATGCCGTCGGTGCCCCACACATAGGGAACGCCATAGCGGTTGCCGGGATCCTGCGAGGCCACCTTCTGCATCAGCAGCGGGTCCAGGTTGCCGCGGTTGGGGATCTTCGACCAGTCCAGTTCCTGGTAGACGCCGGCCTGGATCTGCTTGGAGATGTAGGCGGAGGAGGGGTACACCACGTCGTAGCCCGAGTGCCCGCTGAGCAGCTTGGCCTGCAGCGTGTCGTCGCTGTCCAGGATGCCGTACTTGATGTTCAGGTCCTCGGCCTTGGCGAAATCCGCCACCGCCTGGGGCCCGATGAAATAGTCCGACCAGATCAGGATGTTGAGCTCGCCCTTGGCGCCCGCCAGCGGTGCCACCAGGCCCAGGATCGCGGCCAGCAGGAACCGCGCCGCGCTTGCATGCTTCATTTGCCTACCCCCCGACGACGGAAGGGGTCCGCCACCCCCGCGCTGCACCGCTCGATGGCCGGAACCCGGATGCGGCAGCCGCGGACCACTATATTGTTAAACAAACATTCAATCAATCGACCGCCGTGCGCCCCCTGCGCCGCCCTGGTGCGCCGGCCCTCCCGCAGCACGGCGCCGGGGCGGCGCACGCTCCATCGTCGCGCAGCGCACGGCCTGCCGCTGCGCGGCGCTTCGCGCACTGCCACGCCGAAACAACAAAACCCTTGCCGGGTACTTGCCAGCCGCGAAAAAAAACGCGAGACTGATAAATATACGATCATTCAATAAACGCGCCGTTCCACGCGGCGGCGCGTGCGCCAAGCGGCGTTTGCACGGCTTGCGATCTTTTTACCCTAGCGGCGGCTCGCGGTCGAGCCGCCCGTAACAGGAACATGGGGGAATCGGGCATGGCAACTGGTGCGGGTGGGCAGGCAGGACGGAGCGCGGCGCGGCGGGGCGCGCGGCGGCGCGCAGGCGGGCTGGTACTGCTGGCGGCGATCGGGGCGCCGGCCTTGCCGGGCCAGGCCTTGGCCCAGGCGGCACCGGCGCCGCAGGCCGCCGCGGCGCCGGCCGCCGCACCGGCCTCCGCCGATGCGCCGCAGCTGCAGGAGATCGTCATCACCGCCACGCGCCGCTCCGAGGTGATGAGCAAGGTGCCCATCAGCGTCAGCGCGTTCACGCAGGAAGCGCTGGACGTGCGCGGCGCCAAGGACATCACCGATGTCGTGCGCTTCACGCCCGGCATCAACATCGACCAGGACGGCACGAACAACATCTCGATCCGCGGCATCTCGTCCTCGGCCGGCTCCTCCACCACCGGCATCTACATCGACGACACGCCGATCCAGGTGCGCCAGCTCGGATTCAATTCCGACGATGCGCTGCCCAAGGCCTTCGACCTGGACCGCATCGAGGTGCTGCGCGGCCCGCAGGGCACCCTGTTCGGGGCCGGCGCCGAGGGCGGCGCGGTGCGCTACATCATGGTCCAGCCCAACCTGCACCAGTCGGACCTGTACACGCGCAGCGAGCTCTCGTTCACCCAGGACGGTGCGCCCAGCTATGAGTCGGGCATCGCCGCCGGCACGCCGGTCGTCGACAACGTGCTCGGCGTGCGCGGCAGCATCTGGTTCCGCCACGACGGCGGCTGGATCAACCGCGTCGATCCCTACGACACCAACGCCGTCGTGGCCAGCAACACCAACTACGTCAATACCCTGGCGCTGCGCCTGGCGGCCAAGTGGGCCGTGAACGATGCGATCACGGTCACGCCCAGCCTCATCTACCAGGACCGCAAATCCAACGATGTTTCGACCTACTGGCCGGTCCTGTCCAATCCGGCCGGCAATTCCTTCGTCAGCGGCTGGCCGCTGGGCCGTACCGAACCCGACCGCTACTTCCTGCCGGCGCTCAAGGTCGAGACGGAACTGGGCAAGGTCTCGCTCGTATCCAACACCTCGTACTTCACGCGCTACGAACTGAGCGGCTACGACGGCACGACCTACAACCTGAGCTACTACCAGACCTTCGCCAGTCCCGGCAACGCGCTCGGCTACACGCTGCCGACGGTGTCGCCCGCGTATTTCCCGTTCATCTCCGGCAGCGGCCTCAATCCCAACTTCCCGGCCAGCCTGCAGAGCTATCGCGCCAACGGTGCCATCACGAACCAGCAGCAGACCTTCGCCCAGGAGTTTCGCCTCCAGTCCGACGAAGACCCGGATTCGAGCCTGAGCTGGACGGCGGGCGTCTTCTTCTCCAAGACCCAGCAAGGCAGCACGGAGGAGATCCAGGACCCGATGCTGGCCAGTTTTTTCCAGAACGCGTTCGGCGTGTCGTACCAGTCGGTATTCGGGCTGGACCTGCTGCCCAACGGGGACTCGTATTACAACCACAGCTACAGCGAGGACCGGCAGCTGGCGCTCTTCGGCGAGGCCACCTACGCGGTGACGCAGAAGCTCAAGGCCACGCTGGGCCTGCGTCTTTCCAAGACCGACACCAACTTCCTCAACTTCGCCAATGGCCCGCAGAACTTCGGTTCCTCCGGCGGCCCGGGCGAGCAGCACGAGAAGCCCGCAACGCCCAAGTTCTCGCTTTCCTACCAGGCCGACCGCGATGATCTCTTCTATGCGACCTACGCCAAGGGCTTCCGGGTCGGCGGTGCCAATGCGCAGATCCCCGTCAGCGCCTGCGCGTTCGACCTGGGCAACCTGGGCCTGAGCAGCGCGCCGGATTCGTACAAGTCCGACTCCACGCAGAGCTACGAGATCGGCGCCAAGAACAAGCTCGGCGACGACTTCCGCATCGCCTCGAGCCTGTACTACATCAAGTGGGACGGCATCCAGCAGAGCATCTACCTGCCGACCTGCGGTTTCCAGTTCACGGCCAATTCCGGCACCGCGGTTTCCAAGGGCGGCGACATCCAGATCGAGTATGCCCCGACGGCATCGCTGAGCTTCGACCTGGCCGTGGGCAACACGAATGCGCGCTTCTCGGAGGACGCGGGCACGCCGGCCCACCTGCTCGCGGCCAAGGGCGATGCGATCGAAGGCGCCGCGCTCGGCGCCGCCCCGCCGTGGACCGTCGCGCTGGGCGCGCAGTACGATTTCCTCGCCCTGAACCACAAGTCCTTCTTCCGCCTCGACTACGAGTACGAAGGGCACAGCAGCACGCCGACCCCGACCCAGGATCCGAACACCGCGGTCTACGATCCGTACTACTACACCGCCCGTGCCTCCGAGTTCGTGTCCCTGCGCGCCGGAACCAGGTTCGACAAGTGGAGCGTCTCGGCCTTCTGCGACAACGTGTTCGATTCGCACCCGCAGAAGCTCGATTCCTCGGACCCGAACAGCGGCATCGACAGCTACCTGGCGGCCCCGCCCTCGTCGCTCGTCAGCGCGTACACGTTCCGCCCGCGCACGATCGGCATCACCGCGTCCTACCGGATGTAGTGCCGGGTCGCGCCGCGATATCAATCGTTTCGCAGCGCTGCCACGAATGCGTCCATTTCATCGGCCGCGAGGTCGGACACGGCCCAGTAGGCCATGCCGCCCGTGCGCCAGTGCACCAGGCGAAAGCCCTGGCGCTCCCGTCGCACCGGACCCTCGTCCGGGCCCGGGTCGGGCCACGTGTACAGGTTGATGGGGTGCGGACCGTGCCGATAGACGAGCGAGGCCACGGTCCTGCCACCCAGATAATCGAGGCGACCACCTTCGAGGGCATAGCCGCGCGCGGCCAGGTCGATCACGGTGGGCGCGAAGTCGAGCTTGCCGTTGAACCAGGGCTTGACGGTATGCCGGTCGGAGGATGCCACGTCCGAGAGGTGGTCGACCTGCAGCGAGCGCACGTGGCTCGCCACCAGCTCGGACACCAGTGGTTCCCCGGCCGATGGCAGGTTCAGGTACACATAGCTG
>Ga0116231_10005262_pt1 | contig 25565 bp, 21 predicted proteins | sample S1TSphgellanicum_2_FD_89695 | JGI IMG/M metagenome (GOLD analysis project Ga0116231, IMG submission 89695) | Host-associated microbial communities from peat moss isolated from Minnesota, USA - S1T2_Fd - Sphagnum magellanicum MG | ecosystem: Host-associated > Plants > Peat moss > Unclassified... | reverse complement strand
GTGGGTGGATAGGTAAGTAGGTAGGCGGGTAGGTAGATAGGTAAATGGGTCGGTAAGTAGAGAGGGGTCTAACCATGCTATTAGGAACCACGTGCCCCCCTTAGACCACTATTTTTTTTTAAAAACATTCTTATAATCTTTTTAATACGTCTTTCAAAAAAACATTAAATTTTTTTAACATTTTAAAAATACTATTATGTTTAGGTGTATAGTAAAAAATATCCCAAAAATATCTCATTAAAAAAAATTGAAATTGTGTTTTTAGTGTTAAAATTGCTTTTAAGCAACTTTTAAAGAATGGTTACAAAGCTTTAAAAGTCCTTTAAAATATTTTTCATTCATTAGATTGATTCCAAAAAAATTTAACTTTGGATTGTAAAACAATAATAATATTAATTAATTAATTAATTAAATTTTAAATAAAATATTATTGTGAATACATTATGGACATATCATAAAAATTGGAATCAGTCTAATGAGTGAAAAATATGTATAAGGACTTTTAACTTCTTGTAACCACTATTTAGAAACTACATAAAATTAGCTTAAAAGTAGTTTTGACACTAAAAGCACAATTTGAAAATATTTTTTAATAACATGTTTTGGGTTATTTTTTAATATACACCTTAACATAATAATATTAAGAAAACTTTATATATATATATATATAAAGACGTATTAAAAGGGTTTTTTAAATGTTGTGACTCCTAATTGCATGGTTGGGTTCCTATTTTTTATTATTATTTGGTTTTTACAATCCAAAGTTCAAAAAATTAAGCAGTGGTTACAATTGCTAATGGTACATGTTAGTATGACTGCACCCATAGGTAAATGGGTGGATAGTTGGTATTATGTATGTAGGTAGGTGGGTGGGAATGTAGGTACTACATGTATGTAAATAGGTGTGTGGGTAGGTAGGTAGGTAGGTAGTACATCCATGTAGGTTAGTCGGTGGGTAGGTGGGTAGGTAGGTAGGTAGTTAATATGTAAATAGGTTATAAGCACTTTTCTCTCTCATCTCATCATGGAAAAATTCATCATGGAAAAATAAATTTAGGTTTAAGGGTTTTAGATTTAAATCAAAGGTCCAAATTTTAATCTTGCACATAAACAAACAAAACAACAACATATTAAAACTCACAAACTAAACAAAATGTCTTCAACTTAAAACAAAAATGACAAACAAAAACAAAACAAAAAAAAAAAAAAATGAAGAAAAGAAAAAAAAAAACTTAGAATTTTTTTTTAAAAAAAAAAAAAAAAATAAAAAAAAACCTTTGTTGTTGGATGAAGCTTATTGGTGTTGTTCCAAGTTCCTCCACTTGCACAATAGAGTGAGGAAGGAATACCAACTAATAAAGTAAAGTAGCAAAACACAATAGCAAGTAGCAAGGCAATGGAACAACAATTTGGGGCGCGGGTGAGGAGGTACTTGAAAAAGGCAAGCACCAAGGCGCGATGGCAAGGTAGCAAAACACAAGCAACAAAACAACGTGAGAGCATTAACAATAAGGTGCAAAAATGCTAGTAGCAAGGTACAAGAGGAACAAGGTGTGATAATGAGGTGCAACAAGGCATGAAAACATCAACACGAAAGCGCGATAGCAACAAGGCGCAATGATAGTAACAAGGTGCAAGGCGCGAAAGCAACAGGGTGCAAAGTGTGAAAGCAACAAGGTGCGAAGTGTGAAAGCAACAAGGCACAATGTGAGAAAAGCAAGGCATGACTTCAAGAGCAACAAGGCATGAAAATAGTGAAGCATGATAGTGAGTGCAACAAGGCATGAAAAGAGCAAAGTGCGACAATGAGTGCAGCAAGGCAGTAAAAATAAAAAACAAAAACAACAACAAAACAAGAATGTTAAAAAGAAAATAAAACAACAATAAGGAAAGACATGAAACAGAAACCTTTTATGCAATTTTTTAGGGTTTGTACGAAAGAACTATTGCAATGCAGTGGCTCCAACTTAACCCTAAGTTTTCATGGCAAGTAAACCCTAAAACCCAAACCCAAGTAAAGGGTTAGAGCTTACCTAGTTCTCATTTTTTATTCTTATTTTTATAAATTTAGTTCTCACATCCGGTTTTCACACAAATGAAAACTAGTAGCTCGATATTCAGTTAAGGTATCACTCAAGGTGATACCACAAGGGGATTAAATTGGGATGTCCGAGGGTGTTTGTGATACTCACCCAACACTAATAAGGACTGTAGAGCAATCTATAGACTTTGAAGCAAAAGGATTATGAAACAAGATAAATTGGATGGTGATTCGGAATTTACAGTCACAATTGGATTTGGAGGCAAATTGTTAAGTTACTAAAAGAGAAATAAAAGACAATTTTGAAAATGAAAAGGAGTATGTAGGAACTACAAAAACCCCATATTGAAATTTAATGTTGGACAAACGAATTTTGAGCACAAAAGAAAGACATGCACGTCATAGTTTGTTTCTACCACAAGAGGTGGTAAGGCGTGAAATATGGACTGGTGGTCTTCAGAAAAGGCATAGTTACAAACGATGATCTCCATGGATAGAGATGTAGTCAAATACTCACCCAAATGAGTCAATGTAGTATACTTTTTAGCTATAATATGTGGTTCAAAGTTGCAAGGATCAAGATGGAGTAGGGACTTTTGTAATACTTGATCAACTTTTGGAAATCTCAAGTCCATAATCAGTAATTAGTCAAGGAAGGGATATTACAAGAGGTATACAATCCAAGTTTGTGTACTTGTTTTCATCTCCAGATTATTATGAACTAGTGGAAGATTAGGAGGTGGAAGAAAACACTATTATCAATGTGCTTGAAGAGATTGAAGAAACTTACTTAAAATCGTTTGAATATGCAAAGGCACATGTGAATGTGTTGGATGAAGTACCACAATCATACTCACATCAAGGAAATCCAAAGTTGGATCAAATAAGGTACACGACCAAAACATGAGATCATGAATCTATGGATTCGAAAGTAGCCAGATTACTTTCAAGAGTATGTGCATTCTGTGAGGAAGAAGGACATGCAATTATGGATTATCCTTTTGTGGCTTTTCACATTAGAGTAGGTATTGCTAGACATGTGGAATTACAGAATGTGGTAGGAGCATTAATGGATCAATCACAGGACCAAAAACAAGGAATTCTTGTAATCCAATATAGATTGAAAAACATGGAGTTAGGAGGTCAATTAGGACCACATAGTCAACAATTCGTCCATTCATTTAGTTCAAAAGCAAAATACCATAGGTGTATTCACATCCACATTCTACACCATAAAGGATACCAATGGGTAACCACAAAATGGGGCATCATCAAATTTGAGTCAACACAACTTCACCAAGAGTGGCAAAAGTGGCAGTTGTTGAAATCTGGAAATAACCTAATGGAATGAGGTTACTCAATCACTTAGTGCTATCGTAACAACCACATGAGTGGAAATGGTTGTTGCACCTAGCATGAATGTTGTTAGAGGTGGAGCACTAATTGGATTTGCGACAAACTTAGGTTGTGGATTAAGCAGAGTTTTGAAGGGAAGGAAATTAAATAAGAGTTTGGGACTACCAACGACAACTATTGGAATTGTTGAAACACCTCGAATGGTGTTTACTAATTTGATAATGAATACTCATGTCAACAAAATTGTAGACGAACCATCAATGAGCTTAATAACTATTAGAGGGTACAAAGGTATAGATGTTGAAAATCCAAAAGAAGGGTATTGAGAACCATCTATCATAATTGTGGGAATCCCTAATCATAGAAATGGCCATTATGTTCGACCAAACAGGGTAGCTTTTAAGTATCTTGACTTAAAAAAAGATGATTTAGTTGTTCATGTTATAATGTTCAATTCTACAGTGAAGGCAAATCCAAAGACTTTTAAAAAGCATATCATCAATGTGTTTAGTTATATGTTAAAAGATGTAACATTAGATTGGTGCCATAATTACATGTCAAAATTTCTTAATTGTATTTTCGGAGCTTACACACGCATTTTGTAAACTTCATCGGAAGATTCAGAAACAAATATACATGGAAATAAAGAACATGAAACAAGAGGAGATTGAAAGGGTGGAGGTTTATTATGAATGGATGCAAAAGTTAGCTCATGGTTTACAAGTACCAACCATAGATAATTTCTTGACTATTGTGTTTAGGGCAGGTTTGCAATCATATCTCAAAATTGCAACTTGCATGGATGAAGTGGTCAACATTACAACAACATAAGGAGGTGGCAATGTTGTGTGAAAAAGGAATGACTACTATGGAAACAAGGAGTGCACTTTCAGTATCACAAAGTACAAAATAGACAACATCACCAAAAACATAGAGTAATACATGGAAGACTTACAAGTATTGCACAAATTATGGAATGATTAATTATAATGTGAAGCCATGAAGAAAGAAAAAGGAGTAGACCATAATGGCAACCATAGAGGCATCACAACATAATCAAAAACCATAGAAGACATTTTCATATGTAGGCCACATATGTGGTTTGAATGGACATAAAATGATAGATTATCCAAAGTTTACTAAGATGCATAAAATGTTTCATGGGAAATCTGTGATAGTAGTAGAAGTTCAACTTGTTGTTGACACATAAATAGTTATGACAAATGTGAATGTGGTGGATGTTAATGTTACAACAAGTAAGGAAACTAAAGAACAAGTGTTCAAGGATAGAGAGCCAAGGAAAACAAAGAGTGTTGTTGACTAGGAGAAAGAAAAACAATTGAAGAAATCAATGGTGGAGACAATTGAACATATTAAGAAAACATAGACCCAAATAGAAAGGCTATACACATCCATGGAGGGATGGAACACAACTTGGCTGGGTATGCCAAATATTATTCTTGTGGAAACACATAAATTTCAAGAGGTAGTGCATTCACAAGAAAAATTGATTATAGTAGAAGATGTTTTTTTTGGACATTAATAAAGAGATGTGAGAAACAAGTTATACTTTAAATTTGGGATAGTTAAATTTTAAATAGCTCCCGAGTTAAAAAAGGTATTTTTGGTGGAAGTTCAAACTAGAGAAAACTCAAAATCTAAGCAAAGCAACCACAAATAAACAAGTTAGTTTTTTAGTACCATGGATAGGGACAACTATTGTAGCAATAGATAATCACATGGCAATTATCTAAATATAAATTGGGAAGAATAAAATAGAATATGTGTTGTTGGATGGAGGTCCTGGAATTAATATCATTACAAAACAATTGAGATTGAGGTTAGGGCTTCCAAAGCCTAAACCTACACTACATAATCTGAGGATGGTAGGTCAAACAACCACAAAACCAGTGGGTTTGATTAGAAATTTGAAGATATATGTTCATGACATTCCTTACATAACTACATTTATTATACTTCAAAATAATGTGGTAGATTCTAATTATTCCATGTTGTTGGGGAGACCCTGGTTGAGGGATGTTAAAGTGGCACATGATCATTGGGGGAGTAACATTGTTACCATACAAGGGAATGGGACAATAAGAACAATTATAGTCACCAAACATTTGGGAGGTGAAGTAATAAGACTATAGTGTTACTTTGCTACAACTATCAAAATGGTATCGCAAATGAAGAAGTTATATTTGTTATAGAACTAAAGTTGTTTTCAATAGGAACAATAAGTTTACTTGAGACAATTCAATCTGTGAAAACCACAGATGTGGAAATCATGGATACTAGTGGGAAGACTAGTATTTGAGAGCTAAATTTCAAGGTATAAAACACAAAAAAAAAGACAATTGGCAACAAATATGAGCCAAAAGTAGCTATGGAGGATAAAGTGTATCTGGAGACATATTATAATCATCAACCAAGGAGTCTTGTAGTGGATGAAACTCTAACAAAAATCAAAACATAGGAATTACAAATAGTTAGATGAATGTTAATTGAAAATCAATAATTGATGAAGTTCAACTTGGGAATTGATGCAAAACCACAATTGGTGAAGATTAATGCACAGTTGGAGGTAAACAAAGTGTTGGAAATGGAGTAATTGTTGAAGGAATTCAAAGATGGTTTTGCATGGACATACAAAGATTTGAAAAGGATTCCACCAAAGTTGGCACAACACAGAATTGAACTAGATACTATACCATCGGCACATCAAGTTAGATACAGATTAAATCCAAATTATGCTACATCAATCAAACAAGATATTGATAAATTATTAGTAGCTGGATTCATTCAATATGTAGGAGGAACTACATGGTTGTCACCCATAGTAGTAGTACCCAAGAAGAATGACAAATTGAAAATTTGTATAGATTTTAAAAAATTAAATGTAGCCACAAATAAGGATCCATACCCATTACATTTTACAGATGAAGTTCTGAACATAGTAGTAGGGTATGAGACATATTCTTTCTTAGATGGATATTCATGATATTATCAAATTTTTATAACTTTAGAGGACATATACAAAATTACATTTGTTATAAACTGGGGGGCTTTTATATGGAAGGTGATGTTGTTTGGAGTCAAAAATGAACCTCCAACATATCAGAAAGTTATTACCGAAACATTCAAATAATACTTGGATAATTTTATGAAAATATTTTTAGATGATTTTACATTGTACAATGATATGGATAGTCATCTGTAAAAGTTCGGATTATGATTTCAAAAGTGCAGAGAATATGACATTAGTTTGAATCTAGACAACTGTGCATTCATGGTATTTTCAGGGATGATCTTGGGGTTTGTTGTTTCCAAAAAAAGGAAACTACTAGATCCAGAGAAAATACAAGCGATAGTTACATGCCACCACCTAAGAATCGATAATAGATTTAAGTATTCAATAGGATGGCACAATTTTACATATGTTTTATCAAAAACTTTGTTATTATGGCACCTAACACTAAATTAACTAGAAAGACATAGATTTTTCTTTGGACAAAGGAATGTCAAAAGGCTTGGGAGTTGATAAAATAGAAGTATATTGAAACATCAATATTAATATCACCAAACTAGCAAGTGGGGTTTCATGTTCATACAAATGCATCTTTATTAGTTGTGGGAACTATGATGTTTCTGAATTTAATAAGGAAGAGTGATCAACTAGAGGTGTATGCTTTTAGACTTTTGAACATAGTATAACAAAATTATAGCACAATAGATAGAAAGGCTTTAACAATGGGTTTTGCTTTGCACAAGTTCAAACATTATTTGTTGGGTAATAAGTTTGTTTTTTATGTAGATCATATGGCATTGGTCTATTTGGTCAACAAAACACATGTTTCAAGGTATATAATTATATGGTTGTTATTGTTACTAAAATATGATTTCACAATAATGTATAAACCAGGCATAACTCATGTAGTTGCAAATGCATTATCAAGACTATTAGATATTACACAACCCATACGTGTGCATGATCAAACCACATATGCTAGTCTATGTTATATAGAGCTTAAATGGTTAAATGATGTAAATGAATTTTTGAGAATAGGCCAAATTGAAGGAACATTATTTGCATAACAAAAGCAAAGACTGGTTAGGAGAATAAAACCTTTAACATTGAAGAATAGTGAATTGTACAGAATGGGCCATGACAACATACTGCAAAGATGTTTGACAACTACAAAAACATAGATGGTGATGAAAGAACTACATGAAAGACCATTAGGGGGTCATTTTGCAATTGAAATCACGTAGGGGAAGATATTACATGTGGGATATTGGTGGCTAACTATGTACAAAGATGTGCATGAATACTACAAATCTCATGATGCATGCCAAATAATAGGAGGATTGGCGACTCAAAGTTTTACAAAGTTAGTCATAAGTTTTCTAGAGAAACCATTTATGAAATGGGGATTTGATTTTGTGGGGCCAATTAAGTTAATAGGCAAATATGTAGGAAACAAATACATTCTTGTAGCCACAAATTATGCTACCAAGTGGGTGGAAGTAAGAGCATTGAGAACTAATACTACAGCAATAATAACAAAATTTACGTATGAGTACATATTAACTAGGTTTGGATGTCCTTTGACTATAGTCACAGATCAAGGAGTTCATTTCATTAATGATGCCATCAAGTATTTAACATGTCATTTTCTATTGAAACATGTGAGTTCTATAACCTATTATCCTAAAGGGAATGGGCATGTTGAGTCTACTAACAAGGTACTTGGGACACTCTTAACCAAGTTAGTTAGTGAAAATAAAATAGATTGGGATGAACATCTATCAACATTGTTATTTTCATACAAAATTACATACAAAATAACAACATGGTATACACCATATTAATTAGTGTATGAATTACATCCATTGATGCCCATAAAGTACATAGTGCCAATTGTTGGTGGAAATCAGAGAGAAGGTACTTCAGTGAAAGTTTTAATTAGTACAATTTCAAAGTTGGAGAAGTTGTAGGAGGTTAGGATACATGATGTAGAAACTACTGGTATTCAACAATGTAATAGAACATTATAGAATCAAAAAATAATCCAAAAAAAACAGTTCAATTTTGGTGATTATGTTTTGTGGTTTCCAAAAGGAAATAAGTCACACCTAGGGAAGTTTAATAGGAAATCGTTTGGACCATAAGAGTACAATATGTGTTGCCAAATAACATTGTGTTATTGGTGACAATTGAAAAGTTTGAAACTAATCCTAGGTTGGTCAATGTGAATAAATTCAAACCATACAAATACATGAAATTTGAAATTTAGAAACAAGAACAACAAATGCCAACATACTAGGAGTAGAGAGTAGGTAGACTTTAGGAGGAGGATTCTAATACAGAGGTAGAAGATGAAAACTATATAACACACAAACCATAGATGCAAGGCAATGAAGAAGAATAAGAGATGGAAGATCCATAGGTCAAAATAATATTGGCTTCAAAACTTTAAATGATGAAAAAATTGTTGAACAAAAGTGAAGAATCTGGGATATAAAAATTTGAAGTTGGTGTATCATGGGTATCAGCCGAATCAACAGATGTATTCACACAATCATCATATGTGTGGGCATAATCAATGGATTTATTAACACAATTAACAAATGTATTGGCATAGTCAGTTGAACGTATACATGGAAAATGGCATGGAATTATTACACCTAATTAGGAAAACTATGGATGCAAAATAGTTGGAAGATGAAATTTGAGGCATTCATTCATAATGATCATGTGACATGTTTCCACATGGTTATACAAGGGACACAAAAAGTGGTAGTGATGGGCTATCATAATTTCAAGGATGAGGCATTAATTAAAAGATGACAAGCAGGTCAAAAAATGAATGGGACGGGTGGGAAGGTCAAGGACAAAAATAAACGAAATAATCGTCGAAAGTTGTTTTCATTTGTTGCTGAAAGTTGTGTGTTTTCAAAGTTCTGGAATTCACAAAAACATGAGTGTGGAAAGCATGATAGAGAAATTATAAAAAATAGCAAAGGAGAAGGAAGCACAAAAGAGTGAGCACAAACGAAAATAGGAGGAGGAAGCAGAACTGTTGAAAAAAAAAATAGAAGAAGAGTTGAGAAGAGCAGAGTGTGTTGGAGTGCTGAACATTTAGCCATTGGTAGTAAAGTCGCTCCCATATTCACCATCATCTTCAAAGTGTGAAGAAGGCAAAATGTACATTGAGAAGATGCAATGTGCACATACGATAATTCAAGATATATATAGATTTGAAACATCTATAGTTGAGTTTTTGCACAAACATAAAAGAGGTTGGAGTTCAAATGAGCAAGCAAGACCAATAGTTCCTTTAATGGATCTGGTGTACATTGATGAATCAAAAGAAGTTGAAGGTGTGGAGTAACAATCTATGCAGGCATAAGTAACGTAGAAGGATGTAGAGGAGGAGGACATATTTGAGGTGGGAGTGTAGCCATCACTAGAAGTGTAGATGTTGATAGAAGTGTAACCAAGTGCGCTAGGGGTTATAGAGGTGAAAAGACACGCAACCATCATGGATAGAGCCACATTTTTGGACAAAGGTATTTGCATTCTAGATTTAAACTAATTTATGTGGATATAGACCAAATATAATCATGATAAACATGTTGAAAGGATGGAGAATTGGAAGGACATCAATGAAGTGGAAAAGTGGGCTTTTAAGATAGGGTTTGTCATTCTATTTTTGATGAATTGGAAGCACAAATGCCAAATATCATGTTTGAATTTTTTAACACATTTGTTATCAAAGGCAAAAGGTTAAAAGGGAGAATGATACAAGGTTTCCAAAAGTTAAGGGGTATCTACAGATGGGTGGGGACATAAATGAAGACTAGATGGACACCACTAGAAGTCCACAACATTTCTAGCATTTATAATAGCATTTGTAGTAGCAACAACAACAACAATAACAATATTAACAACAACGACATACATAAGGAGGTCTACATGTTACTAGACTGTAGATGGAATTAATGGGAACACAAACTCTTTTATTAGTGTTTAGACCACCAAAATTATATGTATTAGTTAGTAGACCAAGATTTGTAGAAGGACATCCATTTGAGTTTGGCTTGGGGGGTAGATTAGTATAGGAGTTGGGATCTTCTACAGAAGGACCCAAAAATCCTACGACACAGACAAGTACACCAAAATCTATGGAAGAGGTAATTGTAGAAATAATGTAAGCGGATAAAACTACTGAATTATTTCAAACCATGGTAATTGTGAGTTTGATATGGGGAATTTGAATTTAGAAGTGAGTAGTTTAAAAACAAATTGGCCACAAAAGAAAAAGAGAAGGCAACATTGAAGTGGAATTGGACAAGGAGAGGGGCTTCTAGAAGGAGTATAAGCATAACATAAAAATATGGAGGACGAATAGGACAGAGAATGAACAAAAGATCAAAATGTTCATACAAAAATTGCAAAATGAAAATAAGGAATTCAAGGCTAAGATAACTTTGATGAAATCACAGGTTGAAAAACTATAAGAGTTAAGGAAAATGACTGAAGCCTGGGAAGCTACAGAGAGAAAATGGGTAGAGCCATTGTTCCATTACAAATAACAACATGAGGCTTTAGGTAGTCAGGTGGAAGCACTAATTAAGGAGAATAAGGAGAAGGAGAATGTATTAATAGATTTGGAATTGATGAATCTAAATAATGTTTTTCTATTTAATTTTGAAGAACTCAAAAGGACATCAAAGGTGGAAAAAAAGAAGTTGGTGGAGGCAAATAAAGAGTCTGAGAGGAATTATAATAGCTACAAACATAGTTGGAGACTATAAATGAGTAAAGGAAGAGTCTGGACCCAATTGGTGTGAAGAAAAGGTTGGAGGATTATGAATAGATGTTGAAATATTAAATTTTGATGAGGATAAATAATAAGATGAAGGATTCTGATGCATAGTTTAAAAATGGTGGGGAGTTGCAGAAGAGTACTTTGCAAAGGAGTTGGAAAAGAATCTAGCTCAACATAAAGCTTATGATAAGAACCTTAAGTATAATTTCGAGATATATTTTAAAAAATTCCAACATTTGTCTATGGAAGTCCAACAAGTATAAAGGCATTGGGCCAACACGAAGAGATTGAAATAGGGCCCAATGGGATAGCTCAAAAGGAGGAAGTGAAAACTAAGGAACTCAAAAGAGGGGGTCAAGAAGAGAAATAACCATAAATAACTCAATAACAATAACAAGTGGAAACTATTTTAGCAACAGAGGTAGAACAATCAAAGATGTAGCCCTTGGAAATATAACCACAAATTAAGTTAGCGGAGGAAAAGGTCAAAATTGTAGATCTAAAGGTAGGTGCAAAACCACCATTTAATGTACAAGTTGAGATTATAGAGATTGTAGTTAACAACCAAAAGGTTGCATAGTGCTTTCATTTCATTTTTTATCATTTCACAAGGATTTTGGGGACGAAATCCAGAATATAGAAGGGGCAATGTTAAGGGGATAGGTTGATTACATTGTTTTGGATGAACAAGGCATTAAGGATAGGGATTGATCATTAGACATTGGAGGTTAAAATTTTGAATTTTTGTTTAGTTTGAAATCATTTTGATGGTGACTTGGGGATTGCCCAAAGATGGGCGTTCTGGGAAAAATATTTCATTATTAAACACACAGTTTTGGAGTAAGGAAATAGATGTAGGTACTTTGTAAGAAAAGTTACATATTTTGTTTTTGATATACCACATATTTAATCTTATTGTTTGATTTCATTTCAACAAAACATGATTTTTTTAAATTATATTTTGTTTCAAGTTTTTAGTAAACAAGAAAAGTACAGGTTTCTGCAGTGATTTTCATATTCATATTATTGTGTGAATTTTCTGTAGTATAAAAAATATAAGGAAATGAATTGTAATTTTTTTAATGGATTTTTTACATTGAATCTTGAAATACAAATTATGGTTATATGAAATAACCATGAATATGGCGTTTTAATGAACTGCAAAGGCAAATGTGTTTAAAATCAAGGCAAGAATTATGAATGTGTGCATATTGTAACTTGCAAATATGTTATTACAATAAGTGTGGAATAGTTTCATAAGAATTCAATCCACATCTACTAGTCAAAAAGTTAAAAAATGATCAATATATATATATTTTCAAGTTGTAATTCAATGCAACTTGTTTTTTGGTCCTAGGTGGACCTAAATCCCATGATGCAAATGACACCATGTGCAAGATTTTTAGCAACAAGTGTAGGCAAATGACATCATGAGGAAGTTGCGCACACAAAACACCTTCCATACTAGCAATTGCCTATTGATGACAAAAAGTTGATTCAAATATTATGATTGATAATTAAAACCAGAAAGCAATATGAATTCCCAAAGAAGAATGCACTTTATAATAATTTTGATACCAAAACTTTGTGGGTGCAAGAGGGTGCTTACTAATCAAAGACTTATTGGATATTGAAGTGAACAACAATTTTTTTGCAAGGGGCATTAAATGAAGAATGTTGAAAGCGAGTTGAGGCATTTTTACATCCATGGGAAAGGCTAGGTCTATATGTGACAACTTTAAGTATTTTGATTTTGAAAAAAGAAGAATGAAGTCCCATAAAATCAAATATATTACACTTTTTGTTCTTTTTTGAATAATTTTCTCCAAGTTGTGAACATTTGCCACAAAAAACCACTCTTTACACAATCATGGTTTCAATTGTCGATAAATCAAGAAAGCACAACAATGTGAATCCCCATCACTAAATAACCTTTTTCAAAATTGTTGATTCAAGTTGCAACCTCATAAAAGCCTAGGATGTCAAATAATGTAAAAAAAAATCACAATTTTTTCATTTTTTTGGGTATACTATTTAAAATTTCCAAGTTGGGAACACACATCACAAAAAAAACCTTAAAGGTGTTCATTTACACATTAATGCAAAATATTAAGACCTATATTAAAAACTATTATTAATATTAACTAATCAATATATTTTTGGTTATTCCTCAATGAATACCACTATATTTTGTTATTCCCCAATAAACATTGGACTATTTTTAGTTGAATGTTCATTAGCTAAAAGTCCCCCTTCCTTTCCATTTCATTTGATTTTCTTTTATAACCACCTATCTCCCCCTTTCTTTCATTTTTCCTCCCTTTTTTTTCCTTGAATTTTTTTATAAAAGTACACCCCCCCCCCCCCCAAACAATCCTTCTTAGATATTCATCAAGGATTAACCCCTTTTTGAACATCCCTTCCCATATCTAATGTCTTTGCCAATGAATACCCTGGTTGTCCACTTTTTGATTTTGGAATATGCCAAACAAACGTTGTTGTCCCCTTTTCGTATCTCCTTATTATTATTATTATTATTTTCTCTTTCTCTTTTCATATGAACTTCTTATAATTAAACATCTATCTATTACCTTGGGTATATATTTACACCCCCTAGGACCCCTATTGGTATATTTTTAAAAGTTACCTCCTAAGCACCCTAAATTTTAAACTTTTAACCTAAACCCAAAGTTTCTATATATAAAAACATGTAGGTACAAAACATAGAGGCACTATTTTTCAAAGAAAGCCCCACTCCAACCTAAAGGGCTTTATTTTAACATGAATAACCTTTCTTCAAGGTTAAGGGCTTAAATTCAACCTTTCATCTTCTTTTCACATCTTCATATCTTAGAAAGGTTCTACTCCAACCTTTTCACATAACAAGTTCCACAAGCAAATATTTTTTCATCCATCTAACAATCACATGATATGTCATCCATCCAAATCTCCCTATTTGAGGTTAGGAACCATGGGGAACATGACTAAATCAGATTTTTTTTATAATTAAATGTTGTTACCTTCTTAAACTACTTAATTACTTTTTCTTTTTATCTATAGAGCATTACTTTCTATCTCAATGAGGTCAACAACTTTTACCCACATGCATGAATTATATAAAAACCTTTAGCTTTTTTTCATTATAATCCTCTTTCCTTTGCACCAATGAACTCACTTGTTGAGTGAAACATGTTTGGCGAATACAAGATTCTTTGATTTTTCAATGTTCTCATTGTGTTGTGTGTTGTGTATGTGTGCATCTTTCTTTTGCTCTATTTGCCTTTTGCTTTTGTGCTCTTACTACCATCATCATCTTCCTCTTGTCTTTCATGATCTTTATGATCTTTTTCCTTCCCTTGGTTTTGATGATTTTATCTTCCTCTTGAACTTTCATTCTTGAATGCATCTTGTTAACTAATATTTTTACTACTTTACTTTTATAGCTAGTAATTATTCTTTTACCTTTCTATTATAGTAATTGGCAACTAGCTATATTACCAACTATTAATTATTTGAATTATTTTACTAGCTAGTTAGTTATTTGAATTTAGATTAGTTCACTAGTCAGACCATCGTTTATCTCTTCTTAGTGTTAGGTCATTAATATTAGTTATTGGTAGATCCTAAACATCATATATAGATATTTCTTGTAAAATTTTATTGATTCAATTTTCCATGACATCCACACATGCATTTGAATGATTTTCACTTATCAAATGTCTTTGAAATTTCCTCTCAAGACCAAATGTCTAATTCAAACCATCACATGTTTTTTTTACCATCAATTGAATTTTCTTCCTTCCCATTTCCTTTTACGAATCATGCAACTATTGTATTCCAAATACCAACAATCAAGTTCTCTTTATATATCATGTACAATTGTTCACTTGTTGGTTATTAATTTATTTTTATTGATTTACAATACATGTGTTCCATGCCTTTACAATGCTTTTGCTTTAGTTGCATTTCCATTCTTTTTTGAAACTTGGTGGTCCCACATAAATTTCTTGTAGCAACAATGATGCTTGTTCAAATGATGGATTATTTATAACTATGATGCCATTGATTCTCTAAAATTGGCAATAGTCATGCAAATTCAACAACTTTTTTTCCTACTAATGCCAGGAGAACCTCTTGTAACAAAAGGGAGTCTACCAAAATGAACACTTTATGTATGTGATTAGTAGCCATTGATATTGTAAGAGTGATGTTTATTAATTGCACATGAAATTTTTTTGTTTCGAATTATTTTCCAGCAATCCTAATAATGCCACCTAGACCTCTTATTACAACACTAATGTTTATTATGTTTGGCACACTTTAGTACCAATTTTTAGTTCGTGGATAACCTTGGACATTTATTGATTCATAAATCAACTAACACCATCGATTTTCAATTGCTGATTTTTTATTAAGTTAATCGCATCCATCCACATGTTGTGGTGGTTGATTGATCTTTTCTTGATGTTTTATTTTTCCTAACATATAGTCAAAGTCTGTAATGCGTGTTTTCATTGATCTTGTTGATGCCAACCATTTATTTGACAATAAACTATTTCAAATTGATGTTAATCAATAGCCCACAATTTTTTTGCCATTTCACAATTGACTCCCAAATGTTTAACATCAATCTACACCAACCTTTTGTCTTGTTGTACTTAAATTACATGCACCAATTTTCCAAATTATCATGAAACTAAAACATTTTTAGTTCAAATTTTTAGTTTCTATTTAGGTATAGATTTTGAATAATTATAAAATATATGATTTAAGTAAAATAATTAAATTCACAATTAAATTTCTAATCCTAATATCATGGTTTACAAGGAACTAATCCAATTTAGGGAGAGGATAATGTTCACCAATATTTTTACTATTTTACATTTATAGGTAGTATTCATTCTTTTAACTTTTTAGTATAATGATTGGTTACTAACTATATTATTAACTATTTAGTTATTTGCATTACTTTACTAGCTAGTTAGTTATTTGAATTTGAATTATTTCCCTAGTCACATCTAATATATTAATTCAGCAAGTTTATCTGTCTGTCAGTTAGTCAGTGACATGGCTATACCCAACTGACAGCTGATGGGCCAGCACGGGCGAACTGGGCACAGGAGAGGTTCAGGTTCATCCACAACAAGTTCAAGCATCCAGTGGATGGATGGTGCGCCGGTGGGTGCTGAATCATTTTGGCCCAGTGTGATCCGATGGAAACCGGTGTTCAGGCATCCAGTGGATGGATGGTGCGCTAGTGGGTGCTGAATCACTTTGGCCCAGTGTGATCCGATGGAAACCGGTGTTCAGGCATCCAGTGGAAGGATGGTGCGCCGGCGGGTGCTGAATCACTCTGGCCAAGTGTGATCCGATGGAAACCGATGTTTAGGAGAAATTGGAAAAATATAAAGAACCGTCGGGGCGAGGGGAGGGGGTATGTCAGTGGGGCGTTTATGTGAATGAATGAATGAATGAAAGATGCCCTCCGGTTATCATACCGGGTATGCACCACTCATTTAGCGGCCGTTTTTAAAAATTTTCAAACAATCGGTGTGGCTATATAACCACGGTTCCCAAATTTTCAGGAAAAAAAAAGAGTCTAAGAACAAGTGCGTTTTTTTACCGGTTCTTTCGTATAACCTCTGGTTCTTCTTTTGAAAGAACCAAAACCGGTGATTCTTTGATTATGGGGAAAAAAATTCAAAGAATCGGAACTAACATTGGAACCAACCACCATTAGCAGGTTATTAGAAAGGTGGTTCTAACCATTCGTTCTCACGGTTCTCAAAAAATCAATGAACTAAAATATGGAACCGACGGTTCTTTATATTTTTCCAATTTCCCATAGTCATGACTTTCTAAAATGGCAGAATGTCGTTGAGCTTTAGGGTTTCAGGGGTCGTCATCAGGGGTCATCGTTGCTTCAGTGTCGTGTCGTACCTTGCAGGCACGAGTTATCACTAGTTAATGTTTATGTCTTGTTTTAGTGGTAGGTCATTACTATTATTTACTAGTAAGACCTAAACACTATATATAAATATATTTTTAAAAAAATTATTTATTCAATGAAATTACATCAATAGCATGTACATTGAATCCAATGTGTAAAATATCACGTTGACACATATCCACTGCAAAATTCCTTCCTTATGAGGTGTTTGGTTTATTTTTTATAATACTCATTCCAAACCCTAAAAAGAAGTAAAGAAATGGAAGAGGACCATTCTTTTTCCACTCCATTTTTGGTGATATTAGCCAATGAGCAGTTCTGTAATCCTCTTCTTTCTTCCTGGTTTTCATTTTTTTTTCTTTTTTTTCTTCATTTTTTTCTTGAGTTGTTTGTCATCAACACCTTCTATCTCATATTGAGGCTCTTTCTCCATACATTTTACACCAACTAAACCTAAGTCAACATAATTTTTTTTCAAAATCAACTTAGCTTTTGATGTTGAGGACCTATAGCCTTATCAACACAAGTCAAAACAAAACCTCCGTCAATTTTCATTTAGGAAGATTAATGGTATCAAACTAAGTATTACCTTTAGATTTGAGGTTCTACATATAGAAAAATAGGTAATTTTGTTCTAGAGGTAGGTTTGAGTCTTCAGGGATGGGTGGAAAATAGTTGACGATCAGAGCTTTAGGACTAGGTAGATGTAGTAACTAACCCAAACCTCAGGAGAATGCAAAAGTACAGGAACCTCCCCTTACATAAACAACTCTTTTTTTATTTCCTCACTTCTTTCCAGTTTTCTACAAAAGAAATATTTCCATGGGATCGTGGGAACATATAAAATTGGGGAAGCTCCCTTCGCATAAGGTCCTAGGGTTCTTCTTGGGGGTGGGGGGGGGATGGATCTCTCAAAGTACACATAAGAAATAAAATGAGAGTTGTTTACATTCATCAACAACACTTTACTACCAAAATAACTTACATAATTTGATGGGCAAGTGCTAGACCCAATAGAGGTCTCAACCAAATTTAGCCAAGCCCTAAATTTGGTTTCAATAGTTTGTGAATAGATTTCAATCATCACAAAACATCCATAAGCAAATTCAGACAACAATTTAGTTCATTTTACGAAGAAAATTCCTAGAGCAACACATGTGTCCTATCCATTTGGTCAATGACTAAGGCCAACTAATTTACCTTTGTTAGTAGTGGCATCACCCCCCTCCAACAACCATACAAAAAGCTTACATTCATCCTAAACAAAGGTGAAGGGGGGTGCTTCAATGGCCAAACCAATGTGGTTAATAATGCAACATAACTAGAATGCAACAAAAAACCCTACTTAATGTTGTGCCTAAAAAAGGTTAAGGGAGTTACTAAGGTCCGGATAAGCTCACAACACATGTAATCATTATATTCATGTATGGATTAAAACATCAATTGGCTTCAAATAGTTCAATTTGGTGGCCATTGTATTGGACCAATGCATACTATTGACATTTTGCCATGATCAAGTATAACATGGATATTTGTGTTGGAATGCAAAGTCATGTCATGGCGAAAAACTAGAATTGACAAGGACTGAAAGATTTGAAGCCCTAATAGTGATAAAATGACATGTAGATGCAAGATGCGTGTGTTTTTTTGGGGGGGTTCACATATGAAAAATGCCATGCTTGTATATCATAATTGTCTACTACATCTTACCCACTAGGTAGACTGTACATCAATATTGTTTCAAATATAATTGACAAATTTAAGCTCAATCACCCATTGGAACAACCTAGGGTCAAATAAAGGATAATAATAATATATTTGAAATTTTTAAAGAATTTTTTAAAAATTTCAAATTACTAGGTACTATGAATTTGGTTGCTTATCCTTTAAAGCTTATTATTTCTAGTTTTCCATTTTCTTTATTTTTTGTGTCTTTATCTCCCCCACTAAGTCAGTTGAAACTTTAAATTGAAATAATCCTAAATGAAAATAAAAGTCCTTTCTCATCTACAAATTGGAACTTAGATAAGAAATTATTAAATAATTCAAGTTTCAATTGCTGATTTGGATCTTTACTTTTGAATATATGTATAATGATCTCACAATTTAGTGGATTGTTAAATAAGTATATTCCCTTTAGAGTATTTCTGGAATTAAAAAACATACTTTAGTAACTTGATGCATATGTTCCCAAAATAGAAATATTAAACTCAAGATTGACTCAATCCTTTTATACCCTTTTCATGTAAATGTAATGCCAAATTGATGCTAGAAGTTTGATTGGCGTGCTTGGAATTAAATCTTGGGAATACAATTGTAACGATAATAATGATCAAATTGGATAAACTCAAGACTAATATTCATGGAATTTAAAACTACACTAGATGACAGGACATCTTTTAGAATCTCTGAAATTCATTACAAATTCACAACATACACATTCATGAGTCATTGTGTTGCTTATCTATCCTCCTTAAGTTTATTCAAATTTTTTGAAGAATTGCAAGATGAAGGGGGGGCACAATAAAGACTCTAGGCAACTAAAATTGAGAATTAGCAAACCATATGAGGTACAAAATTATGAATTTTTCAATAGGGTTAAGAATTTTGCCTAAATAAATCAATGAGATAAAAAGGGGTGAATTTATTTCCATTGGTGCTTCGTGCTAAACGGAACAATGCTAGAACAAGGGTAGCTTCAACACATGTATGCTGAATAATTAATTAAATTTGAAAATTCCATGTTGCAAAACAGAATATTTTAAAATTTAGAAAAAAATTCCTTCACAAATGCTTTTTATTGAAAAATTTGTGAAATTTTCAACATTTTTACAAAGAATTAAATTAGTGTCAAAGCTGTCAAAGTACTATGATATTCATTATCTTCTTTCAATGGTTGTCATGAAGCCAAAAAAGGTCAACTTAGTTTTAAATTGATTTTTCACAATCTGTCCCAACTAGTAATTGATAATGATTTGATGATCCATTTATGTTCTTTTATCAAAAGTTAAGTTGATGATTTTAGTGATGACTTAAACTTGAAGTTGGTATAGCTAAGACAAGTTTAGGGTGCACTATTCACCTCATCCTATCAAGATAGATTTTGGTGATTGGTTTCTATTTGAATAGAAAGGATCAATGCTTTTTTTGGGTGATCTTTGTGTTTTTATGTGTTTCAATTACATATACAATGAACTAGTGTCTTGCATTTGAAAAACATTTGAAGAATTTTTATTTTTTTGTCTTTGTGCAAATAAGAATAATTTATTACATGTTGCACATTCCATTTTATAATTATTATCTTTTGGTCAAAATTCATTTATATCAAGGTTATTTCAACATGTTATTTTATTGAAAATGAACATGTATTGTTTATTTAAGCTTCATGTGGATATGCTAACATTCATCTAGCATGTGAAAACAAGCATTATAAAGTTATTTTGATATTATTCATGATATGTAATCTCCTTTTTATTTCTCTTTATTTTTAATTTTTTAATTTCAAAAATCTTGAAGCGCACAAATTTGTATGATTTTTTCTAATTACGTGTGGCTTGAGTATCGAACTTTTCATTGCACACTTATTGAAAGCTTTTGGTACTTCACACCCTTGCAAATTTAGAAGGTACTAAATACAGTGTCATCAAAATACTTGTCTCCCATACTTCAATCAAAGTATGATAGGTGTAGTCATCAAACATGACTTCAAATGAGATGTGAAAATCACCCAAATTTGAGGTATAATCATAGTTCCCAATTGGATAGGTACTATTTACTGGGGTTGTTAGTTGCATTGATTAATTGTGGGGGTTTCACAAAAGTGATGTGTTCTTTTTTCTTTTGTTGGGGTGATGGGTGAGTCTCTTCAATTGGCCTATCACCAAAAGAAACACTCACATTGTTGACATTCAAAATAGAAGATTTTTTGGCCTTATATTTTGGTCAAGAACTATATATTTTAAACGGAAGAATTCTGATCTAATGATTTGCGATAAATTGTGGTGGTATTAGTATATAATTAGGAATAGTTTGTGGAACAAATCTATCTGTGAAGGAAGGTAGTTTGTTTTGTTTTGTAGTTATGAGATCCACCGAACCAGGATGCTTCAGATCATGTTCTTGGTGTCTTTTGAAAGCTCTCGACAAGAAGGGGTTCATGGGCTTGGTTCCATGAGGTTTGGACTTGCGGTGCAAAAGTTCTTGAATATTGAATGATTTTTTCACTGAAAATTAATTTAAATCATAGCTGAAATTTTTGGAGGAACTTGGAATGTGCCTTTGGTGTTCTTGGAAAGATCTTGATGAGCACGATCTAATGGAATTTATTTGGTAAGATTTGGATTCAGAATGTGGGAGATATTGATTTTTAAGTGATTTCTGCTGTTGAAAATTCAAATAAATTCCAAAAAACCAAGTTTTGGAAGGAAAAATCAGTTGAGGACGTGGTAACACTTGGGCCAAGGGCACAGGCCACACTATTTTACTCTATAATGAATCTAAACACAATATCCAGGCAAGGCCAACAAAGACCACATAGGAAGTGGAATTCAGCTATGTTGTTCTGTTTTTGTCAATACTTTGCAACAAAATGAGTGAAGGTATGTTTGTCATGTTATTAGTTTCCACATGATTGTGTTTTCCAAACTGTGTTCTGTCTAATTTAAGTGTAGATCCGGAGTGCTGGTTCCACATTTTGACACTTCGAGGAGTGAGTGAGGGAGGACCCATCCCTAGCACAAACTAAAAATTCCTAAAACATCTCACTACTCAAGATGGTGAGATTGCATGTTGCATGAGGTGGTGTCGAGATATGACACAATCCCAACATAAAACCACTTGCAAAGTTTCATCATTTGTGATGAAAGGACAAACTCAAGTTAAAACTTAATAACCGCTTGCAAGTTCTTGAGTGTTTGAAGCTTTGCACTTGGTTTGAAGCTTCTCAGGAAGTTCAATTGGCAACAAAGCTCAAGGAATTTTTGGGTACGGCCTGTGATGTCACTTGTTCATCAACCTAGGAAGTTTCCAAAATTATGATGTGATCAGCCTGAGATCAAGAGGATGAGATTCTTTGCTACTTTCAAAAGTCTTCTGGAAAGAAAAGAGACAAAAATTGGAAGGTTGTTTTCCTTTGCATGCCTCATATTTCTAGAATCCAAATACATTCTTGTTTTAGAATTTAATATTTTCAGAGGGCCCCGGGATGGAGAGGAAGGGGAAATTATGGATTGAAGTTGGCCTAGATGTGTGATGGCAAAAACCTTAAAACCAAGATGCTAAGCCCACCTGTTAAATTTGTAAATGCAATCATCATGCATTCACAAAATCTAAATGAAATTGGCAAACATTTCCAAAGCTAAATTGTAAATAAAAAATCATCGTACAATTTCCCAAAGGTAAAATTTTGATTAATGACAATAGTCATATATTTATAAAGTTATGCTGCTCCTTTTTTTCTTCCAATTGTCATATATTTCAAAAGCCAAGTAAAATACAAAGTTCGTTGGACACAGAGTCTCATGGACCATGGTGACACTTGAGCATCGGAATTAGATGATTAGGGAGGATAAGACATAAGACCTAAGGGCATCTCTACTAACACTCAGTATTGGACCCTGCACTGGAAATCTTGGATGAAGTTCATCAGTCAAATGGAGTGAATTCCCTGGACTGCTGCTGGGACCCTGAAAAACTGCAGAGACAGTCCAATCGTATTTATTGCCTGCTCCCTGTTTCTGATTGGCTAGATGGTTTGATTGATCCAAGTCGGTTGCTCTTAGTCTCTCCTACCTACTTGCGGTCCCAAACTGAGCGTTGGTGGAGATGCACCAAGAGCATCCCAGCTGTGACCTGTGTGTGACCAGCACATTAAAATTGGATGAAGAAAAGTCAAAACATGCAAGTATGGCTCAAGAAAATGGTTTTGGCCCAGCATATGTGCAGGGAATGCTGAGCCCGGTATCACAGCTGTGAACCTGCTAGAGAATGCAATAAATATGATCTGACTGCTGCTTGCTGTTTCTGATTGGCCGATCATAATGATTGGTCCAGGTGGTTTGCTATTAGTAGTCCCCCAGCCATTGCAGTCTCAAATCAGTTTCATGTGTGATTGCAAACGAGTAAATAACTAAAGTTGGATGTGAGAAATATTTTTGCAGGGTGACATACTGAGCACAGCTAGGGATGCTCTAGCAGGCGTTAACAAAGAGCAAGTCAAGTTGCAAATCTAGGAAATGTCCCCTCAATTGTGATAAGGGTACCATCTTCAAGTGTGGAAACATGCAGTAATTTGGTGGGATATGTGAATCAAATATGGTCTTCATAATACATGAATGTAAAGCCACAAATGAACAAGTAAATTAATGGAGGACAAATAAGGGTTATAGAAACATTTAGACCATTGATTAAATCAGTCTCTGTGCACTGACAATGTAGAAGTTTTGAATTGGGGACAAAACCCGAAGTGCAAATCAAAAGAGATAGATTGATCAAATGATCATGGAACATACTTGTGGATATTATTTATCTTAACTTATTTTCTAAAAATAAATATACCCACATGGTGTGCAAACTTAGGGTATGCAAATTTGAAAATTTATATTTATATGTACTCTGAGATATGCACAAGACATATCCATACCTGCGAGGGGGTATGTGCCAAAAAAAAAGAGTAAATAGATGTGAAACATATATATAATATTGGTTTATGAGTGTTTTCAATTTTGCCAATTTGCTGGAAAGTGTTCGCGCCAATTTTTGTTTGTATTTTCATTTTTACCAATCAACAAAATAAAAAAACCATTGACCATGATGATCAATCCTGAACTTAGATGTTTGATTCACAAAAGCTTCACAAACTTCCTTAATGCAATTGACCTCCATGTTTCTTTGAGCAAATCAATTATTTTTTGTGTTGTGCATATTTGTATTCAAGAATGAATCACACACTCTGATTTTGCATTTTGACATGGATTTGTGCATGATCCCATTAGGTTTGACCTTTGAAAATTATCTCAATATTTCAAAAAGTGAACATTTTTTCATTCTAACTAAATAAAAAATACATACCTATTTTTAAATCCAAAATAGGGGATATGATATTGGATATCTAAACCCTACCCATTTATTAGAAACCGCAATTCTTGTATGTGCAAATGTTATCATAATAGGAAAAAAAAATATTGATATACCCCTTACTTGATGTGTAAGCCCATTGAAAAAATATGTACCCTTAGATAAGGATATATCAAAAACAATATACCCACACAACATTGGCTAACACCTCTTTAGCATTATGTATTCACAATTAGAAAAATGCTAGATCACGAGTCCACAGTACAAAGAGGTTTTCTAAAATCCTCTTTTAACCAACATCCATGGTGGCCATTGTTGTATAATCACATTTGATTATTTCATCAATGTTTAACTAGGACAAAAGTTTCAAATCCAATTTAGTTACTCACAAAATGTGAAATCCAAGTTTGGTTCAAACCACTGTTGGGTGGTTCTTTAATTTTAGTTCCAAAAACAATGATTAGAACAATTTCGTTTTGGTTTCACACAGAAATGAGATCAACCATAATAACCATATCTAACCAAACACTATTGATATGACCTAACTTAATGGCATAACCTTCCATGAACAAATAATACATGTATGACCATATCAACCAAACTTTATCAAAATACCTCTATGTAAGCAAATATTATTTATATAACCAAACAAATTGAACATTATCGATATACTTCATTTTGACGTGCTTTTTATTCAGATATATTTTTGGAGTGAATTAAAAGACCTTCTTATGAAATGAAATATTGAAAGTAACATGCTATTACCAAATCTAAAACATTATCTAAAGCATTAATTATTAGTTGATTACAAGCCAAAATGATCTCTTTCCAATGGAAGTTGTATGCTCTCCATTGCTTTCAAGTTTTTTAACAACAAAATCAAGTTTAACAACTGTGAATTATGTTGCACTAGTTCATCCTAATATAATGTCATGAGCATTTAAATCCACATAGTCGATTGTCACTAGTGGTGCCCAATATTCAGTCATGAAAATTGGCAGATTATATTTGGGAATGTCACCACCAACAAATCCTAAGAACATATTTTGCATTTGCTAGCTATTCCTTAACCAATGATTGTTTGCCCAAAATACTAATAATAGTAATATTTGAGGTTATGGAATATAATGATAGTGTGAAAATTTTCATAATAAATAATCCAAAGCAAATTGTGTCAACAACAAACTTGGCTTTTATTGCAAGGATTTAAGCCTTTGGCCTTTGGCCTTGGGGGGGGGGGGGTGGGGGGGGGTGATTTTTCCAAATTTTATCCTTAAAAAATTTTTTTCGAACTTTAAAAAACAAT
>Ga0116231_10005261_pt1 | contig 25566 bp, 23 predicted proteins | sample S1TSphgellanicum_2_FD_89695 | JGI IMG/M metagenome (GOLD analysis project Ga0116231, IMG submission 89695) | Host-associated microbial communities from peat moss isolated from Minnesota, USA - S1T2_Fd - Sphagnum magellanicum MG | ecosystem: Host-associated > Plants > Peat moss > Unclassified... | reverse complement strand
GCGCAAGGGCAGACATTGAAGATGGTCGGCATTTTTCTGCCCAAGCCTGTATTTACACATGGCCAGTTGTATGTGGCCATGTCGCGCATTGGGTGCCCCGAGGGGGTGAAACTGCTGGTTATAGATGGGTGGGAGGATGCTCATGAAAATACACCTGCCGGTGTGTACAGTCGCAATGTTGTTTACATAGAGGTGTTGTAACATGATTGTGCAGACAGTAAAGCTTAACAGAGCGTTTGGGGTGGCTGGAGTGGCGGAGCCACGAGTTACCCCCCCGTGACAACTTAATTCCATGTCCTAAATCATATGCCACATTATCCTATATATAAAAGCAAACGTTGTGTATGTCTGTCTGTCTGTCTTAAACCCCTAAACCACATCCCCAAGAAAAAGAAGAAAAACAAGACGAGGTCTTGAAACGAACGAGGTCCTCAAAACCTTTGAGGACCTGAACCAAGGCGGCTAAAATCCTCGATAAAGGACCTGAATCGAGATTCTCAGTACCCGGTCCAGACCTCAAGATGAACCTAAAACGAGGTTCCTAGAAAGAAAACCCGTCGTTGGGGACCTGAAACAAGGTCCTCAGAGAGAAAACCCGTCGTTAGGGTCCTGAAATGAGGATGCACTCTTTTACTCACCAACACTGAATTTGTTTTTTTTTAAATTAATTTTTTAAATTAAATTATTTCTTTGGGGCCTTGACCTAGACCTTATACACGTGCACTCTTTTACTCACCAACACTGAATTTGTTTTTTTTTAGGGATTCATAACAGCCCTTCTCCCAAACATCAAGTTGCAGACTCATGTTCTTTTTTTACAAAGGCCTTAAGATTTATACCTTGTAAAAATAAACCTTAAAACCCTTAGGTTGATTCTAACATTGAATCTCAATGACCTTGGCATGTCCAATGTTAAATTTGAATCAAGTTGGGCAATAGGATTTTACTAACAAAACTTGTGACACAGTTGTTCCACGTTAATTTGTCAAGTTTGATTTTAAAAATAAGAATTAGATCAAGTAGAAATTCAAAACTTACACTAGTTGGACCCAATTCAATTTGAATTCGATTCTAACATTTGTGTGCATGTTTTCATGTTTGTGATTTTGTTAGTTTCAATAAGGTTGGATGTTGATGTATTAACACACATTATTTCAAACATCATGCATAGGTAGTTTTTTAAAAAAATTAACAAGTGATGAATTGAGTTTAAAAATTGAAAAAATTTCACTTGACAAATTTAAAAGTGCATCACATATCATATATATTAATTCTCTTGTCTGCCTGTGGCCATTCCGAATCGTTAATCTGCGAGGTCGATTCTGCAACCCCCCAATTGACAAAAACAAGGTCCCATTGTTTATTTTCAGATAGTTTAGATAGGAACCAAGCAAACTGTCATGGTGTTCGAGGATGTCTATATGTCAGTCTATGACGGGGGTTTTGGGGGGTGGGGGAGGGAGAGGCCGATGAAGCAGCGGGCGACCGGTGTCAATTTGTGACGGGGGTTGGACCACCACGGTTTTCGTGTACAAACCGTCTCCACAAAGCATTGCAACCGTCCGAAGGGTAGGAATGACGGTTGGATCACATCCTTCTCCCACCGCACCAGAAGCGGATATAAAAACCTTCCCCTCCCCCCCCCCCACTACCAAAAGAACCGACGGTTATATAGAGGAGCGTGTTTTTGAAAATTTTCAAAACTTTTGAGAACCAAGGCTCAAAATGTGAGAGTCGGGGTTTTGGGTTTTCTCACGTCAGGTAAGGGAGTAAATACCCGGACTGATAACTTGAGGGTACACACGGCTAGTTCTGATACCCACACAACGTCGGTCGGGACCACTGCGCGTTCGGGGTGGTTGGAATGGCGTAGCCACGGGTGTCCGAAGGTCATGGGTACCACTAGTAAATTATATACAAATAAAACCAAGAACCGATCAAAGATATATAAAATTATTTACAAATTTGTTGTACAAATAAATCCAAGGACATGACCCCAAAAAAAAAATGTTATATACAATTTTTCTATACAAATTGAAACCATGAACCTAGGAAAGGTATATTAAATTCCAAACAATTTTGATAGAGGAAAAAAATGACTAAAAATCCAACAAAAATATATTATTTATGTACATTTGTAAACAAAGTAAGGACCCAAAAGAGATACAATACTTTACATACAAACCTTTGTAAACAAAAAAGAAAAGGACCTGAACAAACAACCCTTATTGTATACCCCTATAGTAGTTCATACAAAAGGTAGATACCCTAATTATACCCATATAGTAGTTCATAGCCTAGTGTATGAGCTGAACTAGGGGTTGATGTTGGGGGGAGTCGAACCCGCGACCACTTGAAATGTGGCCATAAGCCTTACGCACTGGCCTAACGCCCCTTTCACACTGCGCTCAATGATCAAGGCCTCTCGGTCTTGTGTCGCCCAAGAGCTTCCTTCGCTCCTGTTACTCCATCGCTGCTGTCGCGGAGCTTCTTGTTGTTGTCGTCGAGATCCACGAAGATCAATCGAGTTTTGATGAGGATTTGAGGAGCTTTGATGTTGTAATCGAGAGGACGAGAAAACCCATCCCATGATTGTTCAAGTTTTGGTGGAGAGCTGACTTGTTGGAAGGAAGGGAGAGAAGGAAGGAGAGAGGAGAGAGACCATGGATCAAGTGTTCGCTGTAATACGCACGGAGTTGGCATCCAGTGATGGGCTTCGTCAAGCGCAAGCATTGTTGTTAGCATTGCAACATGCGGCAGCTGGGAAGGATATCTCGTCCATCTCCAGAGCTGCTTGTGAGGAGATTATCGCTAGCCCTGCTAGTGCGGTTTGTAAGAAGCTGGCTTTTGACCTAATCCGCTGCACTCGTCTCACGGGGCAGCAATGGGAGATCGTTTGCAGAGGCATCCGGAACGATTTCGACTTCCCGGATCCGGATGTTACAGCTGCTGCAGTTTCGTTTCTGTCTGCTCTCCCTGCGTGGCGTCTGGGGAAGTTCATCATCGAGTCCAGCAAGGAGATCTCCAACTGCATCGTTCATGAAAACCCTAATCTGCGGTATGCGATTGTGGAAACACTGGGATGTTTGCTTGCTCGTGACGATCTTGTCAATCTGTGTGTCTCCAGTGCCACTCTGTTGGATAAAGTGAGTCGCTGGTGGCGACAGATCGGGGAGAGTATGTTGCATCCTTCGGATGCCGTTTGTAGAATCGCATTCGAGGGTGTGGGTCGTTTGTTTCTGGAGTTTTCCACCAAGAAGTTGAGCAGACTTGCTGGTAACAAGCTGGTGCCCAGTGAAGACTCGCTCGCTATTCGCTCCAATTGGGTGGCTTCCATGTGTCGCTTCGTGTGGGAGAAGCGTGATTTGTTGATGGCACGCTCCCGGGTACTCACTGTCGAGAGCTTCCGATCCTCCGTCTTTCCCATCGTGTTTGCTGCCAAGGCTGTGGCTACTGGCATGGTTGAGGACATGCAGGTCGGAATTTTGCAGCTAAATCATCGAACCCTAAAAGCACTTGCATCATGCATTCTGTGTTCAGAGATCTAGTTGTCATGGTTTTTGCATTCTGTGTTGAGATCTAGATCTCATGGTTTTTGCACTCTGTGTTGAGATCTAGATGTCACAGTTTTGCATTTGTTTGTAATTTCCTTTTGTTGCGATTCACAAATCTTGTCATATAAGAAAGACAAGTCCCTAGCATCAGAAAACCCTAATTTTCTGTCTGCTATGACTGCTCATATTTGGTCTTGAATCTTCAATTTCCTCATGCACTTGCATCATGCATTCTGTGTTGAGATCTAGATGTCATGGTTTTTGCATTTGTGTGTAATTTCCTTTTGTCACAGTTCACAAATCTCATCATATAAGAAAAATAATTCCCTGGCATTTGGAAACCCTCATTTTATGCCTGCTATTACTGCTCATGCTTTTTGTTGCATCCAGGTGCTTTCAGGTGATAGGAGAAGCCCAAGAGGAGCCTCAGAGGAGAGGGACTTTGCAAATGCAGAACACATACTTGGAATTTCAGACATAGTGTCTCATTTCCTGCCCTTTCTCTTTTCTCTTGACCCTGCCCTAGTGTATGAGGTCAGCATCAACCTTCTCTCTTTGGCAGATGTCCCTGGTGGGAAACCAGAATGGGCATCGGCCCCAATCACTGCACTCCTCACACTGTGGGACCGTCAAGAATATACCGCAGGTAGAGAGAGTATTGTGCGTACTGTTGTGAAGAATCTGCAGCTCCTGGACATCCATTTGCAGGTCTCTCTTTTCAAGCGTCTTCTTCTGATGGTGCGAAATTTGAGAGTCGAAGCTGATCGTATGCATGCACTGGCTTGTATCTGCCGGACTGCCCTGATTGTTGATCTTTTTGCCAAGGAAAGTGTTCGACGTGGCCAGAGACCCCTCCAGGGCACAGACATTGCTTCCTTATTTGAGGATGTCAAAATTCGTGAGGACTTGGCAAGCATCAACAGTGAAGGCTTATTTAGGGAGGAGTTGGTTGCTTGCCTAGTTGAGAGCTGTTTCCAGCTCTCTGTGCCGCTTCCACGGATGAAACCAGTGGGGCCTGAGAGTCGTGTGGTTGGAGCTCTAAATTATGGCACAGCATCAGAGGCCATGAGCTGGACACAGTCAGCTCTCAAAGTTGTGGAGGTTTGCCGACCATGTGTGAAGTGGGATTGTCAGGGTAAGCCATTCTGCACCAAAACTTTCTCATGGAGTTTTTGTGTCCGGGTACAGGAAGCAAACGCTCTTTGGAACTTTTCATCCCAAACATGAGAGTTTCTGTGGGTGTTTGTATCAAGAAATGACAATTAGTTATCATATGGTTTATGGGCCAACTAATGCAGAATCATAAGCAGGGAATTGCACAAACTATTTCTCTCATGCTTTCTTTCAGCCTGCTGGTGGCAAAGATGGAAGTGATAAGTATTGTTTTACAATATGAGAGCAAAGTACCCACCTCAGATATCTGTTTCCACTTTGCAATTCTGATGCAACTCCCAATTGGTACTAGCATGCAAGCCTGCTACTGTAGTAGGAACTTGGTGCTTTTCCCCCAACCTGCCAATTTCGAGATGCAAGTTTCCAACAATAACTGTAGGTTCTGGTGTTGTGCAGGCCGTACATATGCTATGGATTGCTACTTGAAATTGTTGGTGCGTCTTTGCCATATCTATGATACAGTGGGTGGTGTGAAAAAGGCCAAGGATGGAGCATCTCCTGAACAGATTTTGGCAGAGACTCGATTGCAGGCCCTGCAGCGGCAGCTTGTGAAGGATCTCAGCGAGGTGCCTTTCTGTGACTGGCTTTTGTGTGGAACAGCCATAGGCAGTAAACAGCAGTCTTCTCACATGTGCATAGCATGACACATCTCTTACCTTGTTTTAAGTCAGCAGGAAGGGCATATTTCAGGATCATCCTAAATATTGCTTTTGATCTTATCTTCATGGCAAAGATTGTGGGTAGACAATCTTTCTTGTCCTGGTTCATGGCATGCTGCAGAGCTGATTATTGCAGATTGGTTGGCATACTTCTGAGTATTTTCCTTGTTGACTGAAGTATGCAAGGGTTTGATGCCTTTGAGTCTGCAGGTTACAACTGCAAGGCTCCGAGCGCGTGTTGTCTGGGCAATTGCTGAGCACTTTGACCTTGAGGGCCTTGATCCATTGCTTGCTGATGACCCAGAAGATCCTCTCACTATAATGATCGATCACATCCACAAAGTCTTGTTTAATCTTGACTCTTCTGCAACCTCTACAAACAGGTTTGTGAACTTCATAAGTGGGAAATCTGTTGCACTCTTCGATTTCCCATTAAAGGAATGAAAATTTACCCTGTGGTTGTACACAGTACCTGTTTATCTGACTTGTAGGGCTCATTGTTAGGTGAATGATGAATCTTATAACTGCTGCCTGCAGGCTGCAGGATGTACAGGCCTTGCTTCTGTGTGCAGAACACTTGGGTTCCAGGAATTTGAGAGCAGGACAGCTGTTGACAAGAGAGCTCGAGGAGTTTCGAAATAGCAATTTGGCTGATTCTGTGAACAAGCACCAGTGTCGCCTCATTTTGCAGACCTTCAAATATATTGCCAAGCACCCTGAATCCAAGTAAGTTCAATCATTTGAGATATTGAAGATGAAAATGATGTTTTTATGTCAGTTCTTAGTCTCACTTTTGTTTTGGGGAAACTAATACAATTTGAGAAAGGAATGAGGAATTCTGGATGGGAACCTGAAGAAGCAAAGCAATTAACTTGGCAAGATTGTGGCTTGTGAAGATGGGTAGGGAATGCAGGTGCAACTGGGGATTATCCTTTTACCCACCACAAGCTATCTGTCCAGTATTTTGATGCTTCGGCTGCACAGGACCGGAAATTGGAAGATCTTGTCCACAATGCTGTGCAGGAGCTTTGGCGGCCAACCCCAAGTGAGCTAAGTCTTGTTACGTCTAAAGGTGGTGCCGGGTTTACACTTTTGAAGCCTCCACCTAGTGCACAGACATTGTCAGGAAGCAGTGATCCCTGCTATGTGGAGGCCTACCATTTGACAGATCCTAATGAGCGAAGGCTTACCTTGCATTTGAAGGTATGGAAGTGGGTAGAGGGTTCCCTTCTTAGTCTCATGGATAAAGCTGGAACTAGACATGATTGGACCCAGAGAGTATGTTCTGGCCCAAGGTTGATGCAGCATTGTGTGGAACTGCCTCGGCAGACAGGATTCTTCTGAAGGCCAGCCACTGATATTTTGTCTTGGGCAGCTTGTGACTTCACTTGGAATGCCTGTGCATTAAAGCCTCAGATTGGCTTCCTGCTTGGCACGGATTCCTTTGCATTTGAAATTGAGTTTTCCAGTGGTGTTGTAGAAGGATGCAGGTATTGGGTACTGTACTACCAACAGGATTGGTTTGACCATCTGAAAAGGCCATCCCCCTTGGAGACTTTTTGAGTTTATTTTCTTAGTTTTCTCTTCATCTGCAGTTTTCCAGAGAATACAGGTATTTATGTACCTAACATATAAATATACTTTGAAGAATAATATATTTTGCAATGTTCATTCTCATGACTCCCAGGTGCTCAACATGACCGAACAAGAGCTCAAGCGTGTGGATGTGCGAGTTGGGTTGATCGGTGCCCTTCGTTTTATGGATGGGTCTCCTCAAGGTGTATGTCAACTCCAACAGCTGAACTCTCAGGTTAGTGATCATCTAGAGTTGTTTCAGTTGTGAAACAACACTAGATTCCACATCATGGGCTACAGGCAGCATGGAGTGCAAACATGCTTCAGTTAGTTCTGACCAAAGAGTTGCTGTGGTTCTGCAAGAGATGTTTTCTGGCTAACTTGTGCACACTGGCATTTGAAACCAAACCATGCATTTGACCTTCTTTGGGTTTTGCAGGATCCTGTGCTGTGCAGTGTGACTGTGGGAGTCTCAAGGTTTGAGCGATGCTCTCTGCGCGTGCAACTCCTCTACTACCCTTTCTTTGGAGGTGTGGGAATGGCCAACGGAGATGAGGGAGAGATTGCAGAAGAGGATGGGGCTCATGGGAGCCGACTCAGGAAAAGTTACACACCTGAACATGGAGAACCAGTGGTACTTCGGTGCCAACCATACCGGATTCCTCTCATTGAGCTCCTCCTTCCACATGCTGTTTCCCCTGTGGAGTTCTTCCGGCTTTGGCCAAGCTTACCTGCTATTGCAGAGTTTACGGGTGCATATGCATATGAGAGTGGAGGCCCTAAAACGATGACAAATACAGCTGGAGTCATGGGGGAACCTGGCATTCTATCTCTCCTTGGAGGAATCAGAGCTCTATCCTCAAAGCCTTTCCATAGAGTGTGTTCCCACATATTAGAGACGGTTGCTGGGTTTCAGGTACATTTTTGCAGTACAAAACCCAACCATGTGGTGGATCAAAGGCATCCTGTGAAATTCTTCACCAATGAGGGCTTTGATGTTAGGATTAGTTCTTTTATTTCATTACAACCCAGTTGTAAGAATGCAGTAAACTACTGTCAATTTTCAATCTGCCATTGAGTGAACTCCTATGGAAAAATGTACTTGGTGTTGTTTGTTGTCTCTACGCACATCTATGTCATCAGGAATTGTTTGACCATCATCTGGGTTGTGGGTGCAGATATGCTATGCAGCCAAAACATGGTATGGTGACTTTGTGGGTCTCATGATTTTTGGAGCAAGTGAGATGAGTGGGAATGTAGACTTAGGCGATGAAACCAAGACTATGGTGTGTAGATTCGTGCTGCGAGCTTCAGCTGCTTCCATCACTGATGAAGTTACTTCAGACCTCCAAAGTTGGCTGGATGACTTGACTGAAGGTGCTGTGCGAGAGGTCTCAGAAGAGGAAGTGCAGGTCTGTGCTTTCATTCCCTCTTCTCCACTTCAAGAATTTGTCAATGGTCTAAGTAGTTATGCATGTGTTTTGTGTGTGGCCTCGGTAGAGTGGACTTACTGAGTCAAGCTCCTGATGCTAAAAATAGTCTTGGGATGCATGACCTCCCAAGATAACAGTGTCACAAAGCCACATTGTACCCACCTTCAAAGGAGGAACTACCCTGGGTGGCACCAGGAAAGGTTTCTCAGCGTCCCTTGCCCTGTGGAACATATACTGAAGCCATACATATGGGTGTTGGTGATCGACTGAGAACTCTTATGTGCTCAGAGTTTTTTGAGATTACATGGCCTGCTTAGGAAGGCTTGGCTGTTTGGGGAGCTGAAACCCATAGCATTTGACCAGGTTGCCTTTACCTTTATACAGGCTAATGCTGCTGAGAAGCTACGGAGGTCAATGGAGCTACTTGCCATAATCAGGGCGAAGCCAAAAGAACCAGAACCAGAACCTGAACCAGAACCTGAAGATGACAGCTTACTACCCGGCCTTGAAACAACACCAAAAAAGAAGGCAAGTACTCTTGTGTTGCCTTCAGCTGAAGATATGGAGCACCGTGCATTGCAAGCTGCTGTTCTACAACAGTGGGAAATGTTCCGTTCCCAGCAACTTGTACAGTAGGCGAACAATAGTTGCATATTTTGTGCCCACCCCACGTCTGCCTTTTCAGATTCTTTGCTGGAAACGTATCATAGAAATTTTTCCACCTTTTTTTTTCAGGACATAGCATTTGCACCTTCATGAATGCTCTGCAAGCTGTTCGTTTCTGGTAGTGTAGTCATACGTCAGAGAGCAAGTTACCTTCTTGGTATGCAATGTCTTGATGAGCTGTAGACTGTAGACCTAGTTGAAAGAGCGTGGGCCAGGTAACAACTAATATTCCTTAGATTTATTTGCTTTCTCTGTTGATACTTGTAGCTTCCTGCCACTTATTAGGAGAATATCTGTTTGAGCTGAAGGAGGTTGCAGGACTAGGATATACCTTCAGGAGTTGTAATGTATGTTATGAGTTTTACGTGGTTAAAATGCATTCAATCTTGGCTCTTGCTGTTAATGGAATAGCCACCCATTTTGATCATTGTGCATCCAGCGGTGTAGTCAGTGAAATGTTGGCCTCTGGAAAATATCTGTTACGTGTGCCTGAAGCTCTAAGTTTGCTTGCATGTTGGAAGCCATGGTGGGAGAAGCTCTAGAGGTGCTTTGACAGAGTCTGATTGTCATCTCAGACCTGTTCCAACTGTGTAACTAATGACTCTGTGTGAAGAAGCTGATTGTATCATGTATCCAGCTGCTGCCAGTGGGTTTGGATCAAGTGGGTTTGGATTCAAGTTCTTTGGACTTCTCGTTCGTTGTATTCTGACTCATCCATTGCTGAGTTTTAACAGACTTTTCCAATTGTTAGTGTGCTGGTGGCTGTTGCTTCACTCTGGCCATGTCGACGGTGGGAAGTGTATATGGCTCATGTTAGATAGGGTGGCGTGGTCATTTACTAGAGAATAAGGTGTTTAAAATTGGATAGTAAAAATGTATTTTAAATATTTTATTATTTCATAATGTATAATTTTATTTTATTTTCTTACATGTTTCATAAAATATACAAATAGTGATGTCAGGAATGTTAGTTTAACTCTTTGGTTAAGTCCTAATTAGGCTAGTGTTAAACTAGTTAAAGTAATTGATTGTGTTTTAACTCAAGATTAGTTCAAGTGTGAATGGGATTTGAATGATTTCATATGTGAAATTTAATACCAACTTGTGTGTTTTCAAATCACTTTTGGCAATTTGAGATTCCATATCACACAATGTTATTTTTTATAAGTTGTTTTGTGTTTAAGAAATGTTTTGCTTTTGCATATGATAGGTTTTGGTTTTTCTTTTTATGTTAATCCATGCTTTTCAGAACCGTAATTCTTAATCCCCCTGTTAAAATCCATGCTTTTCAAAACCGTAATTCTTAATCCCCCTGTTAAAATCCATGCTTTCCAAAGCCTTAATCCTTAATCACATATTAATCCAAGTCTCCCAAAATGCTAATCCCTTCCAAAACTCTAAATCCTAATCCCATGTTAATCCATGCTTTTTAAAACCCTAATTCTTAATCCCCGTGTTAATCCATGCTTTCCAAAACCTTAATCCTTAACCGCATTTTAATCCACGCCTCCCAAAATGCTAATCACTTCCAAAACTACAAAAAATTCTAATCTTGTGTTAATCCATGCATTCCAAAACCCTAATCCCTTCCAAAACCTTAATCCTTTTAAGTGCTGCCCCAACTGATCAGTTTTCAGCTCCGGGCTTCCCATTTTGATCTCTGAGTGCAGATTTTGGAAAGCAAAATTCCTGTTGCAGAATCTTGAAGCTCAGGTTGATGTTGCAGTTGATCGTTCACTATAGAATTGCATCTCGATTCATCCACGGAATCAACCAGAAAGTGTTTGCAGGAAGACAGACACAGAGACAGAGACACAGATTTCTCTTCTGCATTTGCGGATTCTCTTTGAGTTTCGACGAGACGTGAAGAATTGAAGAAAAAGGCAGAGCGATGAGGGAGATTGTGCAAGTTCAAGTTGGCAACTATGCCAACTTTGTTGGCGCTCATTTCTGGAACTTTCAGGTACAAGTTTTGTCTTTGCATGTTTTCTTTTTTGTGGGTCATCAGACAGTGCCTGGTTTTTTGTTGCTCCTGCTCTTTTGTTAGAAGGAATGAAAAGGAGCAAGCAACGAAGATGCACAGAAAATCGTTCCGATTTTTGTCGACATGCATAGAGAGAGATTTCAAGTATATCTATGGGTGTGTATGAAATCCTCCTCCAGAGGGCTTTCTGTTCAAGCATCCAAAAAGAAAATTGAAAATTTATGAGTAAGACGTCGCCACCATGGTTTCAAACGCACAAAAATCTCATATCTTCACCACCCATTGCCGCAGATCCATCGGACACAGCTTTTTCTTGATGTAACAAGCCTCCAGCAGAAAACCCTAATTGTGAACTTTGTGGGTCTTGAGTTTCCAGGCATTCCTCCAGCTGCAAACCCTAATTGTGAACTTTGTGGGTCTTGAGAATTTCCAATCATTCCTCTAGCTGCAAACTGTAATGTGAATTTTGTGGATCTCGAGTTTCAAAGAATTTTGTCCTCAAGAAGAGAAGTGCTCATGTTTGATAAGGTCTCCATCAATTTTGTCAGGATGAGGCTCTTGGAATCTCAGGGCAAGGCGAGGAAGAATGGCAATCCAACACAGGAGTGGACATGGATGTTCTGTACAGAGTTGGTGAAACTCGACAGGTTCTCTCCTGCTCTCTCTTTTGTCCCCTAAGTGGAAAGAAATTGCAGGAAGTGAAAAAAAGTTCGCATGAATATACTTGAGATGGTTAGGAGCATGCAAATATTGTAATGTAAGGGCATCAGGAAAATTTGTCAAGCAAGTTTTAGTTTTTCAATAGCACCTTTGTAAGAGTAGCTCTTAAGATGTGCTTACTATCTGAAATCCACTTTTCAACTGGGCTTGGTGTGAAATGCTGGAATACACATGCAAAGAGTTGGGGATTTGATAGCTAAAAGATTCAACTTGCCTAGTAGGGGTTTAGGGTTTAGCACCAGTTTCCAAAATCTTGCAGAAGTTGGTGAGGCTTCTTGTTATGCAACTGAGAATTCGTACAGCTTTGTAGTATGCGACAGACAATCAGATGGCATTCAATATTAACAAGTTAGCAAACCATCATTGGAACAAGCTTTCAGTGAAATTCTATGTTTGCATCTGAAACGAAATCTCTATTTGTGTTTGTTTGCAAGTACTCACCTTTGCTGTTGCTTACTGATCCTTGCCCATTCATTAATTTGCAGGGGGTCCCAACATACACCCCTCGATTGCTTGCATTTGATGCACGGGGTAACTCTCAAATGCACCTTACTTGTGCTCTCATCAAATCTCTTGTTGCTCCACATTCTCCAGTCCATGCTTTCGTTTTCCATAGAGAACACAATTACAGGTTTGGGCTTCATATGCACATGGTGGATCACATTGTACACTCTTTGTAATATTTGATGCTTTTGGGGTTCAGAGAGCTTGGGTGCAGTACGAGCTGTGGGGTCCTTGTATGAGGCCCCAGTCCAGCCAGACCCATCCTCTATAACAACATGGTAAGTTGTTCTCTGTCTGTCTCTCTCTCAGCGTTTTCTATGAACATTGTGCCCTAATAATGTATTGCCACTGAGGTTTTGTGTAGGTCTGGTACAGCAGCAATGTACAAGGCAGAGCCCTACAAAAAGAATGAGTTCCTACAGAGCCTAGATGAAGAGGAAGAGAGCTGGGATGCTGGGAGTCAGAATCAAGCGAGCATGTCAGGGAATGGGTATCATACAAATGGTGACATCATGATGCAGGAGACTGACACAGAAAGGGCTCGATTGCAAGCCTTGGATGATACTGTTCTCTACTGGACTGACTACCAAAAGGCACATTTGCACCCACAAAGTGTGTATGAGCTCCAAAGTGTGTGGAATGGAGTCACCCCTTTTGATCATTACGGCAGTGGTCAAGGTTTGCTGACACAACAGGAGCAACGAGATGAAGTCCAGGATCGCTTACGCTTCTTTGTTGAAGAGTGTGACCAACTACAGGTACAGATTTTCTAAGATCTTGCTAATATGCAGACAAAATGAAGTTCGGGAGCAAACTTCAACCCATGTTGTAAAGGCTTTCAAGACCCATGTTTCCAGAGTTCTCCTGATTTTCCTCATATACTTGTACTCTTGATGGAGTGCTGAAAGCAGCACAGCATGTTTATATATTGAAGCCAGTGGGACCCATTTATCATCTTGTCTTGTTCTACTTGAAGTTTGGTATTTCTTCATGCAGGGTTTCCAGTTTTTAGTCGACACATCAGGTGGGTTTGCTGCAGTGGCATCTGATGTTTTGGAAGAAGTCGGAGAGGAATATGGGCGAAGCTGCCGTTTGCTATTTTCATTACGCCCTCCCTGGATGGTTCCAGCGGTTCCAAACCACCGAGCATCGGTGATTTCAGGGCTCCATGATGCTGTTTCTCTTGCACGGCTCTCCTCTTTGGCCAATCTTTTTGTTCCTCTTGGCCTTCAGAATCTTGCCTCAAGTAAAGCTTCTATCACAAATTTGAGCTTCACTTTCTTCATATTGGGCTATTGGCTCAATGATGATCTTGCAGCACTAAGCTGGTTGTTGTCTTCCTAAACATTATCTTTGTTTGCAGGCCGGGTTGCAATGCATTTATGCTTGAATGACTCAAAGCTTTTCCACTCCAGCGCAGTCTATGCAGCTGCAGTGAATACGATCTCCCTTCCTTTCAGGATGGAACCGTCTGGGCCCACTTCCAGCTCTTGGTCAAGAGGGGTTGGGAGTACTGATCTGAGTAGCTTGGTTCAACTTGTTTCCCGCTCACAACAAAGGAGAGTTGCAATGATGGAGGCTGCATTGCCAGGAGCATTTGTGCCAGGTGACCCCATGTGTCCAAAACAGTAGAGCCTCTTCAGGTTTTTAGGGTTTAGGCAGTGTATGGCAATACTTCGGGATGGAGAGACTCTTGACAAGTCCTTGAAACCTGCATGCAATTTGTTTCAGAGCCAAGCTCGTTGGGTTGAGAGTTAGTGCAAGCTGCTGACTGGTTTGAGTGGTTTGGCCGCAGCTGCAGGGAGCAGCAGCAGCCATGGCATTGACCTGAAAGGACTGGCATCTTTGACCCCAGGTGTGGATTATTCAATTGATGAAACTGAAGCAGCAGAAGCTCTGGTTCTCCAAGGTTCTCGGCTTGCAGGTTTGTAGATCTTTTATTCTTCCAATGAGATCTCTTTTTCTTCCTGCTTGAATGTGCTATATAGGGTGGTGTACTGATTTTATTTTCTTAGCGATTCTCTGCAATGGAGACTGCTGAGCACATGGAAATTGGGGACAATGGATTGCCTTTGAATTTTCAAGGTCATTGTGCAAATTCCAACTTCATCCTTTCATCTTGAGGTTCCCATCCCACCAAAGGGGATAGGGGCTTCTTGTGAGGAGTCACTCACTCCCTTAGAGTTTTTACCTATTCTCTTTCCATTTCTTCCCAGTGTCTCAGTATGTAGACCAAGACTGAGACACTTGTTTCCTCCAAGAGTAACCCTAGTTGATCAAGATTTAGATTCATCATTGATGAGTGAAAATCAAAATTTTCATGGTGACAGATGCAAGGGGCACAGCTTCAGTATCTCAGGTGCTTGAATGCATGAACAGCAGTCAGACAAGTGTAAGGAGAGGAGCATTGTCATTGACCCATTTGGCAATCTCTCCTATTCCACTTTCAATCCCATTACCATTTCCGATGATATTTGGTCCCAATGTGGGACGGAGGGGAGATATACTGCCTGACAATGTGTCACAAACTGCTGGAAGGGGTGGCTTAGACATTGTATCCTCATCAGTTGCAGCAAGAGTTAGCACTGGTGAGTCCATGCTACCATATGTGAAGGAGAGGTCAACCAACTTCCGCAACTTGGGAGTCTCAAGGTCATCAGTCGGCAGCCGCATATTGGAAGAGTGGGGATTTGCTAAGGAGGAGGCCCATGACTTGGGTGAGAGTCTTGGTGACTTGGTCAGTGCTTACGGAGAGAGGAGAGGAGATGAGGGCTCTTCAGATTCTGACTAGCAGGTCTAAGATCCACCATATGCTTTTTTAACGTTAGATACTCAGGAATTTTTAAGCCTTTTGTGAAAACCTTTCTAGTCAAACCCTAAACCCTAAACCTTTCCGGCTGCTTCTAAAAGAGGATGAGAGAGCGAGTGCAAGTTCTTCAGATCCTTTAGTGATCCTTTCTTAACTTATCAGGTGTGTGCATATATATAAGTGAGAATGATGGCTGTACAAAATCTAGTGATACTTGTGACCCTCAAGAGGCGGCAGCTGAAGTATTCATGGAAAAGCTAAAGAGTGGAACATTTTGATCTTGACACAAAAGTGTCTGTTCAGGCATATCAGGAAAAGCTAAAGAGTGGAACATTTTGATTTATACACGAACGAGTCTCTGTATAGGCATTTCACATCATCAAATATTAACTAATCACAGTCAGTGAGCCCAGAGCATCTTTTGAGGTTTAGGGTATAGGGTTCTAGGTTCTAGTCTTCAGAGAAAAGAGTAAAAGGGAGTAGCAAGAAATTCAGAGTGACAAGGTCTAATTTTGGTCAGAGCTCACAGCAATCTCATATCTAGAGCAGTATTAGAATGTGCAGGTGTAACAGACCTTATAACTTATTTCCGGACCACACATACATTTTTCCTCTATTTTGTGAACTCTGGTAAATGCATCCCTTGATTACTTTTTTTTTGTTGGTATCTTTATTTTGTCTGCAAATGTGTGAAGAATTCACATGCACTACAGTATTTCTTCGCCTAGCTAACGCTCTAAACTGTAGTTTCTCATTGCTAGGAGGTTGCTCTCCTCGTTGCAAAACAAGCTTCAATGTCTATTCCTTTCCTTGATCCCCTGTTTGCTAAGAGCTAACAGGATGAGCAGTGCTGAGCACTGTACTGTGATCTCATCCAAACACAGGCAATGGCATATGAGCCTCTAAACTTCAAATAGAATCAAGGACTGTTGCCCCAGGTTTTCTCACAGTTGCTAACGTTGCTTCTATCACTGGATAACATTACTTTTACTGTGATCCCTTATACCTGTGACATTGTAGTTGAGGACATATGTGAAGTCTTGGAAAGGCTGTTCATTTACTTGATCATTGTTGCACATGATATGATATGCCATATTGTTTGATAGAACATGCCACTAGAATTCTTCAATAAAAGGATGGTCTGTAGAAGCTGGCAAGAATGGCTCCAATGTTAACAGGGCAGTGATGAATGAAACACAACCCAGGAAGAAGAAAACAAGGTTGTTGCCTGCATCACAGGAGAAATGAAGGTATAACTGTGTTCTTAGTAATCAAAAAGACAAACAGCAAAAATAATAGTCCCATCTCTAGAAATGGGTGATGAACTGCAGTACCACAAAATGCTTATTTTTGACATAAACTATAGTACATTCTCCAGCAATGTTCTAACTTTGGCTTTTCACAGAAGACATACCTGGAAGTATAGTAGCACCATGCCGACTTTGCGCCCATGAAAAACTGTACAGCCCCACAACTGAGTGTCATAAATAGTCATAACCATTTCTGTGCATTTTCTGTTTCCAGCTCCCAGTTATTACACTAGTAATGATGTTTTGTGCTCTTAAATTAGTTGCTAATGCTTTGTGAAAGTCTCAAGTGGTTGTTTCATAATATGTCTAAATTGAAGATTTTGATTTGAGGAAAAAATTATTTATGAGATTGATAGAAGGTGGAAATGTTTCAGTTTTGATTTGAAGATTTTTTTGACCCCCCTGATAGAGAGTGTACTTACATGGCGCCTCCACCTGCAGGACCAACTGCTTTGAAGAATGACCCAAAGCTCATGGATAATCCGTTTGCTACACCCCGTCTAGCTTGAGGCTGTACAATCAAAACCCAATGGTTAGTTCTTGTTGCTGATGCATAAAAGCACTCTCTCTCTCTCTCTCTCTCATTTTATTTTATGTGTTCAAAACTTCTCTCCAAGAACTCAGATGTTGCAGAAGCAACAATCAGAAGTGTGTGTGCTTTGTACTGCAAACATGTGACACAGATTTCACTAAAAGCTACAAATGATTATTATAAGACAACAGACAAACTGTGAGAAACATATAAGAAAATACGTACCACAGAATTATTGACTAAGAGAAATGAGGCAGTAAGTGTTGTCACCTGCAGGAACCACAACAAGAGCGAATTTTTTTCAGAAGACATGTCTTCTACTACAAAGCAAATGCAATTGGATCCAGGCTCAAATCCTATCTCCTTAGTCAAGTCTTAAAACAATTATTCAAAAGGAGTACCAAGTTCCAATGTCAGATTTAAACTACAAAAACTGTCAATTCATATGAGAGTAGCATCAAGAGTGTTGGGAAGAGGTGCTCTCTTAATCACCCTATATAGCTTCAGCTATCATAAAAAAGCTTTAGTTAAAGTAGTGCAGATCTGTGACCTGAATAGAAGTGAGAGAAAGGAAACCATCACTCTGCTTACAACAGAATTTTTTTTCTACTACTCTGTGGTAGCCAAACAGAAAGTTTTGATCAAGTTGACATACCGAGAGGATAAACCTCACAACAGACGAGAGGCATAAAACCACCCAAAGTGTTGTGCCATGCATCTGTGGATAAAATGGTAGTACAGCTAGTAATGGGATTGAAAGCAGCTGCAGGAAAAATGCAGAAGATTAGAAAGAGCTCTTCCTCTCTACTAACTGTGTCTGTCATTTTAAGAATGTCCATGGTGCTCCAATCTGACTCATATTACATGTTCAGTTCAGATGTGTTCAAGAGCTTCAAAGATCAAAATATATTATTCCACAGAACTTTCTGTTTGGAAAATGCTGTAACATCAATTTAGAGAGTGAGTTTTTTATCCAGCCAGAGAAATATTTCTTACTGCTGCACATCGTGTTGTCAGTATGGGTCCCACAGTGTTTACAACAACTGGGAAAAATGAGAGCTGAAAAACCAGCATACCGAAGCCTGTGGATTGGCACCCATCACCCATCGCCCATGTGAACAAAAAAATGCAAGGACAAAAGAAAGAGATGATATGGTAAAAAAAACCCCAGTATGTACATGAGGGAATAGCATGAAGAGCAACATGCAAACCAAGGAAGTTGAGATTTACCTGATGCAGCAAGTAGTTGACCAACATCTGTTGTTGTAAGGCCAAGTCCTCCTTCATCTGCTGGACTCACACACCACAATGAATAGATCTGCAAACATGCAGAGCAGGATGGTGAGATACCTCTCCTCTCTAAGTGACAATCTGAACCTGATCTGTGCCTGTTGATGATGTTAGAATTCCTAAACCCTAAACCCTAAAACCCATTCTACTTCATCACATGCAGTTGCAAAGCTCTAATCCAAGCATAGATTTGTGATACATGGGGCACTGAATCTGTAATTCTGTGTACAGAGAAGGAGATTCTTCTGTCCATCACCCCAAGAAGGAGATTGCTGAGAGAGGAAAACAAATTGAAAGGAATGTACCTCAGTATATGCTATGTCTTGTAGAGACCAGAAGCAGTAGACAGCAATGGAAGCCATGAGAGCCCAATTCGAAAGCAGTGAAGTCTTCTTGTTGTGTCCAAAGCCATCATCCCCTCCACCCAACATCTGTATCTTGTTCTCTTCCTTACATGCCTCCACAGGTACGTCTTTCTCATTTCGGGTGTTGACTATTTTGTTGTTGTTGTTGTTGTTTGTGAATAATACTGCTACTACTACATCTTTCTCATCTACCTGGTGATCAGAAGTCTGAATGTTCTCTTCATCTGCTGTTGTACCACCTCTTTCTGAGGGGTTGTTTGAAAACCTCCCAGATAGTGTGCGTGTCAATTGGTCAAAGCTGCTTCTGAAGCTTTTGATTGGTGATGACAGCAGAATGGGACTGTCGATGCCTTGGCAGATCCTGGCACTTGATGGATTTTCAGGGGCTAGCTGGGATTCTCTTTCTGGGAGCTTCAATGCTCGCAGCACAGGATACTCACCAGCTCCTTCACTAATCACTTCCGGTTGTTCTTCTTTTGGTTCCTCCAAGCTCTTATTGTGTATGTGCAATGTTTCCTGTCAAGCACTCACAGACTGTCAAAAACATTTCGAGCTAAACAGCAGGATCAGAAGATGCTGGGCCTCTCTTGATAGAAAGAAAATTGCAACTTTGAATGGAGGTCTACCCTAAACCCTAAACCCTAAACCCACATTGAATTGCAACACTTCAGGGTCTGGAGGTGCATACAGGGAGCTGGAAGGAAGCAATGAGAACTGCCACTGCAAATACTGAGGTGCAGACTGATGGCAGTAGATATGGAAACCTGCTTCCCAAAACACCCATTTGAATGAGGCAACTATCTTTCACATGGAAGACAAAAAAAGTTCTCTGCACAACAGTAATATCTGAAACAGAGCACATTTGAAGCACACGGAAAAATTTCATTTCTACAGAAATTTCTACAGCTGACTTCTGTAGCAGCTCTGGAATTCAAACTCTGGTGGCATTGAGGGCTTACATATCATACAGAGAACCCTTGGGAAAAAGATCTGGGTACTTAAGTGCAGGCTGCAAAGGTCAACAACCAGTGTAATAAGATAATCAAGTCAGGCATGAATTTTGTGAATTATGTATGGAACCATAAACCCAAGGCAAAAACTAGTGCCTTGTAATTCAATACTGGAAATGCCAAATTGCCAAAACCCTAAATGCCTACATGTTTCCATATACATACCTGGGAAAGATACCCTCCCATAGCTGGACCAATGATAAGGCCAAGGCCCCAACAAGTTCCAACCTGCAAGATAAGATTAAAAAAAACAAACCCCAACTCTTTCTCACTTTCAACACACACATAAAGTGGAAAAGAGATTGTGTTAAGTCCATGTCTAAGTCTAACCCTAAACCCTAAGGCCAAAGCCCCAGCAAGTTCCAAACTGCAAGATAAGGATTTTATAAGAAAAGCACACACAACTCTTTCTCACTTTTAACACACACACACATAAAGCAAAAGACCATTGTGTTTTAAGTCCATGTCTACATCTAACCCTAAACCTTAAACCCTAAACCCTATGTGTTTTGCAGTGAAACATGAAAACTTGCAAGGTTCATTAACGAGAACAAAATAGAGACAGCCAAATTGTAGAGTTTTGAAGGTTTGATTTGCTAACACTTACAACTGATATTCCCAGTGCTTGATGCTTCTCATTGCAGATTTCAGATGCGTATGCCTGCAACAAAACCCAAAATAGAAGCTCTAGGGTTAAATCTTGTGTCTATGGGATCTGCGCATGTAATGAGGAAAATCCTTGATAGATTTTGGTCCAAAAGCTTCACATGTGCATTGTGAGGGGATGGAACACTAATGAGCTGAAATGGTTAGGATGATTGTTTAGATTCTCACCTTTGTAGTTCCAAGAATGCCATTGAAGCCTCCAAGCAGAAAACGCATAAGTAGACCCACCCAGAAATTTGTACTGAAGCCAAATCCAGTACCAAAAATTATGCTGCCAAAACCAACCCCCCCCCAAAAAAAAAAAAATTTCAAACAATTGTAGCTTGAAACAATGAATGAATATGAGCTCTAGCTTTGAAGTGCAATTCTGTTCAAAACACAGAACTGCAAAGTAAAAAATACACTAAACTCACACAGAGAGGATGCCTATTATGATGACAGGTTTGCGACCATATTTGTCAGCTAAAAAGCCCCAAATCACTGATGTCATACATCTTCCTACCATGAATGCAGATCCTGCACACCCACATCCACAATCAAATTTCCTATTCTAATAATAGAGATGTCCACAAAGTAACCTTGCCTTTGAGCCTTCCCCTTTCACCCCCAAACCCTTGTTCCACCTTCAAGATTGTTATCTGCAAAGTGAGGAAATGAATGCGGGTATAAAATGCTGGAAACACAGCATTACTACATCTAATGCATGAGATCTGAGAGTAATTATAACAGCAGTACATATAGTAGTAGTAGTGAAGGCACCCAGAGAGGAAAAAAAAAGGACAAAACGAAGCTTAGATTATCACTGAATTTGGTGGTAATATGAGATCTGCTCTCTGTTTAATAACATTGTATTTTTTTAATATTTAGAAAACAATCTCACCCCATTTATGAACAAACTTTGGGTACTGATGTTATGTTTTTTTTAAATTTTATGGATATCTTTAATGTTTCTTCAAAACAACCAACAACCCATGTTTCTATTATTTTCCTCTTTGTGCTGAAGATCACTTAACCCAAAGTCGAGAGGGAAATTGTTCTTAGTTAGTATAAACCCTAGATGATATTTATTGCAGGAAAAGGGCAAAATGATTGTGGAAGCAAGAAACAACAACAACAACAACCACCAAAAGAGTAGCAGTAGTATTAGAAATGCTCACCTAAAAAACCAACATAGAAGCCAATATCCTCTTGTGATTTTGCAATCTTCATATCTTCCACCTGTTTTGGATCCACTCTCTCCCACATGCATAAGTAGTAGTAGTAGTAGTAGTAGTAGTAGTTTGTTCACCAGCAGCATTATAAACCCTTTCAGACAAATTAGCTGAAATCAATCACAAAAAATCAGAATCACATTTCAGAAAAAGAAAACCCCAGAGTCTAAGAACCAGAAATCAGAATCACATTTCAGAGGGAAAAAAAAAACACTCATCTGAGTCTAAGAATCAGAAACCAGAATCGGATTTCAGGGAGAAAAAGAAAACATCCATCTGAGTCTAAGAATCAGAAACCAGAATCAGGTTTCAGGGAAAAAAAGAAACACCCATCTGAGTCTAAGAATCAGAATCCAGAATCAGATTTCAGGGGAAAAAGGAAAACCACCCATTTGAGTCTAAGAATCAGAAATCAGAATCAGAAAGGTACTGACCAAGAGTACATGCCAAAAGACAAACAAAAAATGAATAAAAATGGTAAGAGGCACCACACACACAAGGGCTCTTCTGTGCAAGGTAATGTACGTTATTCATGATGATGGGAGTGTGGTTTTCAGCCTGCAGAGCTCAGAAGAAGAGAACAAGAAAAAACACGCACGCACGCATACAGAAAACAAAGAGGTGCTTCATCAGATCTTCTTCTTATTATTCTTGGCCTGCTGCTGCTACTGCAACAAGGTGGGTTTTGTTTCTTTTTTGTGTGTTGGGTTTTTGGAACTCACCATGAAGTAGAGGAATGGGTAGAGAGAAGCAATCGGCAATGCTGTTCACAAACAACACAACCAGAACAGCATCAGTCTCGGCCAGAGAGAGACACACGCACAGAGATCCACACAGAGAGAGAGGAGAGAGAGAGAGAGAGGAAAGGTGGTAGAGGATTTTTTACTGTTGCAGACAACGAGAAGGGCGACGATGACGAGCTCTTTGACAGGGATGGGTGCATTCGGAGATCGCAGATGAGCACAGCTGCAGCCAGGACAATTGGGGTACAAGCTGTTCTTGGGCAGAAGCTGAAGAAGAGGCTTCTCTAGATCTTCTCCCATATTGCACTCCACTGATCTTCTCTCCGGATTCCTCACAAATCTTCCTTACACAAAAGTAAGTGCTGCACCCTTGTTACTACTGTTGTAGTTGTAGTAGTAGTAGGAGTAGTAGAGCCAGCTGCTTTACTGCCTGCACAAGAACACCATCTACTGCTCTTGTTAGCTCTAAGACTTCCCTTTGTTGCTTAAAAGCATTTCATCATCATCGTCATCTTGTTCTTGTTCTTCTTGTTCTTCTTCTCTTGTCCTTCTTCTCTTCTCTGCTGATCACAGATTCTCCATGAAGATCAGCTGATTCACGGACTTTAGTAGTTACTTACTTGATTCTCTTCTCCAAGCTTTTGGTCAATTCTGCCACCTAAAGCTCTATACCTTCCAGCTGTATAACCAGCCAACTTTGACTTACAATCCAACAACAACAACCAGTTCAACAAACTTTTTACTTGACAAAACAAAACAAAACAAACAACCCACAACTACAAAATTTCACTTGTAGAACTAAACAACAACAACAACAACAACAACCAAAACAGGATCAACTACAGGGCACAAAGAAAGAAAGAAAGAAATAGGATTGGAAGGCTCCAAATAGGAAACAAGCTTAATATAGTAGTACTAATGCAGATACAAAATGGGAAATCAATAAATGTGTGGAGAACTTTTCCAGCACAAATATACATACAAAAACAAGAAGAAGAAGAAGAAGAAGAAGAAGAGTTTTAGAGATATCAACAAGAAGCAGCTCTCCAATGAAGTCAGACTTCTTCAGGGATCCATCTATCTCCTAGTTTCCTGGCGGTGGTGGTCCTGGCACTCCATCACAAGGGGATAGTGTGACCGCAGTTCACAAAGCAGGCCTACTACCACCACCACCACCACCACCAGCAGGAGGCAGCCTGGGTTGCGGCAAGGCTGCCCAGCCAGGTGGTTGACATCTTGTGCTACCACCAGGTTACCCATCACCCAGGAGCGGTTACCACCTAGCACCTACGCGGTTTAGCCGCTTCCTATGGAGGTGGTAGCCGCTTCCTCTGGAGGTGGTTTTGAGGCTGCCCCCCCCCCCCTGCCCGGTGAACTTGCCCTTTGGAGATTGTGACGTGGCCGCAGTAGCTAGCAGTGTGCTGCAGCCAGACGTAACCAACTTAATTGGCACATGAGAGTTGTGCAGCCAGGCTGAGCCAACTTTTATTGGCTGCTACAGCCTACGGCCTACAGCCCCCGCTTCCCCCCCCCCGCGGAAAGTGGGGTCATCAGGCTGTAGTAGAAGTCTGCAGCTCACACCTCCTGAGGAGCAGCAGCAGCTCGGCAGCTCAGCAGCTCAGCAGCCTCAGGCTCTGGCAGAATAGGGAAAACAAACTTACCCTTTGAGAACCATCAACTTTTTTACTATTGTTTTTTTAAAAAATTACCTATGAGTGTGTGGGCTTTACTTAGGGGTCACTAGTTTTGTATATCTTTATATCACTATAAGAAATAACCTAATCTCCCATTTTAATAGTAGGGTATGTTTTATCAGCCTTTTTTTTTTAATTTATTTATTTATTTATTTAAAATAAATTTTAAAATAAATTTTTTATGGGTGTGAAGTTTTGTACATATGCGAAAATCAGAAATTTTTTAAAAAAAATCTTGTTTCATATTCTCTTTTTTTGGGGGAAAAAATCGTACACACACGCGCGCACACACACATATATATCATTTTTTATAATGGATGGCATCACTACATGGGAATTCATTAACCCAAGTATTGGCTCAAGAGATTTCAATTTAAAACTGGGCTTGAAAATTAACACTAAAACCTCCAAAGATATTTGCAAAGTATATTTGAACTATGTTGTATTTTGAATGCACCAAAAAAAGCTTGAAGGCATGTCCTAACCCAAATGCCTCATCCTTTTAAAATAATAATAATAATAATAATAATATGTATACATATAATAAAATTACTTAGAAATCTAAAATCCAACCAAGTTTAGAGTTCATTCTAGTGATCCAAAGAAGTGAGAGTTGGGACCATGAAATTATGAGCTAAATTTATAATAAAAAAAACAAAAAATTCACCTCCAACTGAAAATATGAGTGCCAACAAGAATGGGAGATGAGAAGAGAAGCATGTGTTTGTCCAGCCAGGTCAGCATCTGCCACGTCACAGGCGGTGGGCTGCATACAGCTAGAGAGTGCCCAAAAAAGAGCTACCTTCATGTGCATGGCCCACACTACTACTAGTAGTAGTAGCCTAGTACCTTGACCTTTTGTTTTTAGAGAGGCCTCTTATTTAATGACCATATTAAATCCCCAAAAAATATGTTAGATTTGGACTCATAGAATTCACGTGGGACATCTTTTTCCTCATATTTAGAATTTTTAAAATATATATTTATAAAGAAAAAATTTAATATTTAGAAAGCAATTTAAATGAATTTTTAGGGTTTTTTAGTTTTTGCCATAGTACCATTTAGTGTGGGTGGTGATTTACCCAATGGGTTCTGAGAAGAATCTATTTGGAAATCTATATCTCTCTACACACTAGTGTAGCTAGCCTGTGTCTTTCAGACCCAAGTGTGAAAATGGGTTACCCAACTTAATTTTTTTCCTTTCAAAATTTATGTTTTGTAATTCAATTGAATTTTCAGTGAAAAAATTTACTTAAAAATCAAAAATAAAAATAAAAATCACCTTAAATCTTAAAAAAATTCAAATCACTTTCATTTAAATCCTATTTACTAAGGGCTTTCCCAAAAATATCAAGAGCATGCCCAAAAAAATTTACCAAAAAAATTTACAAATTTTTTTTTGTTGATTTAGATGAATTTTTCAGTGAAAAAATTGTTCAATATTTAATAATTTCTCCACCCTTACTCATTGAGGACTTTCTAACGGTACAAAAAGGCAAGAATGGTTTGGAAGACAAGGAGGCAATTCAAAACTCAGCAAAAAAAAAAAAAAAAAAAAAACCCCCCCATTTTACCTTATATATTTTATTAAAAATTTTTTTTTTAATAATAAAAAAAAAAAAAATTTTATAAATAAATTTTACAAAAAATAAAAAAAAAAAAAAAATT
>Ga0116231_10005260_pt1 | contig 25572 bp, 13 predicted proteins | sample S1TSphgellanicum_2_FD_89695 | JGI IMG/M metagenome (GOLD analysis project Ga0116231, IMG submission 89695) | Host-associated microbial communities from peat moss isolated from Minnesota, USA - S1T2_Fd - Sphagnum magellanicum MG | ecosystem: Host-associated > Plants > Peat moss > Unclassified... | reverse complement strand
TTTATCTTGGTTTTTTACTTTTACTTTATTCTTTTTTTTTTTTTTCCTTGACCTATATATTACAACCACGCATTTTGATGTACCAAATCTTCCACACATTCATTGTCAAGTTGATTTTGATTGAAGATTCTTTTTTTCCTTTCGTTGAATTCATGGTACTGCGCATGATCACTTCTTACGGGCTTCAAGTTTCACAAATGAATGAAGAACCGCCTTCAAAGTCATCCTTAGATTTGACATTAACGCAACATCCTCGTGATGAAGATCCCAAACCACGAGAGGTGCACCCTCGTCTTGAAGTTAAACCCTTTTGAACTTGGTATTATTGAATTCTTCTAAACTCTCACACCTTGGTGATTTTGTTGCAAGTCAACCTTGCTTTTGGTGATGAACTTAAAACTGTTTGTGAAAGTTGTTACGAAACTGAAGACTCTTCTATCTTCACATGGTCTTCAATTCCTGACGTTGGACACTATCGTTGGTTGCGCGGTTCGAATCATCGACTACCTCTTAATAGCAAGGTGGATTATTTAGTTCACACCATTCAATGCATCTTAGATTTCTTGTAATTATGAATTATCATTGTGACATAGCCCAAGATTCAAGATGTGGAATTTATCCATAACCTAAATAAAAGTTTCACCATCATGAAATCCATGTTACCATTGCCACCTTATCACATTATTTATCATTATGTTGTCTCGAATTAATCTCACGCTTATAATGTTTGAAGATTATTCTATCTCCATTGGACCTTTCATTAACACCCCTCTCAATTGTTTCACGAATTTCAATATCCTCGTTTACACGACTACCCACTAAATACCAAGACAAGACTAATGTTTTGCCAAACATTACGAATTTTGGCGCATGTTTCTAACCCCAACCTTTTGGAGATTTTTCACCCTTAATCACACAACTAAGGTTCTAAAACTATGATAACCAATTTTTTATTGAAGAAAATAATTAACACAACACCTTATTCATCCAATATTGAATTTTGGGGAAAAAAAAAAAACAACCCCCCCACGCAACCATGCGCACTCATCATTCCTTATTCAAACATGAAGTTGTTAAAAACCCCTAATAGCCTTACCAGACTCGAATATCCCTGATGCAATTTTTTAAAATTGAAACTATCGCACATGGTTATGTCGATATGGTTCACAAAGGCCTATCCCAACAATTAATTGAAAGCAAGTATGTATGTCTGAATTAAATAATCCTAATGATTGTAGAAAGGTTTTGAGTTTTGAATTGAGATAATCCCAATGATTGCAAATTTTGTGGATTTCATGCCATTGGGCAAATGTTCTAGTTTGGAAACTATGTAATTTATTTCATTACAACTTTTCCTAATTTGTTCTGGTTTGCACAAAAATTTAATTAATTTGTTGGAGTTTTATTGATTATTTAAAACAATGAATTTTTTTTCAACCACCAATATGGTCCCATAGTCAATCAATAGATAGTGTTGGTGTTTTGCTAGTTAGTTTGATTGTAGCACATGGACATAATTACCTACATCCAATGTTAATAATTGGTGAAATTAGTAGGGAGTGGTGATTGTGGTAGCTAGGTTTCTATGAATCAAGGAATGTCATCATCTACTACTATGTGAGAATGACCAATCATAAGGTTATGAATGCAAATTCAAGCAAAATGGGAACAGAAAAGTAATTGAACACCATCCATTGATATTGTGCATCGCTTCCACATTTATTTAATCTTGTAATTCACATCCATATATCCATGACCACATGGTACTTTGCCCCATTCTTAGATATTGAAAAAGTGTTGGAGGATTTGAACTAATGTGCACACAAGTATACAATTGACCAATGTTGATGTATATGTTGTGCACTCCTAAGGTGGGTACAACTTTTTTTATGTACATGTCACTTAAATGTCATAGGCATTTTGGGTATAAATTTTGCTATGCAAAAAAAAAAAAGGAATTGTATGAACCATGGATTATAATTCAGTAAGTTGTTAAGTTTTAGTTCCATAATTTTCCTTAGTAATAATGATTTGAATCAGTATAAACTTCTAAGTAGTAATTATTAATAGTTGAATTAACCTTTGGATATTTCCAAGCATAAAGAACTTTCTTATTTAAATTGATGTAACGCTTAATTAAGTTTAGAACCTAGTAAACTTTCCAGAGTGCATTATCCTTTTGTTACAAAGAGGTGAAAAAGGATGTAGAATTAGATGTGGTTTTATTGATATATTTGGAATACAAGCCCATAATTAACATTAACATTTCACCATGCCAATATTAAATTAGTTTTGTAGAATAATCTTTAAACACTAATGATGTATTTGTAAGATTTCTAGGATGTAGTCCTAATACATCCTTATTCAATCTTCATTTCTATCAAATTCATAAACAGAACTGAGATTGAATTTAGATACTAACATTTCCATTTGAATAGCCTTAAGTGAATTACAACTTAGTAAGTGACCTAGAGGGGATAAATCACAACTTCGAAAAATCAAGAATGCGATGAATGGTGCGAGCTAGGTATTTAGCTTAATGTTCCATGGAAAGAGGGTTGATTGGGCCTTGTAGTCAATGATAATGGCCATCACCGATAATCCAAATTTGATAATGAATACGAACATCATCAACTTCACACTTACATTTTTCAAACCTTTTTAATGCGATTCCACAAGCAGGAAAAAATTTTAAATAAATTGCTAGGGCATGTGGGTTAGGAAACAATTGATGATCCCATGTTGAACAACCGATTCAAATGCACACCACTCTTTTGGACGGTTCTTTTTTGTGTGACCATTAGGAAACATTCATATCAAACAATGTTTCTTTAAGTTTTTCTTTTTCTACTGGCGCAACTAGAGGATTCGAAGGTGTAACAACATCATCCGCCATGATTAAATTTTTACTTACATCAACAAAAACCAAAAAGGTAACTGAAACAATTTGGTACTTGCATTTGAAGGGGGTCGATGCCTTTATTTAAGAAATTAGGGTAGGCGTAATGTGTGGCAATGACGACAAAACTTCATGAAAACTTAGACATCCTAGTTCCAATAGATTCGTGAAACTTTAATTTCAACAATGGATTTAGGAAATGCATGAGAATTCTTTTAATGGAAATTTTAATTTTAATTTACTATGTACTACATAATTAATTAGTACATGATAAGGAATAACTAGGGGATATTAAAAGAATAAATGGTACACAGGAATGTTATTAAGACCATTGAATTGATTTAGTCAAATGGGGACTCAAGGATGTTTACTTATTACTACCAGTAAATTATCCTAATAGTTAGTTGCTTAAAATAATTAAGATGAAAAAGTACGATGTTAACGTCAAATAGATGGAATTGACAATGATTGAGTTCAAGAACCCCATCAAGATGTCCAAGATAGGGAAAAAGATGAGTCCTTCAATTCCATTGTCATGAGGATTATCATCGTATTTGTTTGGAGGATGGAACCCTCTTAGTGTTTCATTGGGCACAAAAATTCTTATCCTAAACTCCATTGGAGGGTCAAATCATTTTCGATTCTCATTGGTTCATGAAGGATGAAGAGGCCATTGACTAGAGGGAAGGATTTTCACAACTTCCATTGGATAATAATAACAAGTTCAAGGAGAGGTCATGGAAAGCTTAGGGAGGGGAGTTTTTTTATCTTGGCTTTTCTTTGGAAGGATAATGAGTGTGTGAGAGGAGAACTAATTATCATGTGCGAATAAGTGTTCTTCACGGAAGCAAATGTGTGCAAACAAAAGAGCATGGAAGAAAGTTGTGTGTAACAAGTAATCATCGTGGAGTTCATGAAATGATTTCCATGAATGAGCCTCTAAATTCTTTACTAAAATAGTTGTTCTTCTTAAATTCATTATTGGATTTGTCTCAAACTTCAAACAATTTTAATTTAAAAGATGTAAAATGTTTTCTCAAAATTTCAACATCATTAAGGTTGATGTAAGAGAGCTACACTTGTCGAAAGTAGAGGGGTTGAAGCTATCTTTTTTTTTCAAATTTGGTCAAAATAACTTTTTGTTTTGAGGCATAACTTTTGATTTTAGAAATAAAAATTTATAAGATTTTGTAGCATTGTTGCTTTAAAGATTAGCTTTCCAACAACCCTATACATGTTAAGAAGATTGTATGAAGATATTATGAGGAATGGAACGAAAGGAGGTCACGACCAAGCGTGAACATTAGTCAAACATCAACACAATGCTTCTTCACATTTCATCATGGTGAGTTTTGATTTTTTCAAAATGTCTTGGTATCCTCCAAGTGGACACAATGCATTAGATTATTTAATGAATTTCATTACATTCTATTGAACCACCTTAACTTGTTAGAATACAACTACATAGTAACTCCACCCCAAAATGAGTTTTGTGAGTGCATATCTTCATGTGGAAAGGTGTGCAAAAATTCCTCACAAGTTGCACTTGTTTTTTCAAACATGGTGGTTCATTTTGGGCCCATTATTGTTGCATATGTGTCACAGATCCTATGTATCCAATTGAGTATCATTCAAATCCACATCCTTCCCAAACAACATGGCCATGTTTTGTGAGGCATTTGTTATTATTAACTTGTTTTGTCAATATAGAAAGCATGTTCATAGAAGGGTTGTGCATACTTGAATATGGCATGTATCTTTTGTATTTCATCATACTATGTAATACAAAGTCAACTCATGGCATTTTTGGGCAACACAACTCCATGTGGTCTTTTAATTTTAAAGGTGTTTACCATTTGGTTATGTTAACTATATTAAGAATAATTCTTGAGGCATTTTTTACTTTTTTAATGTGTTCCCTAATTTTTTTATAGTATTGATTAATACATGACCCACTATTTGGTCTCAACATATATGACATTAGTGTTCAATAGAATGTAGTGTTTTAGTTCATTAGCCATTGAAGCACCAACTTTCCTACTCTATCTATGGTTGTGCAAATTTTCCATTATGCCATGATCTTACAATGCTTTAAAGAACATTGAGTTTTTCAATTTCCTAAAGTTAATGACAAAATTGATTTGGATAGTGGTGCTAATATGGAGATGCCATCATCTATTATTCCCCATTTGTTCATAAGGGTGTTGAGGCTACAAGGTGCCCCCTCTATTTCCTTATTTCCTTCTCATCAACCCATAGATGATGGACTTTGAAACAAGATGTATTAGAAGATCCTTTGAATCTAGAATTTGTTTAACTAAGTTGGTTAACATAGATCAAGGACTCTCTCATTCTAGGGTTGAGGTACACAACTTATTTGGCATAGGGACTTTGGATGAAAAATTGCTTGTCTTCAAAGATGTTGATGTTGATGTGATGCAAGTTATTTTAGGAATCAAGGCCCATCAAATTTTGCATGTGTTTGTGAAAAAAAAGTTGGGAGGTTTTAATTTGCAGGACTAATTTATGTGCAATTCCCATCTTCTAATGCAAGTAGTTATTTTTTTATTTATCTATTAAGCATTTTTTTGTTTTTGCTAACTCTAGGTTTCCACTTGCTCATGTACGTTGTGGTGATTCAAGAAGTGCAATTATTGGAGGGTTGCAAGCAACAAGGGATAGCTAGGGGAAATGTTAAAATTACTACATTTTAGAGATGAAAGGCTTTGGCAAAGGGAGGAGGCCTATGTTAAATCAAAAAACTTAGTGAGAATGACTTGCAACTTTAATGTTTGCCATGGAGGGAGGTATTGGACCAAGAGAATGTGGTATGACAACACTTTAACACTTATGGATGTGATCCAATTTTGCGCAATGTATGACTTGCAACTTTAATGTTTGCCATGGAAGGAGGTATTAGACCAAGAATATGGTACGACAACACCTTAACACTTATGGATGTGATCCAATTTTGTGCAACGTATGACTTGGACCTGTAAGGTACCAACACAACCCATCTTCTGTTGGATATTTGTTTAGTTTCTTGAATAAATTTTAGTGTACCTATCTCCTATCATTTGTTGCCATTAGCCCTAGCTCTAAAAACATTGCACTGAACCATAATTTCAAATTGCAATTTATAGTAGAAGGCAAAAATGTCTATGATAATTAGGTTTCATCTAAAGTTCCTTGATTTAATTAATTAGTCAAGATCATATGTTATTGTTTGTTTTTTAGCAACATACCTTATTTTGCATTTAGGATTAATGTGGTAGGGGTTTAACTAACATCATAACACCATTTATGATAGGTTGACTTATAATTAGATAGGCATCTTGATCAACCTGACTACAACAAATAAATTTAAAAAAAACATTAAACTATAATTTTTAAAAAAAAATTAGGCCTTCAATGCCATAATCATGGCCATGGATAATTTAATGAGTTTCAACCACTTAGACGATCAATGAAAAAGTAATTGATTGTTAGCCAAGTTGGTCCAAATTCTTGTGTAAGGATTACAATCCAGAGGAGGATTCATGGCAACATGGCAATTGGCAAGGATAGTGAGCTTGAAAAAAGATGCTTGCTACACTAGTAATGTTTCATCAAGCAAGGGTGGGATGAACAATTGTTTTAAGCCAATTTCCTTGCCAAAACATTAATGAACTTTTAGAATGGAAAATTGAGCCATAAACTTTCACTCAGCTTTAAGTTACACCCAAAACTGAAGATAGATCACACTAATGGCATTCATAATGTCTTGAGCTAAGAATTATTGTTTAAGTTCTTGAATGAAGCCAACAACTGTAACATTGCACCATTGTTTCATAACATCAACTCCATTCAACCAATTAAGTGTAGAAACAAAACTTAAATAATTAATTAACACATCCCTTTTATGAACCATGTATGTGTGAAAAAAAATTTGAAACCCTAAATACTCCACACCAAAATTAGGTTAAAAAATCCAAACCATATGTAGGGGATCATATGAATGATGCACAATTGGAAGGAATATTTTGAAAACATCATTACCATGCCCATAGCTTGTAATTGGATTAACATACAATCTGTAGAAATCTCCTTCACAAGTTTTAACTACATCAACAAAATCATAGATGAATACATTTTGAACTTGAAAAACTTTGACAAAGATTGCATACATTCAAACAAAAGTATGATAAAACTCAAATTCATAAAGGTTTCCACATCACAGAATAGGTCTAAGTTGTTTTTTTTCTTTTGTGTTTGATGCATGTTTGTCAAACATGTGCATGACTAAGGACTTAGATTCTGCTAAGATGCATTTGGTAGGAGACAACATTGAAATCCAATGCATCTTCACAATATGCAAGATTTTCAGTGTTTTTTCTCAAAAAATTCAGCCAACTTAATTCTTTATAGAGACTATTCCGAACTTTGTTCATAATAGTTGTAAATAGCTTGGAACAACATTTTAATTTTTGCAACTAAAGACAACTGAAACAATGTTTGCACAACTAAATTAATTCGATGCACAACATAGTGCACAACTAACAATAATGGTGCATGTTTTTCCTTCTACATTGTAACCCCAACCTCAAAACCCTAAAATGTCATCACATCGTTTGCTCCAAAACATACAAGTTTTAGAGCCAAGTCAAACTTTGAAAGACCACCATACAAAAGTAGAGATTGCACAATTACTTTTGTTAAATTGTCAACATGGGAACCTTCAACAACTTATTGCAGCACCAAAAGAATTGGGAGTTATTTCCACCCTTCCACAACATACACATGGATAGAAATCCATGATTCATCATCAATCGTGGTCACTTCTTCACAAGACACATAAATAAACCAAGCATTCTGCATTGTTAAACAAGTGGCCCATATCACAAGTTCATGCATAGCTTCATCCATGCTCCAACAAGCTGTGTTTGTCCAATTTTTTTGAGGGTTGTTTGGCACTTTTAAAAAATCAAACAAATTTTTACAACCCTCGAAATCTCATTGGCCATCCCTGCCACAACAAATGGAAAATCATGACAAACTACATGAATTTTCTCTTATGCTCTACAAGATCTCCATTCACAACTTGTTGAACCACAAAAGCTCACCCATGAAACGCAACATATTGTTGCTCACTTTTAACATGTTGGTTAGTGTTGTTAATGTAGTAGTGACCAACAACCACCCCTGTGCGTGCTGTTGTTACTTTCCAATGACCTGCATGTTTTTGTAATCCATCAAACTTAAGAACCAAAAGTTTTTTCTTTTTTTTCAACTTCATTGTAAATCCTACATCTCACCTGGGTCATCTTCCCTTCAAGACCAATAAATGTTTCAACCCATGGAAGCTTAATAGCCTAGACATCTTGAAAGACTCGATCGAATTCCTACTCTTTTTTTCAAATTTTTTTGGTAGGAAGAATTTGAATGAAGTTAATAGTTGCAAAAGTGCCAAAAGATGAAGCTCCTAGTAGTCCTTTTGAAATTTGAAATGGACATTTACCTTTGTGCATAATGTCGGACATTTGCAACATTTGCTCACCCAAAGGCACAAGAATCCTATTGGAGGTGTAGGTGTAGATAAAGCATCACTTGAAACATCATTGGAAGAACAAACATTGACATTTGAAGGACTAGAAGAAAAAAAATTCGATATTTAAAATTCAATGAGGGCTTTAACGACGAGATTGTCACAAACCACAATCAAACCAAAGTTCCTTGATGCAAGCAACATCAATGTACTTGAACCCATAACCAACCCTAATCACAAACACAGTAAAAAACTTGCGCAAAAAAATGTTATAGCAGATGTAAGTAACAATTTAAACTTAGATGTGATTGCAAGAATTTCAAAAGCATAGAGCAAAATGCCTCAAAATACTTACAATAAACACCAAAATTAAAATGCACTAATATAATGCAAAAAAAATCTTTCAGTAAACACAAGAAGCAAAATGTAACACCAATTGTAAACACCAAAAGCAAAATGCAAACACCAATTGTTTGCAATAGAACACAAAATTCATGTACACCAAATCCCTAAAACTGTTACACTAGATTCTAGAATGCAAGAGTGCACAATGTTACAAAGGCATGATCATAAGTTTTATACACAATGACAATCATACCTTGAGGTAGTTACTAACAAGCTTGATGGTGGCGGTAACTATCTGTTGGAGCTTGGAGGCTTGGAGTCTTCACTGGTAAACCGATGGCTGTTCATTGGCGCTTCTCTTGAGTTAAATGCTTGCAACTCGCACCTCAAGCAAGCTTTTTGAAATACCAGACTTAAGCGACAACAACAACAAATCCGAAAGAGAAATCAATGAGCAACATAGATTCGGAGTAAGATAGCAATGGTGAGCAAATGGGTTTACAATGCTACAAATCACAAAAATGTTATTGACAATAAGCTCATTGGTACAGTCAGACGATTAGGGGGCGAGAATGGCCAGTTTCGGCATAATAGGGCATCAAACTTGTAAAACAGGGAGTGAAAATTCTACAAAACGAAATAACTGGAACCCAAACTAGATTTTCCACCAATTTTGGTGGTAACCTGAGTTTCATCTTGTCTTTCCTTTTTCCTGAGTGCCTCCTCTGCTGCTACATATATTTTCATTGCTCCTACATGTACAACTACTATAATTACTATCGAACCTTATGCATTAAACGTTGAGTTTCAACATTTCATACTGGGATTTTAATTTTAAAAATTTACTTTGCAAAAATCACTGAAAGAGGGGATAGGGGGTCAAAGAGATGGTGACTTTAAGGATAACTCTAATATATGTGCCCTCTTCACTAAATTGTTGTGAATCCATAAAGACTTCATGCATGAGATTGTAAATAAAAGTGACTTAAACTGATATATGGAATTTGATTGAAGCCATCTACCAAATATCCCAAGTTAGTTTATAAGTAATGGGACATTTAATTCCATAATGTGTCAGTACAGATTTTCTGTTCAGAGATTAAAGTGTCAGAAACCAAAGAAAAAAAGGGCGAGGGCTTTTATGTCCATCAATCCCACACCAAATATGGCAGAAAAATCCAGACCAGATCATTATGGTTTGAGAAAGTACTACCTAGAGTTTATCATTTTCTTTATTTTCATTACTCATGTTTAATAACTAAGTGATTTATTAGTCACTTACTTGTGCTTAGTGATAGCTTAATGAGGAAAGGAAATCATACAATATTTTTATTTTAATGAGATCTTTTCATGGACATCAAGTGCAATGATCAGTCACCATTGTTGAATGTTTTATTTGAGATTAAATATCAAGCTTATTTATAAATTATCATTTTATTGTTGAACTTGATTTCAAAAATAAAATAATTATCCAAACACATGAGTGCCAAAGGAGATAATGTACTAGAATAATAAGTAGACAGGGTAATTTAATAACTAAATATTAAGAAAATAGATACATGTAATATCAACTTTTGAACATACCAATGCTGATACCCAGTTAGGGGCATGCTTACATACCAAACCAACACTTGTTAGAACATAGCTAAATGCTAGTTAGTGGGTGTTTTCTTTCATAGGTAGGTAGTGAAACCAACCAGAGAAACTGAGCTGACCACTGCGGTTACCTAGGGAACTGGAGCCCAATAGAAAATTGCTGTCCATCCACCATCCATCCCTGGTTTGGTCTGTTTTCAACATTGTGGTTAATGCACCTTTCCAGAATGGTAGTACGTTGGAGGGTGGGGGCACTGCGCCTTAAATATACTGTCAACCCTGCCCTACAGAAATTTCATCAGGTGGACAGACATAAGGTGACTAGGGTTTTTCTTTTCTTTTAATAAATTGTTAATTAATTAATTAATTAAATTTAATACTTATTTTGTGGTGTAGCTGAAGTGGCAAATCATCAATAAGACAATTTATCCTGAATTGGTGATAGAAAAATATGAAAGTTAATTGTTTTTAAGCACCTTTCTATATTTTTGGCTACCTACTGGAACTCAGGGTAGAATCTCAAGAATTTTTTTAATAATAAAATTTCAAAATCTGGGGACTAATAAACTCAGAAAACACTAGATTGTCATCATTTTGAAAAAAATATTTGCCTTAAAAACTCACTCTAGGTGACACTATTCACACTAAGTCTATATGTTGAGCCTATTGATGGAAACCTTTAAAAAGTGTCCTTTAGTTAATTTAATTATATCTTTTGAATCCATGAACATAATAACACTTACAAGTTTTTGGGGCCTTGCATTGAAGCAAGGCCTACACATTCCCTTGGGTCTACAACACCTTCACACTTGAAATAGCTTGGACCTTAAGATGGGAAATAGGTACCAAGTTCTTCGAAGCTGTACCATTTTTGAGAGAAGTGTTGTGGATTCCACTTACCCCCAACCATTGGTAGTAAAACTTGAACCCATCTTTCCCTCTACCTCTGTATGGAACCATTGTGATTGGAACATTAGAATGCCAAATTTATATGAATCTAATAATTTCGAAATTTGCCACTACCTACAAATGGAATGGTAGTTTGTTGGCAACTTTAGTATGATTGGAACAATAAAATGGTAATATGTACATGAAACTAACCAATTAGTACACATGGAATGAAGTAAACAAATATTAAATTGCATGTTAATACCAATGTTGGCTAGTTCTTCCTCTTTAAGAGAACCTTTGGTTTAGGTTTTGATATTAAAATCCTTTTTAATAGGTTCTTTGGGTTCAAGTTTAAGCCTAGTTTTTCATATTTTTAAACTTTGTAATGATGCTTTTGACACATTTTTCAAATTCAAGAATTTAAGGCTTGCATTGAAAATTAAGTCTAGTTTCATGTACACAATATACATTTTTTCAATACTAGAGATTGTATAAGTTCATTTTTTACAACAAATTAGTATGGAGTTTTACAACTAATTAAATCGATTGAGTACATACAAAATTTAACCTACTTGCTTACTTATGTAAAAAAACTTGAACTTATGTTCATTTTTTTTTTTTCAAGGTTTCAATTTTGGCAAATTAAAAGAGGAGTTCCATTATCCAATTCTTGTGTTGATTATACCAAATGTCTATTGGTTTAGGTCCAAGTCATAATATCTTGAACTTGAATCCTTAGGTTTAACACTCCAAATCCAAAAACTTGAACCCATGGGTTTTAACATTCAAACCAAAAAACATCAACCCTCAACTTTAACATTTCAAACCAAGGAAATTATTAACATTGGTTAAAACCCATTAATATTTATGAAGTTGAAACCAAGGGATAACAACTTGTCAATATGCCATAATTGGCAAACACATTAAAAATGAATCAATTCCAATTATCCAAACTTCATTAAAAATTTCAAAAATATTTTTGGAATGAATTTTTTCCATTTTGAAAAGTTTTTGCTTAAGAAATTCCCTATGTAAATCACAACCAAGTATATGTACAATTTTTGTGCCCATATCTTTCCAAAGGATAAAGTCCTTGGTGTAAGGTTGCATGGACATATAGGACTTGCCTTGGTTTATACACAACCATTTGATGAATATCCTTATACGACCTTTATACATAACCATATTTGACTAGTAAAGTTTTTAAAGAATTGATATCTAGCCATTAGGGTTTTGAAGATTTTGAATTTTCATTTTGATTCAGGTTTAGGGTTTTTGTTTAGGGTTAACATTTAAGGTTTAAGGAGAACCCATCATAGTCAACTTTAGGCACTTTGCACTTGTACATTTTTGTTGAAATTTTTTTGAACTTGTAAGTTGTTTTCAATAGTTTGCATTACGTTATGAATTGCGACAACCAAGTGCTTCACATTTTTATTTTCTCTAGGAGGTTTTCTTTGTTTTAAACTTTGCTACAACCAAACACCTAATTATTCATTTGTTGTTTTATTCTAAGTTTCACAAGAATTTGAGTTCTTTCATAGTCTCACAGTGTTGTATTTTTTCTTTCAAGACCTTGTGTTTGCATTTCACATTTCAAAGTAGGTAAGTTTTTGGAATTTTTTTTTGCTTTGGTTTTTCTTGTTTTGTTGTTTTGCTTTGCATCTCTTTGCTTTTTGTTGTCTTCTTGGAAAGGGATGCTCAAGAAAAACTTTAGTTTTGTTGTTTTACAAATTAGGAAAATTTGACAAATCACACATATACTAGAATTTTTTGTTATTGTGGTTTTTTGTCCTTTATTTTGTTGTCTTCTTGATAATGAATGTTTGAAAAAAAAAAAGGTTTTTTTTTTCAATAAATTGGGGGTTACGGAGAGGATTGAAACATTTCAACGAAAGTTTGAGCAAAATTCAATGAATCAAGAAAATTCAATCCATATACGATGTGCATTACATCTATATAGGGGTCCATCTTGCAACTAACATGTAACTATAATAAAACTTTATGAATTTTTAACGTGGCATTGTATTTCCATAGAATAGTTGTAATGCAATTACACATTCATTACTTCAGACACCTAATTGCATGGCAATGAAGTTTCAAATGGACATGATTTCTCATAGTGTGTATTATAAGCTTATCAATACATTAAAAATGACAACAAAATCTTTGCTAGCTTGAAAAGTGTGAGTGTGAAAGATTCTTGGGTTGGTTTATAAAAAACCATTACCTAACATTGAAAATGGGATGTAACATTGAAATTTAAAGATTCATGTGAAGACAAAATTTGCTAACAAGGTCATTATGTTCGGAAAAAAATTGAGTTTAAAAATGCCATACTTATTTGTTATGGAAGACAAAAATTTGTGGCTTTATAACAAAGAATATTGAAAGTTCAAATGTGGGTTATTACTAAAGTAGCCACTTCTTGGTTGAATTTTTATCAACATGTGTGATGAACCAATATAAGGTCCATTGGTTCTTGTCAAATGCATTAAAACAACAATAATTTTAATTACTATGAACATGGAAGTTGAGTTATTGTAGCTTTTTAATGAGCTTGAAATCTTTAAACCCTTTGAAATTGAGATGTTCATTTTGCATAAAAATATGTGGTTGGAGGTTATAAAGGTGATCAAACATTTTTTGGAGTTTCTAAAGTCTTTTGATGCATAGAAAGTTCAAACATGATGGCCATTATGTTGGATATGTGTTTCAAGTCTTTGCATGGTGTGGAAAACTTGGCAGGGACATGAAAATGCAATTTGGTTAACAGACAAATATGATGTCAAGATTGTCATTCTTCTTGTAATTGTGTATTTTGATTAGCTAAGCCGTATTGTCAATGCATTTGTTGCAATAGCAATTGGTGTTGGAGGACCAAATCTTGAAGAAAGTGGTTCGTGTGGGAGCCTCAATCAAGGAATCTTTACAAACACTAGTTATTGGAGAATTATCTTTGTTTAGTAGGCTATTTATTCCCCCATTTACATGTACAAATCCACTAACTTAATGGCACATCCATGAGGGTGAATGTTTGAATGTCAATTTTCTTACAAAACAAATTCTTGGAATTTGAAGTTCATGAATAGAAATTGAATGAGTGTTCAATCTTGGTGGCATGTTGACAACTTTAAGTTGCCATCACTTGTAGGTGGAAAACTTGGATCAAATTATTATTATGGGGAAAAATTGGCTTGATTACTTGCACATCAATTGCAAGCCAAATTCAAACTTGAAGCCATTTTTGAAAATGAAAAAATCTTTGGCAAAAGAAAACTATGAATTCATTAGAAAAACATAATTCTTTTTGAAGAATTGAAAATTGATGGCAATTAAATTGTGGGGTTGGGGTTGGTTTTCGTGGGGTGTGGTTGGGAAAATTGAAACTTGAGTTTCATTCCCCTTGCAAATTATTTTGTTTTGAATTCTTTTTATGTTAGTTTTGTTTTGGGAAGCTAAATTTTATTCATGTATATTTTATTTTTGTAAGCAACTAAAATTGAGATTTTGATATGCATAACCTTTGTGCACTTTTTTCTTTTTGGAAATTTGAAAATTGACTTGTTCATTTTTTAAAGGAATTTTTTAAAACATGAATGAATGTTTAACAAATTGGTGTAGTAAATTGAATTTCTTTTTAACTTGTAAATTTTTTTAATATGTTTGTATTGATATCCATAGGATAGGTCTAAAAGTTGATAACTATAAAACAATGAAAAATACTACGCATTACAATTTACTATCATTGGGCATGGTTGCAATAACATGAACCACACCTGCCCCTTTGGATTGGTTTTTGCATGGCTTTATTCTTAAAATATTTCACAAATTTTTTTTTAAAAATATTTTAAATTAATGATAATTTTTCTATAGTACTTTAATAAAGCTTGCATTAAAAATTTGTAAAAACTATGTCATTTTACTTTATTAGTGATTCTTCATATTTTTTATTCATTTGCTTAATTTCAAATTTATTCAAAATTTCCCATGATATATTATGAATGTTATCATATAAGTAAATCTTACAATTTCAACACAAAGTTAAATTACATTTTTAATAACATGAAACATCAAGCATTGGTTACACTTGTTGTGGTACATGTTACCATGATTACATCCCATTTGTTTCCAAGCAATTTTATTTGAAGAGGTAAAAAATGGAAAGTTGAAATCTAAAATAATACCCAACAAAATAATTCATCACATCAAATAATTAGAAATCTACCATGCCCAATAATGCTGGAAAACAATTAGTGATTATATGACAAGTTCACAAAATTGAAAAAATGGTTGAATTTTGACAAAATCACAAGATTAGAAAATCTCAAAAGGTTCACATGTGTGAGGTCATTTAATTCCATGTAAAACAAGTTAAGCATAAATGTAAAATGATTATGGTTTGCAAAACATGGAACTATTGCAACATAATTTTAGCTTTAAATTTATAAATAAGTGGGGGTTTCTGACAAAATGGGGTAATATTGTTAAGAAAGGCTTCACATGTCATAATACCTTGGTGGGTCAATATAATTTGAAGATTTTGATTCAGCATTTGAGTTTTTAATTTAAATTTTTTTGACATATCAAAGGTAAATATAATAATATCACTAAACTTTTCACAAGCTTCCTATTGCACTTTCGGTTAGATTAATCAAAGTTTATGTTATTTTTCTAGATAATTTGGCTACCTTGATTGAATTTTCAAGGTTTTTGACATATAGTACTATTTTTTCTAAAAACATTGGAAAAATGAAATATAATATAATTTGTGCCAAAGTCACCCATGTTTTACAATATACTTATAAATAGTAGCTCCCCATATATGGAAAGACCTTTTCACAAAAAAATTGAAAAAACTATGTTGAATAAAAATATAAGGTCCCATATATTGGTTTTACAATATGATCATGTGTTTATTCTCAAAGACAAAATATATTTAAAATAGAAAGTGCATTAATTTCAAGTATATAAAAAAGCTTTAAAAATACAACATACATATACAAGGATATGAACTTAACTTTTCAATATGTACATAATAAATGGTTGTTACCAATTGGTAACTAGTGAAGCAATATTATCTCAAGACTTAATTCAATTTTTATTGGATAATGGGTCCTTAAGTTTATTAGTCTATTAAATTAACTAGTAACAAGTGTTAAGGTAATTGGTGGAATATGTGAATTGGTAACCAATTGTTGATAGTAACAAGTTGTTTCAAACTTGTGGCCAATAGTTGTTGTAGTTTAAGTTTGAATTTTCTAACTATTATACTAACTAGTGACTGTTTAATTTTTTAAAATGTTATGTTTGGTATAAATAAAAGGATTGGAGGGTGATGAAGAACTCTTTTTGAAACTTTTTTTTAAAAAATTGAACTTTTGGAACTTTTTTCTTACTTTTTAAATTTTGGAGGTCACCTTTTTTTTTTTATGAACAAGTACATTTTTGGACTTTGAATTTTATTTTAAAATTGATTTGGAAGATTGATTTTAGTTTTCTCTTTGTATTTTTGAATAAGCACTTATGCCTTTGTGTCTTTGATTTTCACAAAATATAAATTTGAAACAACTCACCTATTCATGTTATCTAAAACCAAAATTAAAAATCTAGAAAAGAAAATTTCATAATCTAAGATAATAAAAAAAACCCTTAACATTTGGTGATCACATAGTGGAACAAAATAGTTATGTTTGCACTCTTTGGTTTCAATGGTTATTTTGTTTAAAAATTTTAAGTTTGGATTTGTAATAATTTTAATAGTTTTATAAGAGTGTTTTGTGCCTTGATATTTTTTATTTCTATAACAACTTATTGATCACAAAAACTTGAATTAACAATTGTTTTAAATAAGTATAAAAGATGTTAAGAGTAGTCATAAGGTGCCTTGAAAAGCAATTAGAATTAAGAGTACCATAGTAACCTATTCATTAGGTGGTTCAATCATAAGAATAAGTATGTTTTTAAACTAAGGGAATTCAACCAATTGATGTTCCTAACAATTAACTTCAACAACTAATTATGTTTACCTCTTCATTAGATAATAGTAGAGCAGGAAAAAAGAAGGGAACCACAAGTATCTTCAACTAGTTGATTTTTGACACCCCAACAATCGTCCCAACAATAGAGGCCGAAGGCATAATTGGGTGGACAAAACACCACACATGTTTGACATGTTGATGAAATAACCTTTGCAACATAGAGGTGGTAGTCTTCAACAATCAATTACTACAATCCTAGAACTATTGTACCATCCTAATCAGACCAATTGTTGGGTATTACACATTTGAATTGGTTCGTGTTTTGAATCGAACTACAATAGATTCAAAATTGGAACATAATCAACTTTTAAACTAGTTGGAACAACTATGCAACTTGGAGTGAATACCTTCACACCAATCTAGTTCTCAACATGATGTAGAATCGATGGATGAAGTCATAATATTTATTATTTGACAAACACAACTTGTCACTCAACTTGTTTGGCCAAGTGTACTTTTTATGGGAATCGTTGAATAACCACCTATTCAGAAAAGTATTGTTGAAACCCTATAGCCCATTGTTGAAATTGCATTAACCTATGCATATTGTCAACAAGGTGGACATGAATTTAAGAATTATCCTTTGGTGAATCATAAATTGAAATGATTAATGAAAAAAAAACTCAAAACTTCTCCACCACCTACTGCAACGAGCACACTAGTAATATAGGATGGTGTACTTGTGCCACAAATTTGATCACAATTGGGTTTTGTTATTCACCCAACATCAATTAATCACCATTTAAGTTAGTAGTGATCTGTTCCACCACTAATAACAAGACAACATAAAGTTGTGCCATATCCAATGTGGTATAATATAGTTCCACCATTTGTACCCATGGACCCTAACATGTATTCTTTGTATTATTTCAGAATCAAAAGACCCAATCCATTGATTTTTGGAAAAAAGGAAAGATATGTAACTAGTATTACTTAAACAAAATTTGTGCCGTTTGTTGAATCACTAGAGCATACTTAATATCTTGCCAAAATAATAACTTTTAGATTAGAACAATTGATTCTAATCCCCAAAGGTGTACATGTTCAACAGATAGTGGTAATAGTTCTACCTATAACATAGATGTTGCCAATGGACTATTTGTCCATGGTAATGATGTTTTATTTCAATAACCAAGAAATGCTAATTCACATCAATAGTTGGATGGAAAATTGCCTAAAGATTCGCCTAATGGAAGTTCACTAGGAGGAGGAAGATGAGCTAATTGAGATTTGCCTGGAGGACTGCATTAAAAGAAAAAGGCCAATATGTGACCAATGCATTTACAACTACCTTCAACTATTTGGTTTTGTAATTAAATTTTTGCCCTCTATGACTACTATGACATCATGCTGACATTGATTGAGTCACTTACAATTAGCTTGCAATTAGTTTGCGATTAAATTGGTTTACATTTATATATGGGTTGGACATATCATCCAACAATAACCATCTAAAGTCCCATTAGTTGCAAACAAATTGGTGCTTAGCCATAATCGACATATGTCTATGTACATCAATTACAATAATTAATTGATTTATGATTAAACTTAATATTCATCACTTTTAATTTATATTTCAAATTAATATTTAAAATATTGATAATATTTTTATTGTAATTAAGGTCATTGATATGATTATTATAATTACACTAATTTCATTACATTAAATTATTTATAATTTCAAATAAGTTAAATATATTTCAACATAGACAATTATACTATATATTTTTTCATAATTTTTAATAACAATAAAATTGCTATAATTAATCTATAATTATTATAAGATCATATTAATTATCTAATTTATACATTAACTATAATAGACACATAATTTATAACTCAACTTAATTATTCACAATTCTAATTTTTAATAATTTTAAAAATTAAAATATTTCCACTATGATTAAATGAATTAATTAAAAATTTATAATTGTAAGAATTACATTCAAATCAACTAGAATATTAATTATGTACGTACAATATATAATTAGTATTACATCATAAATTTTAAAACTAATCTTACTACATATTTTAAATTATAATAATTTTTAAATAATTATTTATTACTACTTATAAAAAAATGAATAAATAATATCACAACATAAATTTTCACATTAATCAAAATGATATTTCTCAATAATAGAAAATAACTATTGCATTTACAACAATTATGTTTTAAATCATATTAATAAAAATTCGTATCCCAATTGAGAAGTTATGTCCTATAATTAAGATTTTTATTTAATTTTTTAATAATAACCTTAAAATAATGAGCAAAGTTGATCTAATTAACGTATTTAAAAACCAAATTGCACTAAATAATTGTATATATTAATCATTATTTACTTATTACAATAAATTGTTAATATAAAAATACTATTAATAATTATTATTTTATATTAACATAAAATCATTGTAAAATCATTATTATGATCTATATTTATAGTTTATAAATTTAATTCTTATTTAATTTTCCAGAATAATCATAATTTAATTGAAATAATTAATGTTATGACCATAACTACATGGATTTTATTATAATATATTAAAATATTTACTTCTTATAACTAATTGTCCATAATATATCATTTTTATAAATAAATATAAATGATTATATTTATTAATTATAAGTTACACTACGTAGTTATTGTTACAACATAGATTTTTATATAATATAATTTATATTCTTATAGTAAAATAAATCAATTACTGTAATTAATGTTAACATTACTTTAAAATCATTGTAATTATTTCAGATAAAAATTAATTATAGTAATTTCATAAGTATTTTGTAATTGAACATAATTATTCACAATGTGTAATTTCAAAATATAAATTTGAATTAAAATTTTGGAAAAACATAATGTAGTTAAAATAATTATTGTAATGATTATAATTGCAAGAATTATTATATGATATATATTTTTTAAAAAATTTAATTACTTATCTATGATAATTATTTTTATAATAATATCATAGTAATTAAAAATTATTAATTTATGTTCAACAAATTATTGTATTTATAATTATTGATTACCACTAGAAAAAAAAAAATTGACGAATAAAAATTTCACAATAATAAATGTAATTATATAGTAATTACAATAATTAGTTTAATGTCATTTTTAAAATAATTTGTGTAGGATTTTTAAAATAAAAATTTTTAGTTCATTATTTTTAATTTGAAAATAAATATTTATAATGGTTATTTTTATTATAATAATTAAATTACCTATAATTCAACCATATTGTTAAAAATAAGGAAATATTTTTAAATATTTAAGATATTTTTTAACCTATGAATTATATATTAACAAGCTTTGAGTAACTAGATAGTTAGTTAGTTAAATATTAAGAAGTTATTAGTTATTTGAATAATTGATAATGAATACTTAATATTTGTAGTGTATAGTTTATATTTTAAATATTTGTTAAATTTAACCATTATTAATTAAATGATTATTTAATTATGTAATAAGCCATGTACTTAAATTATTTAGAAATCTAAAATTAAGGAAAAAAAGGCATGAGGAAAGTTTTGAAGTTGCAATTTAGTTTGTGAGAAAATTGCAACTTCAAAATTTATCCCATATTGTTTGTTCTCCATTCCTAATTTGAACATTATATAAACAAGGGGTGTGATTATCCAATTTCACATTAAAAAATGTGTGCATATGAGATGAATCATTCAAAAGGCTTAACCCAAAATAAAAAGAACAATTATGTACAATTTTAAACTATTTACCTCCCCAACCTACTTAACTAAATACCTAGTTCAATAGGTGCCTAGTTTGACCTACTCACCTACATTGACCTATGTACTTACCTACCTAAATATTTACCTATATGAATGGGTATTTAGCCAAAGTTTGTAGGCACCTATTTATGTACCTACCTAGGTACCTACCATCCTAGTGTTAATATTTTGTATTTACATTGGGCCATGTGTCATAATATAAATCATCCAAAGATGTGAATTGAACATCTTAGATTATTTCAAAATAATAATAATAATAATTTTAAATAGTTGAATGTTGGAACACATGGCAGCACATCATTTGCCTTCAATAATGATCAAATAGTCACATATTTGTCGCATGTGACAGTATGTATACAATGGAGTCAAAGGATGAACTTATATTTATTGATTTATTATTTCATTTAATACCGCTTATCATTTGTGATTAATATTGCATGCAACTTGTCCAAGGCAACTAAGGGGATTTTAGTCGCAAATGTTGTTTGTGACTAAAATTTAGTTATAGAGATTGGTCGAAAATATGTGTTTTTCTTTTAATGCCACCACCTGATCCACCTATAAGATTTTATAGATGGCCAACACCTGATCCAAAAAAATTCATAGCACCATGTACCCACCGAATATAATTTGATCTAAACCAACCAGTAAATTGCCATATCAAAAACTTCAATATCCTACATGAAGGATACTAATCCTAATGCTCACATCATTTTTCAAAAAAACAATAAGAGCAAATGGGAAAACTATGGAGGCTGATACCATCAACATGTTTACTTTCACTTTACGAAACAACATCCTGGAATGGGGTGAAAACTTTGTACAAGATCATCCCAATTGCACTTTTGAAAAGTTGGAACAAAAATTTTGCAAACGTTTTTGAACTATGAATAACAACAAAAAAATCTATATGTAGTTGAAGAACCTTCAACAACAAATTGGTGAATGAGTAAAGGTCTATTATGAACATTTGTTAAAACTCGCTAATTGTTTACAAGTGAAGGCTATTGATGTTTTCCTTACTACTATTTTTAGAACATGTTTGTAACCATACTTTAGACTAACAACAATAGATACGGTAAGAGATTCCTTTATTAAGCATAAGGAAGTTGTAATGATCTGTGAAGAAAATGGACCAGTCATGGCAAATTACAATGCTTTGATAATTCACCCAAAGTCCAAACTGATTGCAAAACATGTAGTCATTTACACTACTACTAAACAATAACTTACTTGTTCAAACTATGGTAAGACTAGTCATGCTAGAAAAACCTGTCACAATAGGAAAATAGAAGAACTTGGAGTACTTGTTGTTCCCACCAAAGTTGTTGAACTAGTAGCTAAAGTTATTGCACAACTTATTAAACCAACTAGAGTACCATTGATATATTCTTGTATTATTTATTCTAGTTATGACACCATGCACCCAATTGCCTTAGAAAGACAAAAATTTAGAACATTTTTCGAACTAAGCCAACCACTACTGCCACTATAGTATCAAAACCCTCTAAATTTGATAATGTACCAATTAATGTAGTTGTTGTTATCACAACATGTAACCAAATACTAGAATAACAAGTGTTAAAAGAACATGAACTAGTGAAGACAAAAATAACAACTGATTAATAAATTAAAGAACAAATACGTGATTCTTTTGTCCATATCATCAAGGAGCTACAAGGGAATGATTGAATATCATAAACACTTGTTGAATTAAATAGACCACATCATTCAAATTGGGCCGGTTTACAAAAATTAATAAGTCAATCGATTACTAACAAGCAACTTGTTAAGTTCACTACACAAATAACATTACTAGAAAAGACTTTGGAGGAGATTTTGAGAAACATCAGCACTCAAGTTTTGGAGACCAAGTATGTAACCAACTTGGGACAACTCTTGAAGATTGTGTAAGACATCAAAAGATACATTTTCAAACCAATTAAGTTTGTTTAGCCAATGCAACCTAAACCTACTTTTGCAACAATGGTTATTGACCACCAAATGGCAATGATTCAAGTCTAGGTTGGTAAGAACTTTATTGATGATGTGTTAATTGATGGAGGTTATGGAATAAATATCATTATTGAGAACTTAATAGTACAATTAGATTTGTCAAAGCTTAATCCAACGCCTTACAATCTATGTATGGCGAATCAAACCATAGCCATTTGGTCTTATGAAGGACCTGAAAATATTTGTTCATGGTATTCCTTATACAATTACATTATTATTATCAACAATAATGTTCTAAACTCTAGTTATTCAATGTTGCTAGGATGCCCATGGTTGAGAGATGCCTAAATATCCCATAATTGGGGAACTAATATTGTTACCATATAGGAACAAGTACAATAAGAACCATACCTATTACTAAGAAACTTGGTGTTCAAACCAAAAGACCAGAAGACTTCATATGTTATGATTTCCATTATGGAATATCAAATGAAGAGTCCTCATGTGATGTTTGCCACATAGTTAGACTTGTTTTCAATAGGAACCAAAAAAATACCTATTCATATTAAACAACTTTATAAACCAGTCTACATACTAGATTTTAGTATAGCAAAACCAGTTCTAAAACAACTTGTTGAACCGATATGTGTTTTAATTGTTAACTTAGCTATCCCACTTAACACTATCAAACAACACCTACTTGAAACTTTCTCCCATCCAGAAGAGGGGGAAATGATTATTGATGAAACATCTACAAAAAATGAATAGAATATCTAACCATAGTTGGTTGGATAATTACCAAGGAGGAACAGCTAACCAAAGTTAATTTGGGCACCAAAGAGAATGTGCAATAGGTGAAAGTGAACGTTATAGTTGAATTGGTTATCATAGAATTACTAATTGAGCTTCTAAAGGAGTTCAAAGATGTATTTGCCTAAACATACAAAAACCTAAAAGGTATCCCACTAAAGATTGTTCAACATAGGATTGAATTGGATACCATAGTACCACCTATTCATTAAACAAGGTACCAATTGAATCCTAATTATGCTGCCATCATCAAGCAAGACATAAACACACTAGTAGAAAATCCCCCTTTTTTAACCAAAAGTTTTCAACTACATGACATTTGCAACTATGTTTCAACTAGATTTTTTTAATTTTTAAATAAAATTATGGCAATTATCAGTTAAGTTGATTCGTTTATTACATTGGTATATAGTTGAAAACATTTTTTAACTTCATGATCATTTGCCGAATATTCTTGGCATCGACAATGTCTTCAAGTTGAACTTCGAATTATGTTGGTAAATAATGTGAAACATGTTTCAATTAACGGGTTAGTTTTGAAATATTCTTGGCATCTAAGGTTCTTTAGTTGGCACATAGTCAAGACATTGACTAGTGTTCAACTATTTGGATAATAAAATGTATGGATGATAAAATGTAGTAGAGGATGGATGAAATACAATCTTGTTTGCAACTATTTCTTTCAACTAGGCTAAACAACTAATAAGTAACTTTAATTTTATACATATAATATTGTAATATTTATTTAAAATTATGATAACATTAAATTACATGGAAATTTTATTTACATAAATGAATGGTTTTTTTGTGCATATAAATATTAAGCTTTAATTTCAAAATAAAGTTTAATTTTAAAAATACATATGTTAGTACTAATGTTTATGTTCAATACACATGTAATTTATTATTTCTATGTAGATCATTACAACATATCAAGTAATGATTTATAATCAATAATATTGTGCAAATGTAATGTTTATTCATTTTTATACACATGATATCTTAATATTTGTTCAAAATTATGATAAAAATTCATTAAACACTAATGTACATTATGTCATTGGCCCAAGTTTGAATGCATTCAATTGAATTTTCCTCCCAAACCCCTTTGTACAATTTGTTTGAATTTCCAACAACAATATGTACCCACCAAAAATTCAATAATATTGTTCACATTTTAGGTTTCAAAATCACGAAATCAACTTGATTAAATGAAACTTGGTGAGGGCTTTCCAACAATACCAAGTACGGCCCCAAATTCCAATATAATTTTCAATCTTGGTTTTTCAAAAAATTCAATGAAAAACTTGTTCAATAATTGATTGATTCCACACTATAGTACCAAACATTTTAAACAAAATCATTGCATCATTATTCATTGAGAACTTTTTGATGATAAATTCCATAGCATAACCTAAGACATTATGCTACCTTCCTTCATGGATAAATAAGGTAACATGTGTTGTTGGCCCCAAGTGTGAACACACTCAATTCATTTTCCCTTCTAAACCCAATTTGTTGTAATTTGTTTGAATTTTTAGCAACAAAATTCATTCAAAATTCAATATCTTCCACACCTTAAGTATGAAAATTGTGAAATAAATTTCATTAAATCTAACTCAGCAATTACTTTCCAAGAACACCAAATACACCTTTGGATTTGAGTAAAAATTTTATTTATGATTTTATTAATGTTTATTAAGAAAATGGTTCAATAATCAATAACCTTTGCATTGTAGCTCCAAAAATCTTC
>Ga0116231_10005259_pt1 | contig 25576 bp, 13 predicted proteins | sample S1TSphgellanicum_2_FD_89695 | JGI IMG/M metagenome (GOLD analysis project Ga0116231, IMG submission 89695) | Host-associated microbial communities from peat moss isolated from Minnesota, USA - S1T2_Fd - Sphagnum magellanicum MG | ecosystem: Host-associated > Plants > Peat moss > Unclassified... | reverse complement strand
GAATTTTATAGATCAACCAGTGTAATTTGGTAAACATTCGCAGGTGAAGAATGTTATGACAAGGTGCTAACTGAAGAATTTTAAAGAATTTTAATGTGCAAAATGAAGAATGTCATCACTAGGTTTATGATACACATGGAGGTACATTAGCTTTTGGATAAACAATTACAACCTTCTACGAATCTACATAGTTTGATAGTGGAGAACCCAATACACCAGGTTCTTCAAACACACTTTCTAACTCCATTCCATGTGTTTTTAACTACCTTTTTATTATGGGGAACTAGCTCACCAAAAAGCAGACAGACTAGGTCATAGACTTGCTAATTAAATATGAGAATGTGTTTGCATTCTTAATGAAAGATTTAGGTAGGTGTAAGACTATGTAATTCTCTATAGATATTATAGATGAAACATCCATCTATCGAAGGAGGCATAGGTTGAACAAACATTAGTGGGAACTGGTAGATGAAAGACGCAAAGAGCTCTATGGGGCTAGTCTCATTCAGCCATCAAGTTATAATTTCGCAATCGTTATAGTAATGCCAGCAAAGAAGGATTCAACTAGATGATGGACTAAGAAAAGGATGTGCGGGGATTATAGGCTTTTGAACTTGGTTACACCTCATGACTAGTACCCCATGCCCATCCTTGAAGAATTGTTTGATAGCACTGGAGACTCAAACATCTTCACAATTGTGGATATGAGGCAAGGCTTTAACTAGATTGTGTTCGCTATGAAGGATTATAAAAAAACAACATTCCATGGAAGTAACAAGTTGTGGGAATGGCTTGTGATGCCCTCTGGATTAAAGAATGCACCTGTCTTCTTTCAACGAATCATGGACCATGTTCTCGAAAAGGCATATTTCCTAAAATGTTACATAAATGATGTCCTAATGCATAACAAGGGGCTCCTACAACATTTGGATCATCTTGAGGAGTTATTCAAGAGGCTCCACAAAGCCAATATGAAGATCCATCCTAAAAAGTGTGAGTTTGTTGTCACCTCAATAATTTACTTTGGACATAAAATTTTGCTAAATGGTATTATGGTTCATTGGGCCAAAGTAGTAGCCATTTTGGAGATGCCCAATCCTACTGATATTCACACTTTGAGGAACTTCATTAGATTATGTAATTAGAACATGATTTATGTCCAAAACTTCAGTACTATTACTCATCCTCTCTATGCATTGTTAAAGAAAGATTTGCTTGGACATGGAGTGAAGAAGCTAAGGAAACCTTTAACATACTCAAAGAAAAGCTTTAAGAGTTCCTTATTATGAGAAGACTTAATTTCAAAAAGGTTTTCATTCTACACATTAACTGGAATGCTCTTAGTATTAATGCTATTCTTGGCCAACTTGATGAGGAAGGCGTAGAATATGTTATTGCCTATGCATCTTGAATGTCATAACCCTAGCCTTGGGCTCGCGACCAAGGCAAGGGTTTACAAAGGTGCGGGCCAAGATTGAGCCTGGGAGTCACATTTCATGCTCCCGGGAATGCAAAAGAGTGTGAGGGAATGAATCCTCACATTCCCAAGTGAACTTCCATTTTGGGAGTTGGAGTCCCAACGGACTTCTGAATTTTTAGAAAGTGATTTTAGGGGGTCAAAACTCATTGAATTGAGATGTTCATTATATCATTGAAAAGATCTTGGAACGTAGATGTCGGAAATGGGCTTGCATGACCCATTTGGACACTTAAAACACAAATTATGGCCAAAAGAAGGGTTGGGAGTCAAATTGACAATTTGACTCCCGACCACTAAAAGTTAGGAATCACCCCGATTTCATTGTGTGTAGATGACATGTCACATACCGTTGGAAAGCTCTTGATAAGGGCTACAACTTTGCTTTAAACCTCATCTCAATAGAAGGTTTATAGAAAAAGTAATGGGCCCCAAAGTCGTGGGAATTAATGCATGTAATTCTAAATAACATAATTGATAATGAAACATGTGAAGGTATTGACTATGCAATAGACTTAGTTGAATTGTAAATAAACAATATATATGTAGTATGTACCATTTATGTTGAAAAGGTTAAGTTTTTGATCATGAAGTTTCATATCTCAAAAGTACATATGGGAAGTTGGGGGCACTATTTAGTTGAAAATATTTATATTTTATATTTTTTCAAACCATGAAGGGTGTTAGGGGCCATTAGTAAGCATGACATGAAGGACATTGGGGGATGTTGGAGAGGCCCAATTATTATTATTTTTGTTGGGGGTGGCAAGGGGCGCCAAAAATGACATTGAGAATGGTGGGGGTGCCAAGTAGGTCACAAATGGATGTTAGGGGTGGTAGAAATGTTAGTGTTTTTAATAGGTGAAGATTAAATTTCATGTTTTAAAATGAATGGAAGTGGAAATGAGTTCATGGACAATATATATCACCATGGATTGCTAATGTTTGCTCCCTAATTATGTTTCCTTTCTCATCATTTAATTTAAAAATATATTAATATGTTGATGTTATGTCAATTGATTGTCACTAGTAGTTTGAAGCGAAGCCCAAATAATATAATGCAACATTTTTTTTGGGTCATAATATTTTTTAATGATATTTTCAACTTACAAATGGAATATTAATATTTTAAAAATACGAACACTCACTTAAAGGGGCATGGTTGGCTCTTGTTAATGTGATCCAAAACACCCATTTGCCTTTTCATGTCCATGTTATTTATGTTAAATTGTGATAAATTATGTCATTATGCTAAACTGTTACCTTCAAAAATCTTTGGGCAATGAATGTTTATTTATTTTTATAAATTGTGATTGCATAAATTTTCAACATGGATCCAAGTAAAACAATTGCAATGAAAACCACAAGCATCCCAATTAGTAGTGATAATTTTATTGATTAGTTGACACTTAAACTAACCACCTTTCAAGCTTCAAATTGAAAGTAAACAAGGCACATGCCCAATGATGAATCATTCATTGTTCCACACACCATTTATATCTCAAGCAATGTTATTTCACTATATTAATTTGGGGTAGATGCAAGGTAAAGTGGCTCACTTTTTATGTCACAAGGTTAAATTTTGTAGGGTGTTGTGATTGGAAGCTTCATTATTATGCACATATATTTCAATTTGATCTTAGGGATTTGGGATTAAATTGTCAACTTAATTATAAAAAATGAAGATATAAATTACTTTGCATAACTCATTAAGGTAAAAATGTTATGGACTTTGAAAATCGAAGTTTTGGACTTGCCAACTAGCAACTGTTTTTGTATATGGACTTTGAAACGATTGAAATATTCATAGTATGTTATATAGGGAATTGGAATATGATGACTCTTTCTTTTAAAAGCACAAGTATGAAAAGATTGACATCATATGATTTATAGAATTTTTGTTATGGACTTTCAAATAACATGAAAGTTCTTCAAATTCATAAAGTCCATAGCTACCTCAAATTGGGGTTTCCTAAACTAGGTTTTTTTCTTTAGAGAAGCATAGAATAGGGGCCTCCAATAGGATATGCATTTATTTTTGAAAAATAACATCAAAATTGAGACGTTTTTAGTTTGGTTCACCCATAACCCTATCAAAACATGTCAAATATGGAATATGAATGATGTTTTTATTCGCAAGGTTATGAGCCACTTTTCCTTGCATCTACCCTTGAGCTTTGTGCTATTGCACACTTCTATGACGGTGATCAATTGATGGAAAAAATGAATTGATTTTGTGAAAATTAAGTTCCATTCCAATGACAATATTGAATGGTGTGCAACTTGAATTGAATTCAAATTTAATCAAATTTAATTAAAATACATTGAATGCAATTCAAATTCCATTAAATTGGATTTTGATTCAAATTCAATTGATGATAAACGAGATGCAAATTGGTGCGAAAGGTATTAAATATGTGCTTGTGACTATGGTGTTGAAAAGAAAAGAAATTTTGAAATGACAAATATTGGAAAAGTCACCTTTGCATTCCTCTTTACTTGAGAATTGCCTAAACAGATTCCAATTTGGAATTGTCATCCAAAAATATGACTTATGAAAGCTAAAGCAGCTCTACCTAAACCAACTCCAATTCATCATTGTTTCTAAAATTAAATATGGGGGTCTATGTGATGATTAATTCGTATTAATTATTGTTGGGACACCCAAAGTTCAATTATTAACATTTTGGTGATGGACCTCTTTGGGGGTAAACCCAAAAGGGGGAAAAAACTGTGCCTCTTAAGTGCATGTGTCCTAAACTCATTGGTTATGTCCAAATTTAATTCCTAAGTGTGTTAGTCACCAGATTTAGCCTAGGATAATGCCAAGGGCATGAATTGTGGGAGGACTATTGTGTTACCAATTTGGGTTTTAACTGAATCTACTAGTAAGGACAAGAGCATTGTTAGAATGAGTCTGTGTGAACAAATACTAACAATACTCTAAGTTTTGAGTCCCAGATTGTGAATAATGCTGAAAAGCTAATATTTCAAGTGTCTGCAGGCCAGTGAAGAATCTCAATAGAAAACAATACCAAAGGGCGGAGCAGAGAGGGGGTTGGGGTTTTGCCTGGCCCACAACCAGACAACTACATATAAGCACACACCTTATAAAGATAGGAAGAGGTAAGTTCCTAGATTTCATCTTCAAAGTAGGCCTCCACAAGAATTTGATAAGATATCTGGCATAATCGAATTGATGGGTAGGTCCCATTTTTCTATCACACTTTCTAGCTTGCAAAATTTTGGGCTAGATCGTGAGAATTAATGATGGCACCTTGCTTACCTCTCCATTGTCTACATTCTTGCATTCTTTGGATTGGAGATGTTTTTTGTGCTTTTATTTGTAAACCACCCCCCCCCAAAAGAAAAGTATATGATCCATATTGCTTTTGCAATCTCCTTCTACTAAAATGAATGAGTGGGTGACAGTGATTTGCTTCTTCATTTTTACTTTCATACTTGTGTAATAGGAGTTGATGCTACAGGTAGGTAGGAAATGAATGGGTAGCAATATTGTTTCTTCTTTGCTACTTGATATGATAGGAGCTAGAGAGTAGTTGTTATACAAGCCATAGCTCTGGTTGCTCTGTGTGGTCAATACTTTTTTTTGGCTAGGGCTTCCGTTCATTGAGGGATTTGTGTGTGTGTGGTCATTTTGACTCTCCACATGTTGTGGATGGTATGGTATGATTCACTTTTTCTTTTCCCCACATGAGAGGGGGAAGCCAACACATATTATGAAACAAAACTTTTCTCAATGCTGCAGTATGCACTTTTTTTCCTTTCCAATGTGTATTTTAGGGCAGGTGGGGGAATTGAGGGGTTGGCCTCTTCAAATTTCCATCCTATCCTCTGAAAGCTATTTATATAATACGTGTTGCAAACTTTGTATGAAAATTCTCTGACTGGTTTCAGTTATGTAACGAAAAAAGGCAGAAGTGTTTATTCCATCAGATCCAAATCATCCCACCTCTCTGACTCTCTTTTTTGCTTTGAAAAAAAAAAGGCTGAACCTTTTTATTCCATGAGATCTAAACCATGTACCTAGTATGCCTTCATTTGCTTTTTGAAAGATGATGAGGAAAAAGGGCTATAGTCCATCAATTCTAAAACATTCTAAATGTTTTGTTTCACACAACACAGTGTACACACCTGTTAAAGTAGACACAATTGTTGTACCAACTTAATAGTAAAAGGATGCTATCAGATGGCACCCTCAGGTTTGCTAAGCAGCAGTCCATATATCAAGTTGAATGCTGGATGCAACCATGACAATATTTACTCACAACCAAGTTTCACAAGTTTGCTCAAAAAAGGTTGTCAATAATATGTGAACTTTGTTTTAAAAGAATTGATATTGCAAAAATGACTGCCAAAATTGCTTTTGTGTCAGCATATCTAAAGTAAGATTACCTTTCAAGATTTGTACACAGGCCTTGAATAATCATTGGTGCAGCCTCTTGTTCCCAAAAGGAAAAGAGTGCACAGGATTGGATGTAGACTTATCCACAACAAGTTGGGGGAAATGTAGCTTCCTGGATTGCAACTAGAAAAACCTGTTGAATCCTTGTGTTTTCTTTATCCAGTTTAACACTCTAGCAATCGCTTCCGGATTCGAAAAAATTCTGCATAAGCACCGGTAATGGTTGTTAAGTAAAACTCTACAATGGTTTGCACACAAAATTTGCCCCTAGACTCAATACATACGTCCTTCATAATATAGGGAGCAACAGAAGAGGAATGATGTGAAGTTTGCAAACTAACCAAACACCGAAAGAACTTTAAAATGGTGTAGCCTATTGGCCAAAAGGAACCAAGGAAAAGAAAACCAAAAATGAAACAGTGATTGGTGGCATGGTTTGGTGCTGATTTATTTTGCTTAGGACTAAGATACTAGTCTTTTTAAGGATCAACTTTTAAACATGAGCCAACAGTTAGACAACTATTTGGAGCATTTCCTTTTGGTTGATTCTGAACATCCAGTATTGGCCAACTTATTTTAACATGAGTACAATTGTATGGTCCAATTTGTTTTAAATTGGGCCCATGTTCAAATTGGTCTTGGTCTTGTGTTTATAGTGGGCCTCGGCTTATTTTCAGCCATGGAGGTACTGATTCCCTTAGAAGATAAAACCACTTTCTACATGCCATAATGGAAGTAACATGGTTGCCCAAATTTCCCCCAAGTTTTAAGTCCTAGATTTTGGCTTAGTGGTGAACTGAACTACCATTTGCAAGGTGCGAATGAATCCCCATCACTCAGTCTATTGGCTTGATGCACAATGAACAATGTAAAGAGTCAATCAAAAATACCAAAAAAAGTTGAAATAAGTTGCCTAACCTGTTTGTAACCTCATAATATTTCAAAACTTTGCCTTCCTTATAGCTAGCTTTCTTTCGAGCCTCACTTCCCTCCAATTCTGTAGGGAAGTCAGGACGCCTCCAATACTCTTTCTTTAAAGCGCCAACAATGTTATCCTGCAGCAAAGAAGACATAATAAAGTCCAGGAAATGCAGAATTTCAAACTCATGATAGAAAATCTAGTTTGATGAACAGGAACATGTGAGTAGTGAGTTCAATTTGACACCTGACACTGAATTTACTCTCCACCAAAGGCCATAAAGATGTCAGAAATGTACTCACCAATGGCTGGGAAGCATCAACCCAATGGAACAGGCGCACTTCACTGTGATCCCCACGGCGGAACCATGTAAGCTGCTTTTTCACCAGATTCCTGCCACTTATGTAGATTTAGATGCATGGATGAAACCAACCCAACAAGTGAAACACTTTTGACCTTTCCATAATTCTCTAGCTTGTTGTCACAAATCAAGAGCTCTCTCACAAGATTCTTCTCAGAAGATTTGCCTATGAAAAATCGCAACTATGATGCTGGATTTGGATGGAAACAATAAACCTGATTGCCACACTCATTAACATGAATTATTAACTCATGCTGAATTCACAGGATCCAGAAGAAGATGTTGCACCTAGAGACTTTTTGGAAGGCTGAGAGAAAAGTTAAAAACCGTTCCTCTGTTGTCATTCCTCCTGTGTCACGACACTCCAGCAAAAATTCCATAGCCTAGTCCACAATATACAACATAAAGTCAATCTTACAATCTAAAACCACATCAGAACACTAACAATAGGAAAGATACTCTCCACATCAAAAAATGATTTCCTTGACCATGCTTGGCCTAGGTATGCTTTCCACAAACATTGATATTCAGCCTCATAGCTACAAACACTCAAAGGCCAGGGAGTGGAACTGAATGCTCTTGTGGAAAGTGAAAGAAACACCATACTTCTTGATAGCCAATGCCGCGGGAAGCAGAGTTGGAGTTAGGTGCCACACCCATGTCTAGGAGCCATGATGCCTCCTTAAGTAGCCCCCCACTCTCTGCATCCACTCATTAGAACATCCAAACCAGCTCAGGTTACAGACTAAAGACAAACTGCCATAGCACACACTCTCAAATGATGTGTAGTGAATGACTAAAGAGACCAAGAAAAGAAGATGGTGTTAAATGAGTCAAGATAACATATTGCAAAGAACAAGCAAGGGAACACCAAGCTTTGTCATAATTGTGTCCAGGAACCCTTCAGAAAGGAAGTTCATGTCAGCCCCAGGATAATCTACATTTTGAGGACAGATGGTCAAGTTTTCTTAACTAATGGACTCCAGATTGATGGGTGACTGCACCATTACACAGTGTTGGACACTGCATAATTGTTAGACATCTTATGAAATGTACAGGGCATAAGCTGATACACCAGGCCACAAACAGACTCATTGGGTTTATGAATTAGAAATCCACTGGTGGTATTCTGCACATTGAAAGTGACATTTTGTATCATCAAGGATTCAGGCCAGCTCAACAAAAGAATTCCACAATGTACCTGCCACCATTTGCTCACATCGGAAATCAATCCAATGATATAGCTCAGAGCGATGCTGATACAAGAAATAGCACTGGAAGTCATAGTCCCACTCTGTATCTCCATTGATTCCATCCTCACTATAATTGAAGGGCTTTGGAAATGCTGCACGAGGACGGCCTGACACCTACATGAACATCCACTATCCAATGTTTGGATGTTGCCTGCTTGGAAGCAAAAGTAATTTTGCACATTTAGAGGTGCCTGCAATTGATGTAGACAGAAAGTTGTAGGCTTTGTAGCATTAAATTACCTTCACAATTTCCAGGGAGCGGCGAAGCTGATACCAATCATTGGGGGCCAGGCTGTATGCTGTGACAGGGTCACCGGCTTGAGCAAGCATATGCACCCCTGCCTCCCAGCCTCCTCTTCTGCTCCGCAGATGGCGGATATCTGCTTCAACTGCCGCATTGACAAGAGGTGTAGCTTTTGGAGCCCCTGCTTTCCCATTCATGTACCTAAAACATAGAGCAATTTGACCCACAGTGGTTGGTGCTCTTCATTCGTGAAAGGAGATTACAAACAGCTTAAAGTTGATCGCTCAGATGCTGAGTTTCACCAGGAGGTCACAAAAAACCTAAGCATCTCCCTTCTTGAATGCCATTTAGTTTTTAGTCTAGACAATTTCAGTAGAGTGGAGCAATTCATGTCCACTCTGGTTTTAGAGACTTGTGAAAATTTTGACAATCTTCATTGGTGCTTAGCACTAGTTCAAAGTAGGCAGAACACACACACACCAATGTAAGTATGTGCCTGTGCCTCCAACAACAATTGGCACACGACCTTTCGCTAGAACCAGCTCTGTGGCAGCCCTGGCATCTTTGAAGAATTGTCCGATGGTATACTCTGCACCCACCAACACAGATGTCAGAAAACCAAAGCCACTTACTGTAACAGAGTTAGCCTAATGTAAGAAAGGGGCAATGTGAGTTTCTCAATGCCAGACCCCAAACACAGGAGGGAAAGTTACCTTGTGTAGGAAGCACCATGTCTAGAACGTGATGTGGAACACCCTGCCACACAGTAGACATGGTAGATTTCTTACTCATCAGTGAGCAGCTGATCAGGTAGGTGGCAGGCAACCAACCTTCAATTGTTTGCTTGAAATCAAAATCCTAGAACATCAATGCAGGGCACCTAAATTGCAAAGTCTTGGAGAATTGCTTCAGTTGTCAGCCTAGAGCAAAATAGGGAAGGAACCTGGAACTACAGCAAGAAAACAAAGGTACTAGGTGAACAATGTATACTGGTGGCAAGGCAGACTTCACATCCCAGGCAGAAAACAATTGCAAAAAGTGAGATAACACCTGCTGAGGGTACTCACCCCACGTTCGTGCACTGGAGTTTTGGCACTTCCGACATTCAGGCCTTTATAGACCTGCCAAACACAAACACATTTCCTTCTCACACACCCACAAATGGAAGGAAGATCCAGGTGTGATTGCACTGCAACAGAGGCAATTGCTCCCCAGATTGGGGGAAAACCCAATATCCCGAAATAAAATCTTGCATTCTACTTTTTATAAGTGGATGTTTGGGTCTTTCACTGCAACAACAGATGGAATTGCTCCCGAGATTGGGGAAAGACCCAAATATGACTTCCCCAAGAAAATGCAGCAGACAGATTGCAAAAACACCCACCCACCCATCCCCTGACTCCAGAAACAATGCAGCAGCTACAAAAACCCAATTCAGATCGTAGGAAGAAATGCGAGTAGGAGCAAGCTTGGAGGTGCTTTCACAATGTGGGAAACAAGAAGCCAGATTAATAGTCTTGACCTGCACGGAGTCAGCACCGATGATCTCGCCTCCCAATTGTTTTGCAAGCGCTAATGCGACTCGCGTTTTACCCACAGCGGTCGGGCCTGCGATCACGATCACGCGTGCCTTCTGCGTCCGCAACGCAGGCTTGACCATGGAGCGCTCGCCATGGTCAATCCCCAGGCCTGTATATTCCAAGCGCGAAGGGCAACGACCCGAGATCTCAATCCCGCCACCAGTCTCGACAGTCGGGGGAGACTCTTTCACCAGAATGTTTCTCCCCCCTTCGCCCACAGCCACTTTCGCACGCACTGACAATCGAGACCATCTTCTTGACCTCAAATGCGAGCTCGCTTTCTGAGTCAAACGGTCCGGGGGCAAGAAGAAGGGATCGAGGTTGGTGGCCGCCGGGTTGTGCGAGGAGGAGCTTGCGAGCTGCGAGGCGGCGGGGGGACAAGCACGGGGGATAAACATGGGGCTGGCCTGCAACACTCAGAACCGGAGATAGAGATTCGACTCCTGCACAGCGTCGTGGAGTGAGAGATGATGCAGCAGCAGCTCGAGATCTTGAATGTCACTAGGAACTTTGCCTTCATCAAAATTGCGACGGAATTGTGCAAAACGAACATACTCAGGAAGGTTGTCCAATTCTTGCGAACTCGGCTCCACAGTCCTAGGCTGAAAGCTCGTAACAGAAGCAGCAGCAGCTGCTGCTCTTTCTCTCTCTCACACAGGAGGAGGACAACCGCATCAGCAGCGACACAGAGAGACAGGGGATCTCACGACTTTTTGGTTCAAGACTCTAAATTCTGTGCCTTGTACACAAGTCTAAGATCAGAAGCGATCAAGAAGCTGTGTGACGATGTCAAGCCCTTGTTCTTCTTCGTCGGCAATACTAACTAGGGACCGACGATAGAAACCAAAGCACAACAACAAGCTTGAAGCACTTCTTTAGGCGCTGTGCGAGAATGCGACCAAAAAGCAACCATTTCCCCCTTAACTAATTCTCAAAGCTTTTTCGATTGTTCATGCCATTCGTGAGAACAATGTTGGGAAATACATGATGCATTTCCAGTTCCACAAGCAACGATCAAAAGGCTAGGAATGACAAACACAAGAACTTCCAGTCACCGGTCAATCCTATAGAATCCATTACAGTGCTAGAATTTCCAATGGCACTGGCATCTTAGAGTGTAAGTGACCCTTGGCAATCAAGAAGGAAGGAGGAACTGCCCAAAGCAGACTTCGAGATGGATAAGAGATTCGCAGAGGAGGACGACCACCCAGGCAAAGAAAAATCTTGAAGACTATCCTCCCAGCCTCTCGCAGAGAACAGGATGATGATGATGATGATGATGATGAGCACAAAGGCAAAATGCCAGATGCGACAATCAACCCTACATTCAGCAAGCAGTCTGCAGCAGAAAAAACTCCATGAAGATCATCTCACGCACGCCCGATGCCCGCTAGAATGGATCAAACATAAAACTCCCTTTCCTCTAGAGTTAGGTTTCAGCTCTCAAGAAACTCTCCCCAAACTGCATTACACAGACAAAGCAGTAGAGTAGTAATCTCAAGACTCCTCATCATCATCAGTGTCATCTTTGGATTCTTCCTCCTCAATCAATCAATGGCTTGGTGATTCTCAAGCTCAGGATGACACACTTCCTAGTTTAGCAACTGGGATGTGTGATTGTCTTTTTTTGGGGGTGCGGGTGTTGACAATCAAGCTTGGTGTTCTCAACTTCCAGCTGGTATGAACAATTGTTGTGAAGCAAACATTGGGGAAAAAGATCAGTCTGTTGTTCTCTGCAACTACTACAACAACAATTTCTGGTTGTAACTAACAAACAAATCTTGACTGAAACACTTCAGATTCTCTCTCTCCTCTTCCTCTTCTTCTTCTTCCTGTCTCTCAAACCACAAGAAGATTATCTCAACAGCATCACCCATATGAATGAATCAAGACAGAATCAACTCCGCCTTTATACAACAAACCCTGCCATCATTTTGTGAAAGAAACACACTCATTCCTCGAGTTGATTAATTCCAAAACCCAAAACACTTCACCAACTCTTTTTTTTCTTTTGTTTTTTTCCCCCCCCTAACAGCACGATGAAACATCTACAGAGTTCTTGGACTTTCTTTCTTGCTTGGCTGTGAATTTTTTCCCCAAACAACTTTTCCCAGTTCAAAATGTGTAGGGTAAAGTGCGAGGCCATTATTAGGTACCAAAAAACAACAAGGGTGCATGAGGTGAGGGCTGAGCACAAGCCTGATTTCGGCAATGCTCTCGCCCATGGGCTTTTTACACAAGCCAAAAATCAATGCAAAACTGAGAGTGGGGGCCTCTACATTGTTCATGAAGTGCATCATGAAATCAGAATGCCCCACTCATGGGGCAGAGGAAATATTACATGTTATAATGTGCCCTCCACATACACTACAAAATTTCTAAGAGGTAAATCCATTATATAAGAATATACCCTGCCCCTATTGTACCCGAGAACCTGCCCTAAAGGGCCGCCTGCATTTTGCCTGAGTTATTAGGTTCCCCAGGTGAGATGGGTATGGTTTGTGAACCCTTTAAACTAGGATAAACTGCCATTAATTTAATCTAACAGAGAGGGTAAAGAAATCAACCCTAAATGCTGATTACAATTTTTTTTGTTTTTGCAAATTTGTTTGTTTTTGTCTCAATAATTTAATTTTTGTTTAATCTACAAAGACTGCTGACAGACAAAACGTGGGATGTTAGTAAGGGGGTGGTGGGGAGGGGGTGAATTGAAGAAAGAGGGGTTGCCAAGAAAAAAAAGAAGTTACCACTACTTCCCTGCAACAGACTACCACAAACATTATGTGATGGCCCCCTCTGAATCATCAAAACAATCAAAATCAGAGGATCAAACTTTTTGAAGAAAAGTTTTTTTTTTTTTTTTTAGAAAAAGAGAAAAGGGTGCAGCATCATCCACAGATTTGTATTACTTGATTGGAAAAAGATACAATCAAAAAAGCAAATTTGTATTTTCTAGAAAAAGTGATGAGATATGCTAGCAAGCCCATAGCCAGCAAGGAAAAAACAAGTGAACTCACTAGGTTAACTATATCTCGCCCTCTCCCTCTCTTCTCTTTCAGAAAGCATTTAAAAACCTTACTTTAAGTCACTATGCCATAAACCCTAAACCACACCCACAAACTCGAAAGCATTTAAAAACCTTACTTTAAGCCACTATGCCATAAACCCTAAACCACTCATACATACACATGGAGGCTTAAAGTTTTTAACCCTAACCCACTCACACATACACATGGAGGATCCTTGCACAACAAAGGACGGTACCACCTTTGATAATTTTTCAAAAAAATTGTAGACAACTGGAACAAGATAAAACAACTGGCTATGAAAATTTATCAGTTATGTAGGACATGCGTTATGATAAGCTAAGGTAAAACAAGGGGGGTTTTCTGACTTGCACTTCACATTCAACTGCAACAACTGGCTATTGAAACTTATTGGTTATGTGGAGGACATGCGTTACAAAAGGCTTAATGCAATGTAATGAAATGAATCTCTGATCCACTGGTTATCTCCTTCAGCTTGCAAGGAGTGTTTGTTTTATAGGGGGTGATCTGAGGGTCTTTGTTTGAAACACTTTATGCAGGTACGACACAAACCCCATTAGTATTTATGAAGGGTAAAGCCCCCAGGTCAGAGTATTCTCCAAACTAAAGGGCCTTAGGATGAGCCGATAACAAAGGCCAGCCCAGCATTTTTGGAATCTCCATCATGCGTGGGCTTTGCCCATCATAAAAGACTAGGTAAACATTAAAATGAAAACACAAGTAGATCACAAGATGTAGGAGAGGGAGAGCTCTTAAGGCCTACGTGTAAGAGGACAAAAACATAAGTAGATCAGGGGTTGTATGAGAGGGAGGGCTCTTAAGGACAAGATGTAAGATCGCTCCTCTTTTCTAGGAGGGATATAATCATGGACATAAGGTTCCCTCTGGTAATGCTAGGAAATTTCTCTGTGTGCTTTATACACAAGGAAAAGCCCCCCCCCCCCCCGGTTTCAAAGGCAAGGCTTGGAGATAGCCCCAGCTTGGAAGACAAAATCATAAAGGGAATGACAAAGGGCATCCTACATTGCCCACTAATATGCATTCTGGGAGAGACTACTTCCATGAGAAAATGCCAGCAAGACAAGTAAGATTCCATATCTTTACCATGGTTTTCCTACTAATGTAGCAAGCTACCATTGGTGCTGAGACCAAACCCAATCATTATTCACTGATACTTTTTCATTGCAAAACCCCCTTGAAGAAGAGGGGAGTCCAAGTAGGTAGGTATTTTCCAAAACCCATCCTCACCCGCCCATCCTCCCTGGGGGAAGAGGTTCAATGTAGTATGTATGTGCAAACTACTGACATCTGTTCTTTCTCCACAAAATTAATTGATTAAAAAAATAGATCTCAATCTGCTGTGGTGGAGGTTTGTTTCATCTGATCACAATACCAATCCCAGTAGACGAATAGTTAAAAAATCAGATTGCAGCTGACACCTCAACATTCTGTTGTGTGATTGAATCATGATAAGGATACGGCTACTATTTTGGAATTGTTCACTGGAGAGAGAAACAATGGTGCGCCGCGCATCATCCCCTTCTTGTCTTCCACATCATAAAAAAGAAAAGAACTGGTATGTATGTAAGTAAGTAAGCCATGTGGTAGTAGTCTGCTGTGCTGTTCAGGATGGATACTAGCCAAAACAACAATGCACTACCAATGTGGACATGGATACTAGGTAGCCAAACAACAATGCATTACCAATGGGGGGGGGATGGAGAACAACAACAATGGTCAGGTTCTGCACTGCGCACAGGAGAAATGAGCCTCTTTGTGTGGACTGGCTGTTGGCTGTACTTGCTTTTCTCCTGTTGATGTATGCATCGACTTAAAATAATATTTTGCTCTTTTTCAATGCCTGTTCCGATGATGATGATGATGGGTTTGTCATACACCCAGAAAGGCACCACTAGGTATATGTGAGGCCCCTGACCCTTTTGCTTGATTGTTAGATTCACTTTTCCAATCCTATCACCTCCCCTCTTTCGCACAATGGCATGGGATTTGTATATCATCTGAAAGAATATTATTTAGCCAAATTTGGCCATAAATGAGATATGGTGGTAACAAAGTTAAGCCTCCTTCTATGTTTTTGGCTATCTAGTTAGAAACCTGATGAATAAATACTGGTATAAAACTCCATGATTTCTGTTAGTGTAGTTGAAGTCACCATTTGACAAAATCTGCCACTGGGCATTTCAAAAAGTGAAACACCCAAGTCTGCTTTTTGAAATGCCCGTGTTAAAATTTTCTATTTTTTATTTAAAATATATATACCTATTTTTTATAAAAAACTTATTTTTCATATTTTCTGGTTTTAGTTTTCACCAGAAAGATGAATCTCCTCCCCCTTCCTGATCAGGCCTACTCATTCTTTCTTCCTTTCATAGGATGGATTCTTGTTAGCTGTATGTAAAAAAAGAGGATGGAAACTACCCACAAAATATCCATCTTCTGGTCGAGTTTCTCTTATCCATCTTGTGGGAATAGAAAAGTACAAAATCTAAGAGTGCTTTGTCCAAGAGCCATTACAGTGCTTTTTGATGCAACAAGTGTAGAGTGTAGTAGATGTGTAGATCCCCCTTTTCTCTGGATCATACTATGTAAACTAACTGTAGCTTGATAACACAAGAGAACAAGAGTGGTGCAGTGGTGCACATGTATATATAATACACAATTCCAAGTCAATGCAGCAAGGAGGGAACAACGACGACTTGGGGCTAGAGTCCGAGGATAAAGTCTCATATCTAAAGGTAGGACTCTACATGGATTAGGGCAAGAAATCAGAAAGGCAATGCCCAAGGGAGGGAGGGAGGGAAAGAAAGGAAACCAAGCACTACATTGCCATTCCCAAAACCCAATGCACAACGTAAGGTGTTGTATTTGTAATAATTTTTTTTGTGCCAAGGTAGATAGAGCATTGGACTTTGTTAGCTTTTTTACTCACTCAACTATGTGTCTCTTTCTCTGGAAGGCTGGGGTTTTCAGCTAAAACGTGCTGAATATTCAACGCATCAAAATGGTAGGCACCGATATTGTGCATTCAAGACACACTCCTTGAAAGTGTAATGGGATTTATTTACTCTTCATGTAAGTGTATAAGGCCCACCTGCATCTTTATATGTGTATAACACAAGATGTGTAAGTGTAAAATCATGGAAATGTAAGTCAAATACATGCAACACTATTTTACACAATCAAGTAAAACAATGCAAAAATGTGTCACCTATATTTTGGGGCAAGGGGGGGCCCAAAATTTCAGGAGGTTTTTTTTGGCGATGAGCCAATCAAAGTGGCTCACTGCAAAACACACCTCTCTCTCTCTCTCTCTCTCTCTATATATATATATATAGATCTTTGGATGCATCACTAGTATTAAATTAATTAATATGAATCACAAAAGGTGCCGAGTTCTTGGAAAAGACTAGGCTAAAAATGATAATGAACAAAGTTGAGAAAGAAAATTCTACTCAATGATGTGGGGGCAACATGCACCAAGATGCATGTAAGAATGTGCACCCAAGATATTCTTCAATAGAGCTAAAGTTTGTTCCATATCCTTTGCCCAAAAATGTGCTATTGTATTGTATATACCATACTTGCCTACCTTGTTAGGCTAAAAATAATTCAAAAGCATTTTGCCCCATAATTATTCAATCCGATGACTTCATAGTTCCAAAAACATGTTGGAGGTTGGCCTAATTTTATAAAAAACACCAAAATTTGAAAATTCCCATGAGATATAATAAGAATCAGCTTAGATAATTCAAATTCTATAGATTAATATTCATTTAAATCAAGAACAATATCGTTTTCATGTGAACAATGTAGAACAATATATTTTAGCAACAAAATATTCCATGTAAACAGAGTTAAAACCTTAAGTAAACAGAGGAAAAGTGTAAGAGGCATGTGTGACAAGCAGTGGTAAAGAAAACCTCCCATAACAATGATGAAGAAGGATAGAGGGTCCTCCAGTTTCTTGTCCCTCCTAAACTCAAGTCCCATGAGTTAGGACTTTAATTTATTTGGCTTAATTTTGGAAATTTTGAAAAGAAAATTGCCTAATTTTACAAAAATTAAAATATCATTGGCCCAACTACGATTTCCAATATTTAACAATTATTAGTGCACAAAGTGACTAATTAATAATGGGGTAAGCAAGTATAGTACTTGGTCTAAAAGGAAACATTTCCATGGTACTATATTGGTAGCAAAAGCTTCCCAAATAGAAGCTTTTAATTGGGTGCATCCTTTTTTTGAAGGGCCAATCAAAGTGACCCATTCCAAAACAACTTTGAGCTTTGGGAAGCACCCACATTCGGATGCACTCACCACTAATTAATTTGGATTGCAAATAGGTATAATTGCTGAAGGTTATATAGACACTTACACTTACCTACCCCAAAACATTTACATGACATTATGTAAATGTATTTGACAATCATTTACATTATCTTGCTGTGAGTGAAAGTGTAAAAATTTGGATGCCTAAGTGTAAATGATTTACACTTTCACAATTTTACATGTCATATATACAATTATTTACATTTACATGCACAAAATTGGTAGGCACCCTCCCCAATGTTTGTTAGTATAAGGTGCTTGGGCACTAGGGCAGTACACCCTCTAAATCAAGGGTGGAACATGAGATCAAGGTGTAATGACGTGTGGCAAGGGCATTAATCTAGATGAGCAAGGCTCACCTGTATAGGTGCAAGGCCTACCTCTACATGGAGCTTCATGAGAAGGCATTTCATATTTTTCCATGGCTCAAGAAAAACCACTACCATTCCAATGGCCTAGTCCATTCTTACAAACAGAAAACTATTTTAATGATGAAAAAATTGTGATTAGTCTTTTGGTCTAGAAAATTGTCATGCACAACTAGATTAGCACTCTACCCATATCACTACATGTTCTAAGGGCACCTCCACTATAGACAAGAAGAATAACCTAGTAAAAGGTAATGTGATGGAAAGCTTACTAGTGTCAATCGGACCAAGCATGCTTGCAATTTTGTCAACCCCCTCTCCTCACAAGTCTAGGACCTTTGCAACAATTGTCTCCCACGCCTAAAACTCATGCACAAGAAATCTTGTGTATTGTAACTACGTCTTCCTCTATGCTTCCAGTCTCAATTTAAATTTTGGTTTTAGGTTGTGGGTCTATTAAAAAAATTGTTTTTATTTTTTGTTCTAAATGAAATGTGAAGAATTATTCAATATAACAACTATTGCGGTGGTAGTTTTGCTAGTGGTGGTGGAGGTATTTTGCAACTTGGGTCCTCAAATCCTACCCACCATGTTATGGGAAAGTATTACTACTTTTGCGAAATATTTCCACTCAATGCCACGTAAGGAAGTCAAAGTGGTGACGGTGGTGAATGTGGAGGAGAATTAAGAGATCATGGAAAAAAGACAAAACAAAAAAGAAAGAAGATAACATGAGGGGTGGTCTCACAAACCTAGAGAGCATGTTGTGGTCTTCTACAAATTTTAGTTAACGAAAGGTCTAGAAGTTAGAGTGCAGTCCATAGTTAATGTTCATTACAACTCAAAGGAATCAAGGTTACAAAAATAGGGTATCATGTACTTTCTTGTTCTTTCTCATCCTCCATCAACATAGCATTGCTTGTGTTGATTCACCTAAAATACAAGTCAAATCACCAAGTTATATAAGATTAAAAATTATGCCTGGCCCATATATCTAAACTAATTAGCACAATATTTTAATAGAAGAACGCAACAATGGAGCATATATGTGCCCATGGCTTACTTTCAGATAAGTTAGGTGCACAGGGACTCTCGCATTGGATCCAACTTTTGGAAGTTTTACCTTAACAGAACGAGTTTCACATTAGGTGAACCGGTTTGTTGGGTGAAAATGTTTAGATTGTTTGGATTGGAAGAGATTGTTTTGGTGTTCAGAGTGTGGACACAGTAGGTACATGTACAACATCTTATTTATTGGCAGGGCCAGCATGTTTGTGATACCTTGTTTACAATTTCTTTCAAACAAATGTCTTCAAGACATGTTAATGAGTCCATTAGAAGAGATGGATATTTGCAAATTGTATACTATTATGTATAAAGTGTGCATAAGAAATTTCTCATCAAAATGTCATTTTCAAACCATTTGGAGTCCTTTGAAAGTCCTTTAGATAATGAACATCAATTATTATATTTATAATGCCAAAAAATTGAGTACCCCATACTCATTAGATTCATTTCAAATCTATTAAAAAAACTCATGATACATTAGAAATATTTTTTCCCAAATCCATCCAAAAATTTCAACATCAACTTAAATACCATTTCTTACAATGAAAATTAAAGAATGATTATGTCTTGGTGATTCCTTTTATCCAATTTGAACCATTGATGATATCCTAGCAACAAATATAAAATGACAAAAAACTAAAAAAACCTTACAACATGAAAAAACCATACTTGTCCAAGCACATATGCTAATTTTGAAACTTGTACTTTTCATACATATAACATTATTCATTTTCAATTGTTCAACTCGACTACACTAATTCTTAGAATTCAACAATTTATGATTAAACCCACACTTGTTTAATCTCACTCAACCAATAAAATTAACAAATTTTTGAAACATAATCACCTAGAGACCAAAATTGAATTCTTGTTCTTTCACCTTGCCCAATGTTAGAAACCAAATGTGGAACGATATTTGTAGTTTTGCAAAAACCATTGCATCTTATATGTTTTACCCCTTGTCATTGTTTATCTTGTTTTTAGGTTTTGAATGCATATGGTTAATGATGTTTTCATTTTTGAAAAGATGGGTCACCAATACCTAAAAATAATGTCACATCAAATACTTATGTTGCAATTTGCTTGATTATTTCAAAATAGTAAAATCCCTATATAAGATTTTTCAATGCATTCCAAAAATTGAGAATGCAACTACTTGCTTTTGACATTTGATGAAAAAGTTGCAAGATAATAAAATTTGAAGTTTGTGTTCAAATGTTGAACAAATAATGTCAAATGAAACATTTGCATCATGAAAAAAATTCACTATTCATGTCATAGAAAGACCTATTTCATTATCTAAAAGGAAGGTCACCCATATATGATTACTTGGAATTTAAATTGTATCATGATGCCAAAATCCAAAGTTGGTTCTAATTTACTTTTCTTTTTATTACATTTTCATTGTTGGAAAAAGTAATAAATCTACTAATGAACCATCTACCTTAAAATAAGTAGCAAGGGAAGGGGAAAAGTTGTTTAGGTGGGACTATGGTGCCCACTAGCTTGCTTGAATGCACATGTAATCATATTGACCGCTTCATGCAAGAGTTGAAAATTAATTGTCCCTAGTTGCAAGACCTTCTTTAAACAAAAAATCTATTTTCAACACTTGAACCAATGATTATGTCACAAATGTCATTAGGATAACCTATAATAAGCATTCCAACAAATGGACAACATCTCATGCTAATAGACAAAAAAACAATAGTAGATAAGAATGATGATGTTGCTTTAGTTATGAATGTTTTAGCCAATTCAATAACCAAGTTGTCTTAGATCAAGGATCCATTATAGGCAAATTGAATAAAGGGCCATGGGTTGGGTTAAAGGACAAGGTAATGAAAAGGCTATGGATTAAAGAGGCTATATTTGGTGATAAGGATATCACACTTATTGTACATTGCAACACCAAGGGGACACATGTTGGTGGAGGAAAAAATAATTGTTTAACAACCCATTTAAAGCTATGCTAAAAAGCTTGATCATCTCCTTGATGACATGTACATAAACAACCAACTAAATAATGAGAAGTAATCAAAGAAGCCAAGGAGATCATGTTGTGAATACTTGAATCTTTTGTTTGCTTGTCGATATGTCAAAGATCAAGTACTCATTGCATTGAAAGATAGGTCAAGGTGGTTGAAGAAAAAAATAAAAAAAGGTGAAACCTCAATTGTGAAATTACATGGAGGGTAAATGCATTATAAAGTGGTTCAATTTTTGAAATAATAAAATCCACACATGTCCATTTTATAGTGTTAGATTTGTAATTTTTTCGGTGTCACTAATAAAATGATAATAATTTTTTTGTATCAAAAGTAAAATAATTCATATTAATAGGAGGGTGCAAACGAAATACAATGAACCAACATGATTATTTTAAAAAAGGACTACATGTCCTTTTATCCAAAAATATATTTTTCATACAAATGAATTTTGAATTTATTTTTTTGCGATTTGTTATAATAAATGTTTATAGTTGTCCTTGTACATGACTTTTTTTTTGTTTATCATTTTTGAGTAAATATGAATTTTTGAAAGTGTGCATATTCCTCATAAATTCAATGTTTTTTTTTAATGATAAAATTTTCAAATCATAACCAAAAAATCATTTAATTTTTTTTTATGTTTTTTTTTATTATAAGATACAACTTTTCTTAACACATCATGTAAATTGTACCCCATTTATATGTGGTAAAAGGACTTTTGAAGTTTTTAAATTCTAAATCAATTTTGGAAAGTTTTTTGGGTTTAATTTTTTTTTAATTCCACAATTTCTAGGGTATAGGTTTTTTAAAAATGTGGTTAATAGGTTTTTATCTTCTCTTTTTTTCCCATCAAATTATTTTTATTATATGAATCCTTTTGATAGTCCTTTGCAAAATTGACTCTTTTTTACGCAATAGGTGTTCATTTTCAAAGGTTTAAAATCAAAACTTAAACTTAAAATTTCATCAAATGGATTTTTGGTTTGAATTCCCTGACATTCATATGAATGAAAAAATAACAACTTCCCATGATTTCCATGGTTTTAAATGGTAAAACATAAATATTTTTCTAATTTTGATTTTTTTCTTTACAGTTTGACACCCTTTTTGGTTCATTGGATTGTGACTACACCTAGGAGCCTAATTAGAGGTTCCAAAAATATGCCCCTCTAAAGAAAAAAAATCAAATATTAAAAAAATGATTTTAGGAACATGAAAATATGGCTAATCAAATATGACCATTCAAAAGTCCATAATTAGAATTTGGTTATGGTTTTTAAGGGATGGATTTTGCATAAAATTTATTATTCGTGATATATACCACATATTAAGTAATTATAAATAAATTGGAATGAAATTCAATATGATTGTTTTTATTTTTTATCATTTTAATTAACCAATTTATATTTTTTAGATTTAAAATTATATATCTAAAAATGTGTATTTTTGTTAAAGCAAATTACATACATGTCGTCATAATCAAGATTTTAATTTATAACCAATTTTTATTACTCAGGTATTCAAAAAAAATGTACCTTGCAAAAATGGACACAATGATTCCAAAAGTGAATCACCTTACCTTATTAAAATATGAACGGTGCAAGTTTTTCTTTTTGCAAACCTACAAAAATTAGTGTTTTCTTTTACATTCCTTGATCAATGGTCAATGTTAATCGTGCAATTTACATGTTTAGTATGCTTTAGGAGGACAAACAAAAGAAAATATTCACATTGGATCTAGAAGGAATGTGAAAGGGACAAATGTTACAAGCATAAAGAGGCCTTGGGTGGGGGGGAGGGGGGGTGGATGGGGGTATTCAATGTATTTTGCTATGTACCCTAGCATTCAAAGGGTGGACAATAATTGGTTTGATCAATGTTATTGAACCTAATAACCATTTAAAAGAAATTGAATAGTCAATATTGAACCAAAGTTGAATGGGATAAATGAAAAGGCTTATATTTCACGATTTTCTAATTGACCAAACTTCTTATCACAACCAAAATCAAATCAATAAATAATTAGATAATACAAATGTATTGGAAATTACAAACCTACAAGGTATAAATACATCCCAAACAATTATCTTTTGATACAAGTGATATCAAAGATTAATAACCTAAGTGTGCCCCATGGGGTATGTGTTCACACCTCTTAAATGAATGTTAAATGAAGGTCAATTTATTCATAGTATGTGTCAACCTTATCATGCCATTCACACATTAGTTGAAGTTTTCATATCCATTAGATGAATTTTATCCAAGTCTTATGTTCCAATAACAAACTTGTTAACACCCTAAAAGTATGTCATTTAATGGGGATGGTTTGTTGACAATAATGATAATGTGAATTGAAAAGTCTATTCAATGACAAAGTCTTCACCTCTTTATGCAAACTTATAATCAATGTTTGACATGCATTCCAAATATTTTGGTTACCAAAAAGTGTGCCCCAAGGTGGATTAGGATATGAAGTTTTATGGCCATGTGTTGTTAATGCTATAATGGACATTGCTACATAAGTGGAATAATAAAACATGAACATGATTTTCCAATTTACTCCAACCCAAGGGGCATACTATAAAAAAAAATCTTATATCATTATGACAAACTTTCATATCCTTCCTACACAAGCCCCAAAATTTTAATGAAAAGCAATGTTCTACATAGTCATCCCTACTTTACAATTTAGGGGGATGGAAATTTTATTTTTCACAAAGATCCACTATGAGTTCAAAGAACACAAACCACCCAATTAAAATGTCATGTGTAGGACATGGCACTCATCATAGTAGTTTATGTATAATAATGACACAATCATAAATTGATACATTTTCAAGCAAATTTGATTATTTTATCTCATGAACCCAAAAGCTCAATTTAACATCCCCATTGATAGTTTATATAATATGGGCAAGGTTATAAGTCTATGTCCATTAAATCGAGTTCATCTAAAGACACCTTTGCCCAACATCAACAATTGCACCACAAAAATCCAACAAGCCTCTTTTGGGTCAATATCCAAACCCTTATACACCTCCCAATTTTAAGACATTGTCTTCCTTACATACTAAAACCATGCTTAGCATAACAAGTGGCATTGGAAATGTAAATCATTGTTGTAACCTTAGCTTTGAGTTCATGATTGAAGTTAGAGCATGACAAGGAAGTGAATTAAAACAATTTTCATGACTAAAACACATTCCCATGATTGTAGGAAAATGCAAAAAAGTGAATCCCAAAACTCCAAATGGATTCTTATTTTGGGAATTGTGAATCCTAAGGTGTCTTAAGATTTGGGACAAGGTTTGGGGATCAAACCTTGTGCAAATTGAATTTTCTTTAAACCATTGGAAAAACATTGCAAATGCATATCCTTAAAGTTGGGTTACATTCTTCATTTGAATATCTGAAACACAAGTTATGCCCAATTAAATGGTTGGGGATCAAATTGTCAATTCAACTCCTAACCATTAAAACAGCTAACAAAGGGGGCTAAATTTAACCTCGAATTGAAAATGTGATATGATATTGAACAATTTTTTTCAAGGGCTAAAAAGTTTAATGTGAAATCTTTTGGATCAAAGTCCATGTGCGGAAGTTATGAACTCACAAAATAACAACACTCATAACTTTTTTAGTTGATACTTTCACTTGGGAATCTCAAGAATTTATGCCTTTAGTGTAATCGCCATTGCCATCTATAGAATACATTATAAGGAGGAGAATAAGGACTCCTTCCAAGTCCAAATTGTGATGAATCATGTGAGTTTGTGTTTCATGTGAATTTTTTTGTGCACCATTTTAATTCCAATTTGCATTAACCACCCTCTATCTTGATTTGTGCCAATAGACCTCACCTTGAGTTCAAGTTCGTGAAAGCTAAAGAATGCATTATAGATTTGTTTTCTATTACAAAACTAGGAATCAACGCCTCATAAGCTTTGAGCATATAAAGACATTTTTCATAAAACTTTTAATATAATTATTGACTCAACTTTCAGGAACCTATGAGGGAAAGTTTTAGTTGATATATCATATTAGTGCCTTTTGTATCTTGAACATATACTTTAACCACATCATTACTCACTACATTAATGTTTCAAAATAGTAACTCATTGTCATTCCTCTAAAATAACTCACTTGAAATGAGGTCTCTCCTACACCTACCTTAACACAAATTGGTCAAGCACACCTTGAAAATTGAAACAAAATGCCAAGGACAATCTACAAAGATTTAATGGAAGGATGATGTACATTTGAAAAAGAATAATGACAAAATGTTTGGCAATGAGTGAGAAGTAGAAGATTTTATTGGTGAAACAAGACATGATAGAAAGATAGGACTTGGAATTGCATCACAATGTATGTCATAACTTGCATTGGTGAGATTGAAGGGTGGTGTTTTTAAGGCTTGTTATTCATATTACCCCATGAAGATTTTTGGGAGTTCACTAAGTTTTAATTTCAAGATGGTTTAGGGTTTAGGGTT
>Ga0116231_10005258_pt1 | contig 25578 bp, 15 predicted proteins | sample S1TSphgellanicum_2_FD_89695 | JGI IMG/M metagenome (GOLD analysis project Ga0116231, IMG submission 89695) | Host-associated microbial communities from peat moss isolated from Minnesota, USA - S1T2_Fd - Sphagnum magellanicum MG | ecosystem: Host-associated > Plants > Peat moss > Unclassified... | reverse complement strand
ATGGGAATCTAAAAGGAAAACCATGTGAAACAAGAAAAAAAAAAAAAAAAAAATGCCCCCCCCCCCCCTTTCCCCAACAAATTTAAAAGGAAAAAAAAAAGCAAGGCATGTTGATTGCATGCTTGGGCCTTCCCATTGGTTGCAAGAAATTTCTGTTCCCAGAAGAGTTCATCACCATTTTTGGCCTGGGCTAATACCCCTTGCAAAGAAGACCCTACCTATTATGCTGAAACTGGCTGTTCTCGTCCCGTAATCATGGGGCGTTACAGATAACTCTATTAAATTAGAATGATGAACAATTTTATGAATCTTGTTCAGTGATTTTTTAACAAATTTTGTTGTTCTTTCCACAAGAAAAATTACATCAACAAAATTTGTAGAAAACTTTCAGTGATGGATTCTGCACTGTGCGTAACCATTGCACCTCTTCATTGGTTACCTGGCCCCAAAAATATCATGCATAGGGAAAGTCACTTTCCTCAGGCCATCGAAAATCCAGGAATGGCCCCAAGAAAGTGTGTTCCACCATGGAAAGCATTAAAATTCTTCTTTTCAACCTATATCTTCTTCCAAAATTTTATGGCATCATGCAAGTCATGTTTTCTCTAGTGAGCTTGTCATGAGCAATGTTCCTTGCTATTTGGTGTAGGGTAAAGCCCTGGGGTGGGGGCATTCTCAAAATAAGGGACCTATGACAATGTGATGGCTGAGTTTGGCCTCGCAGTTTGAGCATGTCCCGCACCAATAGGGTTGACCTACCATAAAGCATGAGGCAAAATTTATCATGAACCAAACCTTTGCAAATCACAAGGTGTATAAATGGGAGGGTTCTTATGCTTACTCCTCAATAGTGGAGGGTTCTCACACTTATAATAAAGCACTCATAAAGCACTGGAAGAAAATTTGTAGCGTATTTGGAGGGCACCTTAAATCCATCAATTTCCCTCCTAGAAAATGGGAGGGATATTATGCCTACTCCTCAATTGTGGGAGGGTTCTTACACCCATACGTAGGCACAATTTCCCTCCCATTCCTACACTTTGTGAGCTACATAGGTTTGATTCATGATAAATTTTATCTCATGCTTTATGATAGGTAAAGCCCATGGGTGAGGGACATTCTCTAAATGCGGGGCTGAACTCGTTGTAGGCCCCCTAGTTTGAGAATGGCCTCACCCTAGGGCTTTACCCTTACCCTTGAGGAGTAGGTATAATATCACTCTGAATTTCTAGGAGGGAAATTCATGGATATAGGCTGCCCTCCACATACAGTACAAATTTTCTCTTAGTGCTTTAGGTTTCTGCATTCACATTGCTGGTTCTACACAATCATTGGTTGTTTGGAGCAATGTGTCCTGCAAGTTTTACTACCAATACTATCCCTACCCATGAGTGATAACTTAAGGTAGGGTTTGCTCGCTGTTTTTGCAGGAGGGCTCATTGTTTATGGTGTCCAAAGAGTAGATATTGCACTGAAAATTGGCAAAAATGAACTGGGGCCAAGAAAGTTATGCGCCCTGCCCCCCCTGCCCCCCCCCCCAAGTAAGGGGGGACGGAAAATTCTGGACCAAACAACTCATAGCCTATTTCTGATCCCCTCAAAAAATCCTAAAATATTTCTCTGTTGCTTTTAGAGTTAGAAGATGATTTGTAAAGCTTAAGATGGCGATTTCAAAGCAGTTTAAATCACTCAATTTGAGCAAAAAAAAATGAGAAAGTTATGCACTGATGAAGTAGCAGGGGTCAAAATGAAAAAAAATGCGTTTTGTAATTTGAAAAAACCTTATTTTCTTTACTGCTCTCTTTTGGCTGCTCCAAAGAGGAGCCACTCTAACCTATGCATGCTAACTAAAACAAAGAACAAAAATCAGTGCATAGGAAAATTGAATAAGTAAAAAAAATTGATCTCGAAATAAGATAAAAAATGATGTAAAAACAAGATATCCCTGAAACTCAATTTTAAGTACTTCAAAAAAGAAAAAAGAAAAAAAGGCAGATGCCTGAAATTGAAATTGAAGACAGTGTCTCACGAAAAAAATTTCAGATCAAGGAGATTCCTGAAAATGTGAAGAAAAGTTTTTACACTGCTTCAGGCACCTCAAAGTCTATGCTATTGACCTGCAATGTATCCAGAATCCATGCACTTCAAGTTGTATCCTACTGACTTCTAAGGCAACCAATGACCATGCGCATCAAATTTTACACTATTGACGTGTAAGGTCACTAACCTCACTTATGTGTTAGTCGGTACAGAGAAGTGGTGGGCGGCTGTTGCAAATGGAATGAAAAACCGGTCGTTCTCCGGGCAGTTCCTTACACATGGTTGTGTTGTGGCTCCCAAAAGATCAAGAGAGCCCGTTTTGATAAGTAATGATGGTTCTCAGAAAAGCTACAAACTCACTTTAACCTTTGTTATCTGTAGTTTTCAATAAAGCCAGGAACCAGTCCCATGGCCGGCTCCAACGCTCGCCCCAAAAGAACGGAGGAATCAGAGATATTTTAAAAAATCAAATAACCGACAACACTGATAGGCTGAAGACATTTTATATTATACACCGTATAGTGTAAAATTTTTGTCGGTCTTTTTTATATCCTTTTTATATCCTTTCGTCAGTCTGGATATTATATCATACACCATAGAGATTTGTGGACTAATGTGACCCAGCATTCACCAGACCCACCATCCATTGGAAACCCTGGATGAGGAGGCAGTTGTGCATGAACCACAACCAAGTTAAAGAATAACAATAACTAAGAATAAAGAATAACCAAGGTTCCAAAAATATGTAAATAAAGAATAGGTTCCAGCGTCACGGTTGAGCATTTTATTTTTTGGGCAATTTTTTGTCAAATGGAGAATTTTGTTTTCAAAATCCCAGGTGACAATCGTGAAAATTTAGTGTGTTTTTTTAGGGTCTTTCAGTTGCCAATTTTCAAGAAAAAAATTAAATAAAAAAAATTCAGATTCTATCCTAAGTTCTAGTAGGTAGCCAAAAATATAAAAGGATGCTAATTTACATATTTTTAATTATAGAATTTGGGCTAAATTATCTTATGGATGATCACCACTTCAGCTGCATCACAAAATTGAAAAAAAGTTTCAGGTCAAACACTCTTGTGAATGACTAGAAACTGCACTAAACCCCTGACATGGATTGGGTTGGAACTTAGGGTTGCTCACCATGGTTCTCAAAAATCGAATACCCAACTGTTCTAAAATATAGCGACATGGCTATCAAAATTTATAATCCATGTACTAATACACAACCATAGTTCTCAATTTGAATTGGAAAAGGTCAAATAATTGCAGACTATGCATGTGAATGGTTCTTACCAATGTTAGTCTGATATATATGATTGCACTTGGTATCAAGCAATGTTGTGAGGATATCGGGTTTGCAGTGTTAAACCCGGGGGTTCAAGGTCAGGCTCTTGTGATTCAAACCCAAGTTCACATCCTTTTTGTTGGAATGACTATAAGAACCAAAATGTGGAACTAGTGTGTTTTTGTTTTGTTTTTGTGCTAGATTCAGACTTGAAATTGGAATCATGAAAAAAAACCTCTTGAAAAAAGGGGCAAGTTCTTCAAATATGGAAGGTGATTTTTTTTTTGAAAACTTAATAAGTAAGCTCAATTTAGAGTTAAATATTATCTTTTTAATTAGTTATTGAACTTCATATTTATATCGACCTTGATTTTAATTTGTTATAAAACTTTGTACCTCTACAATATCTAGCATAGGGGAATGTGTAATGTGTACATGGAGTTGAACTTGGATTTTAAACCAAGCTTGGAGGTTCTTGAAGTTTGAAAATGTGCTAAAATTGATACCACATGGTTTCAAATTGGGGAGATTTGAGCTCAAACTTGCACTTAAAGAACCTCTAAAGATTCAAAATAAAATCAAAACTGGGCTGAAGGTTCTTTTCAAAAGGAAGAACTGCATGACATTGGTATCAACCAGTGTTGGACGGATAGAAGATTTTTTTGGATATTTTCCAATTTCGGTTATCCGCCTATTTGTTATCCACTGGCTTCAATTAATATTATTTAAAAAAAATTCACTTGTAATATCTTGTAAGGATATCAAAAAAAGGAATCAATTTAATTTTGGATTTCAATACGACAAGATATATGCCAACATTAATATCCATAAGATATCCTAATATTCCAAATAACAAAATAAAATATTTTTTTTGCTTGAAAATATATCCAAATAAAGTTACTAGTCCAAAAGTTCATCTCACTCAAATACACCTTCATATTGCTTTAATTCTTCCTTCAAGGCAACATCATTTTTAATAAACTCTATCAAACTAAAAGTTGAAGTACAACCCACCTTAAGATCATTGGGCCAATTTTTTTCACAAAAAATTATCTTATTTAAATTATTTGATGGTAAGGGACATCTTTTCAAATTTGTAAATATTCAAGCCAATGAATTTTTTTTCTTAGTTTCTATTTGAAAACCAACAATGCCAAGAATTGACAGACAAGAAATACCACAATTGGAAACATAGATTCAGTGTTGACATTCACGTGAAACCTTTTAAACATTTGTAACTCCTTATTCACCACTACCACCTCCTTCATGAGTTCATTGGTTCCAACAGACATCTCCAAAATGTTAAAACTATTTTATTCATCAAATTGCATATTTGCCACAGGTCCAAATTTTGTCATAGGGTGGAGGATGTGTTAGCATTTCAAAAACATAGGAAATAAAGATCATTGATCATATTCTTCCACAATGGAAGCATGATGTTTTCGACCAAGAAGAGATGAAACCAACCTTAGACTTTTAAATCTAGGGTCTAACATAAAGGACAATATGTTATTTGTTTTATTTTTTTCATATTTCTTAAAGAATGAAAGAAAGCCATTTAAGACCCCAAAAACTTCCCTCCTAATGTTAGATGTAAGCAATGATAACTCCAAAGCTACAATAGGATCCTCATAAATTAAATCTTCCAAATTAAATGAAACTCCAAAGTCTTCTTTAAATTTGAAGTTCATAGTGATTATTGCATTTAAAACATCAAAAAGTAACCAATGCTTATGGCATTGATTCAACACATAAGCACTTACAATTGAAGACAAAACATCAACAATGATTTGAGATATGTGCCACGTTAAAGGTGGAAGGACATGACTAATAATCCTTATTGCAGTTTATCGATTATAATAAAGAACAACTATCACCCTAAATTGTAATGCCTCTTGAAACAATATGATTTTACTTGCAAACCCATAGAAATATATGAAGGATCAACAAAACAACTTACAATTTATAATAACCAAAAACAAAAGACTTGCAAAAATGGAACAAAATAAAATGACTAAAATAAAACTAACATAATTTTCACTAGAGTGTTCAGCTTTCTAGGCTTCAAAATAGCTTCAATGCAAGTTTTTGTTCCATTTTTTATGACATTTATTAGATTTTTTTGGGCAAGTAATTCATTTTTGCAAATTTGTCTGGGTAGACTTAATAGACACATATTTCAAGCTCTTATAAATTGTTTCATCAATTTTGGCATATTGGCACACTTTGGAGAAACCATGACCATAAGAAGGTCCTTGAAAGCTTTCTTCCAAACCCAAAGTCTCACATTTGATAATAGATTTCAAAGCACTAGTCAATGTATTTAAATTTGATCCCTTATCTTTCACGTATGCTATTATTTAATTTCTCAAGCCATATACATCAACGCTTGTCTTGTAATTTCAACAACTTTAAACAAACTAAGAGTTACTTGTTTTGGTTTATAATTAGATCCCAAAACATTATGACCATAGCAAACACATCAATGTTTTGGGATCTGATTATAAACCAAAACAAGTTGATGGATCACACATCTATGGATGTCCATAGATCAAAATTGACTATAACACAATAACATTCATTTAACAAAGGCAAAACATATGGTTTTTTAGTTTTCTCCATCAATTTGGGCAAAATGATGTGTGAAAAAAAAATTCGAGAAAGGAATTGAACATGAGGGCATAATTGCAACACCAAATGCTTTAACCACACATTCTTTACAAATTGCAAGGGCAAGTGATTTTTCAATATCAAAAAATGTAAGATTTTCCACAAACACTTTTTACTCCACATCATTCTTTTTGGAAGGGATCTTTTGAAGCAAAACATTCAAATATGGGAAAATGGAAATATTCAATTTTTTCTTTGCAAATTGTCTTTCAACATTTTCTCTCCGTTGATTATCAATTTCTTCCCAAAACTTAAAAAAATTATTGGATGGTTTACATCAAGATGTTTCTACAAACATGAACTATGCCATTTATTTTGTAATATGGTATTAGACCTTTCCTTAATTATTTTCTTGCATTTGAAGAAAAGACATGTTGAAAATGACACAACAAACAATGCATCATTTGAGGAGCATCAAGGTTTATTTTTGAGTTGTCTTTAACACAATAAAAAACTAACATAGGGCATTTTCATTATGAAGATGTCATTTTTTTCTTTGAATTTGTAATTGTTCCAAAATGTGTTAGTCTTTTCTTCGTCAGTTCCTTCACATAATCTTGAAACTCTACTAATTTCAATTTGTAAGCTTGGATTTCCTTTTCTTCCATTACTTGATCAACTTCAATTTCATAATTTATGTGTATTATAGGTTTTTCATTTTGCATTGTTTGGTTGTCATATTCATTTGACCTTTCCATCTTTCACAACTATTCTACAAGGCCAAAATGTGGAAAAAACTAAAGAAACAAATGTGATGTGTTGATATGTGATGTGATGATACTCAGGTGCACAATTAAATATGATGCAAAACATTTACAAGTAAACAAAGATACAAAACTATCAAAAAAATTGTTCAAAGGATTTATGTTTGGGTCCAAAACAATTTATAACAAGCCTTGCGCCACACAACTAGAAACTAATGTTTTTATAAAAATGAAAAAAAAGAGGGGAAAAACAAAAAAAAACAAAAAAAACAAAAAAAACAAAAGAAATGAAAGAAAAAAAAAAAAGTAGGAAAAAAAAAAATTATTGGAAAAAAAATTCACCCTATTAATGATTCCCAACCTACGAGAGAGAATGGTGGGGGATAGTACAACTCCTTTGACCAATAACAGCACATGGGTAGGAACGTGAAAAGGACAAATAACAACAAGCACGAAAAGGAACAACAATGAAAGATTTTGTACATGGTTATGAGTGCAAAGAGGAGTGGCAACAAATGCAAAAAGGATTAACACCAAGTGTGAAGAGCGAAGCAACACCAAACGCAAAGAGGGTAGGAGCAATAATCAACATGAATGGGAGCAACAACGAGCACAAAGAGGAGAGCCATAATGTGTGTGAAGAGGAGAGCAACAATGAGTACGAAGAGGTGAACATGATTGAATATAGAGAAGAAAGTAACAACAAGGAAGAAGATGAGAGCAATAGTGAACGTGAAGAAGAGGATAACACTACTTGAAAAGGGAAGTAACATCAAGCATGAAAGATAGCAATAGTGAACACAGAAAGGAACAACAACGAGTGTGAAGGAAAGTAGCATTGAACGTGAAGAGAAAGGAGTAATGAGCGAAGAGGAAAACAACAACGAATGAAAAGAAGAGTAACAATGAACACAAAAAGGAGAGTAGCAACAACCTAAAATGGGAGCAACATCAACGATGCAAAAAGAAGCCCAAAAAGGAGTTAGGGCTTGAGTTGAAGCTCAAACCCCTTTTTATTATGGGTTTAGGGTTTTTGTTAGGTTTAATGGCAGTGCCCATGTTTTTTTTTCCGTTTTAACAACCTACACCTTAAACCCTAAATGCAATCCCCTCTCATGTCCATATTTGGACAGGGATTTGATATCCACCTTAGATATCAAATTTTTACATTTTTTTACCCTGTCTGGATATTATGTGACCAGATCTCATAATTTTGAGATTCAAAATAAGGATATCACCTAGGATATCAAGAACTTTGATATCAAATTTTTTTTCAAGTGATATCTTGAGTGATATCCATCAGGATATCTGTATTTTCAGGATATTTTCCCAACACTGGTATCAACACTACTATGTCCCTACTAGTTTGGTATGAACTGAGACAATACAAACCTCATACAACCCCCCCATACTAATACCAGCCTGGTAAGAACTTTGGATAGCCTAGTATCAATTTTATACCTGTCTCAATACTAGGTGTATATTACATATCGCATACTAGCCAGCATACTAGCCAGAAATTTGTCTTGGACCCAATACCAGGATTAGACTTGTATGAAAGTGTAGGGTAATCCTACCCTGTTTTCAAAAAAGTATTTTCACAATTCCAATTTTGGATGTAACAAAACATTTTTTCCATGGTCCGATTCTTGTGTCAGTTCCAGCAAGTTGATGTCAACTTGGGTCCGGGTTGCAAGAACCTGACCCTGAACCGCCGGTTTTTACCTTTCGAACCGCCAGATACCCTCACAATACTGGAAAGTACTCAGAACCAGTACCAGCCTGGTATGGGAAAAAAAAAGCCATATATCAACAGGGTCTAGGGCTAGACTGGTATGTTCAAAAGTCTATTGGAGACCGACACTGTGGGTGCATAGCTACCTACCTTGGTTAGTTGTGGCATAGGTGTAGAACGAAACAGTGTTGCCTGTCCACACGCCATCCATCTTGCGGCTGGGCTGGTGTGACTGTCCCGAACCTAGATGAGGAAACTATAAAGCTGAAGTTTGATATTATGAATGATCATCACCAAAGTTGTTTTGGAGTTTTTGGTTGTCGATCAGTGGGATTTGGTACACATGCCACAGTTTTTAAGCATCTAGATTGGGACAACGCCGGGAGTGAAGACTAGTGCGACCCAGATTGCACTGCTGAGCTGCAGTTGGTGATCAGGTACGTAACAGTTGAGTGTTTTGGGAATTTTGTGTTAGATCCAGCTCAGACCTCTGACATACCTTGCTGCAGCTAGCGTTTGCTGTGCTAATTTGTGAAGCTGTATTATTAAGCTTAGCATTCTCAATCTATTTTGGAGCTGTGAGCGCAGTCTGCACGTTGAAGTACAGAAGTTTGGAATTGGACAAAGGGATTATTACTCATGGATTCCGACGAGCGTGCCATAAGCCTCCGCAAGACGAGTCGGCAGCTACGAAGGCAACCGCAATCGGGAGTGCCATCCTTTCAGGAAAACTGGAATCTGAAGTATGATGTGGGTGTCGGTCAAAGTATTGCCGGCGAATACAACATTCACAAGCCCAACGATGGTATTGCGGTCATCCACATCTTGCTGGACGCTACTGGATCAACCCGAATGCGCTGTCCAGGTGCAAAACGCACCAAGGTGTGGCAGCAGCTGCTCAAACAGTTCGAGAAGCTCGTGAAGGAGACCCTGCGCGACGGGGACGTGGTTTACATCTGGGCATTCAACAAAACGACGACGCTGCTGTGCAAGTTTGAAGCCGAAGACTTAGATTCCAATTCTGAGTGCATCCGAGAGCAGTACGAGAACGTTCTGCGTGGCGAAGGCGGCCGCGAAACTCGCCTGTACGACGCGGTGGTGGAAGCCCTGAAATTTCAGATAGGAGAGCAAAAGAATCGGTCTACCGTCGACGCGGATTGCTTCCTGGTACCCTTCACCGACGGCATGGACAACAACAGCAAGACGAATCTGGAAACTATGATGCTACAGATCAAGATGGCGCCAATCAATAGGCTTCACATCATATTCGTCACGGCTAATCTTCCACAAAACTCGCCGCTAAAAGAAGAGCTGCAAGCGAGGGTTAAAAAGACGGCATTGATCGAATACGAGACAAGCAAGGCCGAAGACATGAGCCGGGCGTTCGACGATCTCCGCACCCAAATCAAGGCGATTCTCACACTCACACTCTCGCTCGATCACGGCAGGGACGTACGGTTGACCAGGAATGAGGAATACGCTTCCTCTTTAAGCGAAGTTGAGGAGAAAATGAGCAAAACCGTGAACGAAATGGATACTTTCCGTGACGGCTTGAAGCATCTGGGTTGGCGCTGAGCGCAGTTGTGGTGGAGACGGGAGTTTGGTGGGGGCTCCTAAACGGCCGTTTTTTTCTGGAAACTTTTGGATCCAAACCTTTTCAAGGGCCGGTTCCATCTAAAGAAAGAAAAAATCGACCGTTTATCCCCACCCTGTTGAACCAGCCCTTTTTTTCTCAACTTGGCCATATTTCTATCTTTGGTTCTCAGTGTGTAGCCATAAATATAGCCAGATTAAATTGCTGTCTGAGTTTTGATTTCCCTCATTTACTTCCCTAGTGTTCTTGTATTGCGTTATGTTACCTACGTCTTGTGTCTACCTTGTTGTCAAGCTACCTCTTGTCACTATGCAAGGATTTGTACACTCCACTCATTATTTATAATGATCGAGTTTATGGTTGTTTCCATTCCAGGTTTTGTTTGTGATTCTCTTTCAATAAAAGTTGCAGTTGCTTTGTGTTTAGCCTTGTGCTCTTGGCTCAAGAGTGAGCTTGTTACCCAACTAATTTCTCCTTCAAAAATCATTTAAAAAATTTACTTGAATTTTCAATGACAAAAATTATCTAAAACTTCCATATCTCACACACCTTAGGTCTAGAAATTACAAAACCACCTCTATAAAATCCTACTTAACGGAACCAAAGTTGCACGCCAATTTCTCTAAAAGATTTCTGATTTTATTTTATTATATTTTCAATGACAAAATTGTTCAATATTCGATAACTCTTGGACCAGAGGTATAAACATTAGGAAATATTTTTATTGCATCGCTATTCATTGAGGGCTTTTTAATGTTACCAAGTGTGTGGTACGGGGCATTGTGGTTTGGGAGATCTCCACATGACAAACAAAACAAACAAGCTATCTTCAATTTTAGTAAATGGATGCGGAGAGCTAGTGTTGGATTATGAAAGTGTTAATGAAACATTTTTTTCTTCTTTGCATCACCGTTTGCTCCTTATTGATTAGATTAGGAAGGATGAAAAGAGCAAATAGAATTATCATTGTGTAAGGGAAAGCCCAAAGGTGGTGGCATAAGTAAAATATTTACATCTACCCATATGAAAGTATTTCAAATGAATTGATTGTATGTACTCTAGCCCTCATAAAATGTTATAAGTAAAATGAATGGCAGTCATTTCCACCAATGATATTTGAGAACCTCAATGCAAATATTGTTAAATTCCTTCAATTTTGTGTTAAAGGGAGCCCAATTTGGATATGATTATGGTTTTGCAATACCCACATCACATGGACCTTGTACCATGTAATGCAATACCCAATGATTTCAAGGATTGGAATCTTTTATTATTTCGCAGTATTTGCACAATATAGTAGATATATTAAAACTAACATCATGAAAAATGTAGTACTTTCATGAGGGTTTAGGGTTTAGGATTGTAATATTTTGTTATTTCATAATACCCACACAACAAAGTACATACATTAGAATTAACATCAAACAAAAAAGTAGTACCTTCATCGTAGTTTGACATTCAAGATTTTAATCTTTTGTTACTTTGTAATACTTGTGCAACAAAGTATGTACATAATAATTAACATCATACAAAAAAAAAATACCCTCATCACACTATGACATTCATGAATGTAATATTTTGTTGCTTTGCAAAACCCACACATCAAAGTACATACACTAGAACTAACATCACCCAGAAATGCATTACCTTCATCAAGGTTTGACATTTAAAGTTTTTATTTTTTGTTGTTTTGCAATATTTGCACAACAAAGTATATACACTAGAACTAACATCATGTAGACAAGAAATACTTTCATCGAAGTTCGACATTTAAAATTCTGATAGTCTGTTGCTTCGCAATTATTTGCACAATAGAGTGTGTACACTAGAACTAATATCATACAAAAATGCATTACCTTCATCAAGGTTTTGCAATTTTTCTAGTGCCTAACAATACTCACATTACATGCACCATATACCATAATTAAACTTATTGAAATCAACATTACGAGCATCTTGTTTGGCATAGTGAAAGGCTTCCTTTTGTTGGTATGCAATACCCCCATGCATCACTATTTTATACGTTTATTGTTTTTTTTAACGTTCATTACCTTTATCAAGGAATTACATAACAACGAGAATGTATGTTTATTTGTGGTGATCTTATGTGGTTTTCGTGAAGATTATTAGGATGAAAAATAATTTATTGTTATTATTTCACAATTCATCTTTTTTATACTGATTTTGAAAATGGATTTTTTAGATTGGTGTAAAAGTAGTTGTTTCAACTTTTCTTTTCACATTAAACAATTAATCCATAGACAAATGCGTGGAATAAAATTTGTTACATTGGTGTTCCGTACAAGTACCATAAACCCTTATATTCTTGAATCCTTCTGTTACGAAAATTTGCATGTTGCAACATAGTTTCAAGTCAATATTTTAACTAATTAATTGAGTTCCTTAGTCCATCCTCCATTTGATTAAAGACCATTCCTAAGCGCATTGATTCATTGGCCCATGTCAAACAAATTATCTGGATGTTTAATGTAACTTGTTTTACAAAAGATGCTACATGGTCACAAAGTTGAAGGTTAACATTTGTCTTGCATTCGGTTGTGATCTCCACCATTGCATCTTGTAGTCAAAAAAGGGTTAGTCCATGGGGGTAGATGAATTTTCGAATTCATCATTGTGGACACCATCAAAAGAAAAAAAACCATTGCCCTTTATGGTTAGAAGGCCATCAATGGCTATAGCACTTGCCCCATCAATTTTGTTTTCATTGTAACCCTCATCTTTTGAAAAACCATTATGCACCTACAAATATCTCAAATATACAAACATGGCTTTCAACCCACCATGATTGTTCCCATACCATGTGCCACAATGGTTGATGATATATATCATTACTAATAAGGTCGGTGCATGCCAAGAGAATAACAATTTGGTGCTTGCACAAATTCTCACGCAACACCCTCTTACATGTGCAAGATGCATATTCAATGAAAGGAAAGTTTAGAATGTATATGACATTGAGATGGGTTTGGCTCCTCACATTCCAAACATTAACATTGTCCTCACTTTCCAAAGTAGGTTGAATGACATCGGTGTGTGCGATCAACCTTGTTTTGTACACATTTGATGTCACAAGTCGTTGGATGACCTTGTTCTTGGTGAATTCACATTTCTTCATCTTTGTTTGGTGCATGTAGTGTCATGCCATAATCGTAATGAGCCTCCATGCCAACCAATCAATGTGACATCCTTTGAGGCCTTTTATATCAAAGGAGAATCAATGCTTCAATGCCCCATGGAAAGATTCTATGTTAGTTTGCATATCTTGATTGGAGTGTGGCACTTGATGAAAACCAACCATCCACAAATCTACATTAACATGCACATTACACATGAAAGTTAAGGTTTTAATTTCATAAGTGTCAAAATTACCTTAAAATATTGGGTTCAAAATGAATTAATCACGTACCAAGTTGGCAATAGTAAGCCCAAAAATATTCGGTTCATGTATCATTGGGTTTAAGGTTATTAAAACATTTGATCATTTTTTCTTTCCCACGTGCTTTGAACAATTCAACAATCTCCTTTAGGTTGATGGACATGAACATCACCAAGTGAAGACATTTGAGTATTACACACCTTATTTTCACATATTTTATTTTTTCCATAGACCGTAAGCGCCATGTTTTCAACACATGCCAAACACAAAGAACAATTAATCTATACATATTAAAAATTAAGGAAAAAACCCTAAATAAAAGAAAATACGTGATTTTGATAACTAAATAATAGTGCAAAATATTTAAAAATATATACAAATTTAAAACCTTAAATGAATAAAATAAGGAAAAAATTAAATTCATACCTCTAATGAATTAGAAGTTGTCTTCTCTCTTGTTCAAACGAGAGAAAATAGATTGAGCTTAACCCCATAAACATGGGTTTTGAATAATAATTTTACTGAGACATCATTTAAATCTCAACATGTGAACCAATCATTGTGACTGGTCAATTGAATATAGTCAGTTTGCTAATACCACCCCTATAAGAACATAGTATGTTGCACATAAGTGCAATGCCAAAGCTAGTTTTCACACCATTATTATACCACTATTTTTCATCCAATTTAATGATATGTGTTGTTTTTTTGTAAATTGTTTTGAACCAAACAAAAACCAAATTGGCAAAACAACAATACAAGCCCAGGTTCAGCTCCACACTGGTCTTATGTAAATGTCCTACACATGTCTTTCGCCAGGCATTATTATCCTACACAGATCTCTCAGTCTCACACAATTTCTTTTCAAGAGTTCAAACTGGGAACTCATTTCTCTGATGATTTATTTGCCTACAAAAATAAAACCTCGCTCAGACTTTCTTTTTAGTGGAAATGTGCAAGCCATGTTATAGATGTGAACTATTGTTTTGCTTTAGGCAGGGGGAATTTGAAAAATGGAATGCTCACACCATACAAAACAAGGGGTGTGTCACACTGTGTGGCCTTGCCATTTACATCGAAAAAGTATCTTAAGGCAAAAGAAGAATTATGGAAATTTAAATATTTCACTATGCCAAAATATAATCTTCAAAAAACTCCTCTAAAAGAAACCAAAATCCTTCAAGATATCATAACTCTGTAACTAATCTCAGGGTTCAACACAAACCAAAATATCATCTTCCAAAAATCCTCGTAAAAAATAGACCTTACTACCTAGGGGCCAAAATCCCTTAAGCTACCACATTTTGTGTGGGCCAGAACCGTGTGTACCGTGGGAAAGTTGACAGATTCTAAAACACACTAATTATGCACTCTTTACACTTGGAGTCCAGACTGAAAAAACTTGGGCCAGCTTCGAGCATTTTTGGCTTGTTGTTTGGCACCGAAGTTATTAATAAATGCTAGAACATTGATGTCAGGATATTAATAAATGCTCCAACATTGGCCCCCCTAGGGTTGCAAATTGGCTTCCCAAATTCGGTGGTATCCTTTTTTTTTAAGCCTTTTGGCCAATACAAAGCCATACATAAAGTTCAGCATTTTATAGTTGCTTGGGGGCAGATTGAAAATATTTTTTCTATTTCAGCCTTGACTCCTAATGTAAAGCCCCTGGGATTTACACCAATAGGAATGCTTGATTTGGGTTGAACATTGGCTGTGATACCTAGCATAACCTAGCATAAAGTGGGCCTAATTGCACCAAGTAGAAGAGTATTCAAACCCATGACAACCACTTTCAAGTCCCCAAACCCCCTACCAAAACAGAAAGAAACCGGCCAAAATTTGCACTTGTATTTGGACGACACCTTACATAGTCCAGTGTGACTGCATCAGAGTCTCAAGGATGGCAGCATCAGTCTTTCTATTATGGGTGAAAGTTCATTACTTGATGATTTTTTTAATTAAAAAAATTAAATAAAAGTGGTTTTTGGGGGTTTCCCGTTGCTAGATTTGGAAAAGAAATTCAGAAAGGAGAGAAAGAGAGGATTGATATAGAAGAGAATGATAAAGATAAAGACGAGTCAATGTTTTTGAAGAAAGCTTGACAGGGAAGACAACAAAAGTTCAATGGGAGGGAGACAACATACCACCAAAGAAATCATCGCACCTAGGTGTGAACGGTAAGGATGAAATTGAGATAGGAAGTGGTAATTGTCACGACATCCATGGCAAGTGTGAATTGTATAACACAATGTTGGCTGCCAAAGTTAAATTACTTAAGACCTAATTGTTAGGGGTGTGCACTTTTGCCATTAGGATTTGGTTAATAGGTATTAGGGTCACGTTAGTAGTACTACTATCATTCCTAACAACATACCACCAAATTATCATTGCATGTAGGTGTGAACGGTAGGGATGAAATTGAGGTAAAGAGTGATATTTGTCAAAACATCCATGGCAAGTGTGAATTGTAGAACACAATGTTGGCGGCCAAAGTTAAATCTCTTAAGACCTAATTGTTAGGGGTGTGCACTTTTGCCATTAGGATTTGGTTAATAGATATTAGGGTCGGCTAGTACATTCAAATCCTAACAATGTATCACCAGATTATCATTGGGTGTAGGTTCAGCGCATTCTGGAGCAGAAATTGTTTTTCCTAGAGAACAGAAAAAACAATAGAATTGGGTTTAGTTAGAATAAGGTTTAGAATTAGGGCTAGGATTGGGTTAGGATTAGGGTTAAAGACCCAATGCGTAGATACTGTCCCTTTCCCCTCTGGCTGCCATAGCCTGAGCACTGGCGCCATGGCGGTGTCGCTAGGAGCAGCAGCGACGATCGAAGATTTGCAGCGCGCTCGCTCGCTCGGGAAGATCGATCGCAGTCGGAGGGAAGGAAGGATCGTGGTAGGAAGAGGTGAGAGCAATCTGGACTCGTTCTAGTTTTTTGCGGTGTTGTTTTGTTCCTGTTTTATTTGAAAATGACTTCATGTTGCTGATCTTCTTCTTCTTCTTCTTCTTCGTCTTCTTGTGGTACCTAGTTGTCAATCTTGCATCCTTTTTGTCTTCTCTGGTTTTCTTCTGGAGTGTAATACCTAAGTGTGGACTGTTTGTCGTTGTTTCTGTTTTGGTTTTCTTTTGGCTCTGAGATTTTGTGTGGCTTTTTCTTTTCTTTTGGCAACACAGGTGGTGGCGGTGGTGGCAGGGAGCTAGAAAGTGTATGTTTTGTGTGTTGTTTGTTGACCGGGATACATGTTGCTTCTTCAGCTCTGTCTAGATCCTTGGCCATAGCATACTGAGCTTGTTTTTTTGATCGTTGCTCCGAGTAGGCATTAGGAGCATTTTAGGGTTTTTAACGTGCTTGAGGAGTTTTTTTACCCTATCCAGAGAGCAATTCCTTGTCGTAGTTTGCAAAAGAAAGGGTTATGCTTCTTGTTTGTAGCTTGTCTTCCTTGACAGTAGCAGGAGTGAATACCTGTTAGGGCAAATCTTGTTGCTGTTTGTACTTTTGTTTTGCTGTACTGTTTTTAGGTTCCCTTGATGTAGACTGGAATGGTTGAAATTCAGCAGCATTAGGTCTCAAAGTGTTCCCAAGAGGATGATATCCTTGTGTTTGCAGCTTCTCACTTGCAATGTGAAGTTGTACTTGTCAGGGTTTTTTGGCTTGCAACTTGTGGTAGTTTAAATATTGCAACGAGGATTCTTGGTTGCAGTGACCTAGCTTTGGAAAATGTGCAGTTGTTACTCGGAGCTTGATAGTGGTTCAGGTATGGGCACCACCAACATTTTTCAATTTCGATCCTGATGTTTCTTCAACTTTTCCAGCAGGTACATGGAGCATTGATGAATAATGAGGAGGAAGGAGGCCTCTGCCAACTGAGGCAACTGTATGTAGTGACAAGGAAGAGATAATCCAAGGTGAAGGGATGGCATTGGAAGGCAGTGGTGACTTAAAGTTGGTGCTTGCAATGGAGACGGATCCTTTACCATTGGACAATGCTAGGGCAGAAGACTGGCGCAAGGCACTTGCAAAAGTGGTTCCAGCTGTAGTTGTTCTCCGTACTACTGCCACCCGTGCATTTGACACTGAGGCGGCTGGGGCAAGCTATGCAACAGGGTTTGTTGTTGACAAGGAGCGGGGAATCCTTCTCACAAATCGCCATGTCATCAAGCCAGGCCCAATTGTTGCTGAAGCTATGTTTGTGAACCGGGAGGAGATTTCGGTGTTCCCTCTCTATCGAGACCCAGTGCATGACTTTGGGTTTCTTTGGTATGACCCTAAAGCAGTGCAGTTCATGGAATATGAGGCAATTCCACTTGCCCCTGAGGCAGCAGCAGTAGGGCTTGAGATCCGAGTGGTAGGTAATGATAGTGGTGAAAAGGTCTCAATATTAGCAGGGACACTTGCAAGGATGGACCGTGATGCCCCTCAATACAAGAAAGATGGGTACAATGACTTCAATACATTTTACATACAAGCAGCTTCAGGGACCAAAGGGGGATCTAGTGGGTCACCTGTAATTGATAACAATGGTCGTGCTGTTGCCCTGAATGCTGGTAGTAAGTCCACAAGTGCGTCAGCTTTTTTCCTTCCTCTGGAAAGGGTGGTGAGAGCACTGAAGTTCTTGCAGGATAAGAAAGACAGCTGTCAGGATGGGTGGGAACCAGTTACTATACCTCGAGGCACCCTTCAGATGACTTTTTCACACAAAGGGTTTGATGAGATTCGCCGTCTTGGACTAAAACGTGACACTGAGAAGCTGATCCGTGAGGCCTCTCCAACTGCTGAGACAGGAATGCTTGTAGTGGAATCTTTAGTTCCAGGAGGTCCTGCCCACAAGCTCTTGGAACCAGGCGATGTTCTACTCCGTGCCAATGGTGAGGTGGTAACACAGTTCCTGAGCTTTGAGATTCTGTTGGATGATAATGTTGGAGAGACTCTCAATTTGGAGCTTGACAGAGGGGGGGCAACAGTTCAGGTCAATTTACAGGTTCAGGATTTGCACTCCATCACACCAAGTGTATTCCTGGAAGTGAGTGGGGGAGTTATTCATGCTCTCTCTTATCAGCAGGCCCGAAACTTCCATTTTTCATGTGGACTAGTTTATGTTGCTGAACCAGGCTATATGTTATCCAGAGCTGGAGTTCCGAAACATGCCATCATCAAGAAAATGGCAGGAGAAGAGATTACAAATCTGAATAAATTTGTTTCTGTTTTCTTCTCCCTATCTCCAGGAGACCGTGTTCCACTGGAGTTTGTGAGCCATGCTGATCGTCATCGAAGCAAGTCAGTGTTGGTGACAATCGACCGCCATGAGTGGTATGCATTGCCCCAGCTGTACACACGAAATGATGCCACAGGCTTGTGGGATGTGTGCCCAGCTGAGCCTAAGGGAAAACCTCTGGTACAGACAAGTCATGAGGATATGGAACTGGAGCCATTGTTAGTGCCAGTTGGAGTCCCTGAAGCAGTGAGCTCAAATGGTAAAGTGGCAGATCACCAGTTACATGAAGGGAATGGAGTTGCAGAGGACTTGTTGGTTGGTGCTACACCAGTCAATGAAGCAGAGATTGAAGGGATTGTGTTGCCAAAGCGCCAAAAGGTGCATGAACTCCTGCCAACAGAGGAGCCAAGTTCTGAAGGAACGCTGGGCACATCTGCAGAGGTGCATAAGATTATGCCATCAACAAGTTCATCAATGGCGGAGCATGCAATTGAGCCCACTCTTGTGATGATGGAAGTGCATGTTCCACCATCAGCAATGCTTGATGGTGTTCATGCTCAACACTTCTTTGGGACTGGGGTGATAGTGCATCACTCACAGGACTTAGGATTGGTGGCAGTTGACAAGAACACAGTTGCTATTGCAGTCTCAGATGTCATGTTATCCTTTGCTGCATTCCCAATGGAGGTTTCGGCTGAAGTAGTATTTTTACATCCTGTACACAACTTTGCACTGGTAGCCTACAATCCTGCCACTTTAGGTACAGCAGGGAGTGCAGCTGTTCACGCTGCAGACCTTGTTCCAGATCCTCCAGTTCGAAGGGGTGACTCAGTCTATTTGGTTGGACTGAGCCGCAGCTTGCAAGCGACTTCAAGAAAGTCAATAGTCACAAATCCTGGAGCTGCTCTAAATGTGGGGGCAGCTGACTGCCCACGTTATCGGTCCATGAACATGGAGGTCATTGAACTTGACACTGACTTTGGTCACACATTTTCTGGTGTTCTTGCTGATGACCTGGGAAGGGTGAAAGCCCTCTGGGGAAGCTTTTCAACTCATTTAAAATATGGGGATAGCTCACCAGAAGATCATCAGTTTGTCCGTGGAATACCTATTTATGCAATTAGTGAGGTGTTGGAAATGATCATCAAAGGCAACACAGGACCTCCCCTGCTCATCAATGGTGTAAAATGGTCAATGCCACTGATGCCGATTCTAGAAGCGGAGCTTTACCCAACCTTGTTATCTAAGGCTCGGAGCTTTGGTCTCAGTGACAGATGGGTAGAGGCCCTAGCAAAGAAGGATCCAGTGAGGCGGCAGGTCCTGCGTGTAAAGGGCTGTTTGGCAGGTTCTCGGGCAGCGAGTACTCTAGAGCAAGGTGATATGTTGCTGGCCATCAGTGGGCAACCTATCACATGCTTTCGTGATGTTGAGATTGCTTGCCAGAGTCAGAATTTTACTTCCAGTGTCTCTGACCACGCACAAGATGGCGAAACCCCAAATGTTCTTCAAGTCACTGTATTCCGGCAGGGTCATGAGATGGAAGTGGAGGTAGGAATAGACATCCGTGATGGTTTTGGCACCAGAAGAATGGTGAATTGGGCTGGTTGTGTCTTACAGGATCCGCATTCTGCAGTTCGGGCATTGGGATTTCTACCGCAGGAAGGGCATGGGGTGTATGTGGCAAGGTGGTGTCATGGTAGCCCAGCTCACAGATACGGGCTATATGCACTTCAGTGGATTGTGGAAGTGAATGGAATGCCAACACCTGACCTTCAGGCGTTTATTGATGTAACCCAGGAGTTAGACCACTGTGCTTTTGTGCGGGTGAAAACAATCCACTTGAATGGAAAGCCTCGGGTTCTAACAGTGAAGCAGGATTTGCATTACTGGCCTACTTGGGAACTTCATCTGGATCCCACAATGGGTGCTTGGCGCCGAAGGGTACTCAAGGCACACAAGAAGTAAAAGCTCTTTTTTTCATGCTTCACATGTTACTGTTGGAACCTTGCTGGGTAGTAGAAACTCTGCTCCAGTGTAGTATGCTTTAGCAATGTTGCATGTGACGATGGCGAGCTGCATTTGCATGTTGCTTGCAACATGTGACAATGGCAAGTGTAGCATGCTTAGCAATGTTGCATGTGACAATTTCTTCCAGTACTTCCACATTGGAAATTTTCTTCCATTGTGTCACAATGTGTTTTATAATTTCTAATATTGTATTGATGTAAAAAGTGCATGTTCAGCATCTCCTTATTTTAGGGTCCAGCTGCAACACTGTCATATTTCCTCATGACATTCATCAGCAGGTGACAAGCAACTTTTATACATTTTCTTATGCTGAAGCAAAAATTCAATATTCCTACTGCTCAGTGCTAACAAATATTTGATATGCATCTGCTCAAACTATGCACTTATTAGGGTTTGCAGTTTTTGCTGTCACAGTGATGAATAATTTGTCTAACATGTTTTGAGGTGTGAACTAGAACTAGTGATGGCTGGTTCTTCCTCTTTAAGATAACCTCTGGTCTTTTGTTCTTGACACATAATAACTTTGGGAGCAGGGCCCTCCTGTCAGTTCTGAAATGCCCTTCATACAGGGGGAGGATCTACCATACAGTGTGAGTGCATGCTCCCTTCGCAATTATCTTGCTGGGTAATGCCCTAGTAGCGGGGCATTACACCATAGACCTTGGGCTCCGTCCTTCACTTGCAGGGTGTAATGCCCTGCTATTAGGGCATTACCATAGTCTTAAAATGGTTTAGTAGGTTCTCTGGGTATGGGTTTGAACTTAGTTCTTCAAATATTTGAACCCTATAGTTTTTTGCTTTTGACAATTTTCAAAAAATTCAAGAACCTTTAGGCTAGTTGGATAATTGAGTCCAGCTACATGTACCCATTACACACTCCTCAAGATTAGAGATTGTATAGATATGAAATTTTACAATTAACTAAAACAGATCAATTATTTAAAAAATTCACACTTACTTGTCAACTTTTCAAAAAGGTTTGACTTGCTTGCTTAAATAGTATCAATCTATGTTTAAGATTTTGTTAAAGGTTGAAACGTGGGTTCTGGTTCTAATAAAAAGCTAATTTTATGATTTGACTTTCGTACTAGTTTCACCTAAAGGATGTCGGTTTAAGTCTAGGTAACAACCACCTAAAGCTCAACCCTTGGGTTTAATATTTGAAACTAGGGTACCTACCACACATTGCATCAAGTTAACCCTAAAAAATAAAACCAATTGAGGTGGTAGGTTAGTGAGGTGGGAAGGTAGCCTGTGAAAAAAAAAGTGGGTGCAGTTTAAGCTTTTGGGGGTAGAATGTTTAGCAGATTGGAAATAAATTAAGCATTGAACAACACAAAACAAATTAATATTTGTGAGCAACTTGAAACTCTCAGCAATCCAAAAGGTGAAGATCCTTGTGCTTTACACTCTTTTACTCCCCATGCAAATGTTGGTGATGCCACTCATAAAAGCTCCTATGAAAGAATTTTAGTGACCACAACAACACCATTTAAGTCTCACCATGTTCTCACAACTGCATTAGTGTGATGACTCAATTTGAGATTCTAACGGTAGAGACCTATGTTCCACCAGGTCAATGGTATATTCATAGAATGACCAATACAACAAGAATACTTGTTGTGTTGTGTTGCTTATGTAAATAGTGCTGCCCAATCTTTAGTATTCATGGGACGAAGAAGACCAATTGAGGAACAATTGTGGCACCATGTTTTCTTGGATGACTTTACAATCATCACCATCCCCCAAACCTTCAGAAACTTTTCTAGTTTTCATCAGATAATATGACCCTTTGTGTAGTGGAGTTGAGGAGTATAAGAGAGTATAAGATTATGCTTATAGATTACCTACTTATGTATTGTTAAGCATTTCTTGTGTTAATTTTTTTTTTCAAAATTTAATTAATATGGAAAGATGTGTCATTAGAATCTTGTGTTGATGAGTATATTGGTGACAATAGTTCAAAAAATATACACATTGATTGGTGGGTGGATCACAATTGTTGACAAAACAATGATTCTTTTTGCTTGCTGCTTCAATTCTTTGTTAAATCATTTTCAAGGAATTTTGCATGTTCATGCAGTCATGTTCTCTTCATCCCTTTGGTTGGATATAATTCATCCATAACAAATGAATGAAGTCATCCATTCTTAAATTGCATCCGTCTATATGATACATCCATATTATGATACATATTGTGTATAATATTTATTTTAAAATTGATGTATATCATCCAAAAGAGGGACAACCTTCAATGCATGGTTCTAATCTACTTTGACTTATTGTTAGGGCACACTCAATGGAAAAAAGCATTAAAACTCTATAGTGAAAAATAAACAAATTCCTCTTTCCTCTTTAAGCCAAAACAAAGTCAAATGAGGGAGATGATGGATAGGTATTACAGTGGTGTACATGAAAAAAGCATCAAAATTCTTAAAATGATAAACAAAGAAATTACTCTTTCCTATTTAAGCTAAAAGGCAAGTTGAATGAGGGAGATGATACAGAGGTATGATATTGTTCTGTATGAAAGAAAGCATAAAAACCCATATGAAAAAAGAAAAATATATTTAAAACTCTGTAATGAAAAAAAGGAAAAAAGAAAAGCAAAAATCACTCTTTCCTATTTAAGCTAAAAGGGAAGTTGAACATGGAGGGAGATTCAGATCTTGCTTGCACCCCAAAATCATAATTCTGAAACAAGTTAAATTGCTCAAATGCATTCTTGGGTTGTTGTAAAATGTTGAAATCTGCTGATGCATCAAATGCATAATTCTTGGGTTGCTGTGAAATGTAGGAGGAATTTGCTGATACATCAAATGCATTCTTGGGTTGGTGTGGAATGTAGGAGGAATCTGCAGCTGCAGCAGGTGTGAAGGAACTAACTGCAGTTGGGTGCTGAATTGCAGGTCCTAAGAAGACGTGTGTCTGTGGCAGACTGGAAACATCATTCTCTGCATCTGTAAATAGATTTGCATGACCAGATCCAGCTGCTGCTAGATTCTTAGCAGAAGAAGCTTCTTGCTCTTGTTGATGAGCAGCAGCTGATTGCAGCAAGGTTTGATGTTCAGCATCTGATCCTGCCTCCAGCTGCTGCTGCTCTGATTTAGAAGGAAACAAGTGCATGGATGATGCAGCTGGTGGTTGTTGTTGTTGTTGTTGTTGGATGTTGTTGAGTGTTGTTGGTATGTATGGTTTCTTTGTTTTGCTGGAGCCTGCCGCTGCAGTACCAGTACTAGTAGTGCTGAGTATGGTTGATGCAGCAGTTGCTTGCAACAGCATTCTCAATCCCAATTTGTTCAAAGTCCAAGCTGTATCAATTGCATTCCCAACTACACCAAAACTGTCTTGCATCATCTGCCCTGCATCTGTTCCAAATCTTTGTTGAACAAGATTTGTGCCCACGGCTTTGGTGGCTGCATACAGGGATTTGCCGGCTGTTTCCACAGCTTCCACCACTTTGGCAAATGCATCAACGCTTGCTACCGCCACACTAGGTTTTGCAGCTCCTGGAAATGCTGCTGATTCCACTAGCCCTGCAGCAGCACTACTGGTTTGGTGACCGAGCTGAGCACCACTCAGAGAAGCTGAGGCATTATCATGTACATGATTCAAGTCTGCAAGACCGGTGGCGACATGAGTGGAAACACTGATAGCACCTTTGAGAAGAGTTTTGGACATTAGCTTTGCAACTGCAGACATCCGTTGAGCTTGCTGAATGCGTTTCAGAATGCGAGGATTTTTCTGCATGATCACGTGATCATCGCCACCAGCAGCAGCAGCAGCTGCTGCTGCTGCTGATACTTTCCTTTTCACAAAATTAGCTGCACCACCAGCTTGCTGAATACCCAAACTCGCCCACTCGCCTGCCATCATTATACTGTCCACCACGATGGTTGATGTGCTGCAGATCTGTCTTGCAATCCTAGAGCTCATTGTTTCCACATCCGGGGCTACTGCCGTCCAGTACTTCGCTGCAAAATCTCTTCCCCTATTTGCTGCAATCTGCCGCTGTGCTGCAAGACACAAAATCAAACCATCACACAACAATATACATAAGTAATATATATGTATATATATCAGATTTTTCTACAGCCTATCCTACTTGCCAGGGAGGTTATTATTCTTTGTATATATTTTTTATGAAACATGTGAGATAAAAAAAGGGGTATTTGTGTTATGCTACAAAATAATGAAATATTAAGAAAATATTCTATTAAAATTTAAAATATTTCAAAAACATTTTAGATATATAATTCTAGTAAACATTGATTTTGATGTCAGACTCTGTCACATTATAGGCATCTTAAATGGCACAAGTTTCTCATCCAAGGAGACTTTACTTCATGATTTATCACTTGTCCATTTCTATTATGTCTATAACTTAACATAAAATGGTCAGCTGTCCATTTCCAAAACATGATTCAAGATTGTTTCCCTAATGGATTACTGCCTATTCTGCTGAGTTTGATGAACAGCTTGGCCTATCTGGGTCAGCTGTGCATTTCAAAAAATTGACATTGTGATCCAAAATCGTTTCTGGAATGGTCTCATTGTATTGCCTATTCTGCTGGGTTTGGCGACTAGCTTGGCCTATTGGGTCAGCTGTTCAGCTGTAAACTTCAAAAATTGACATTATGATCCAAAATTGTTTCTGTAATGGTCTCATTGTACTAATGCATATTCTGCTGAGTTCAGTGACCAGCTAGCCAGCCACCTTACCCAGCAGAATAGCTCATTCTACTGCCTATTCTGCTGAGTTCAGTGACTAGGTTGCCAGCCACATTACCCCGCACAATAGCTGGTAGCTCGACCATTATCTCATACAGAATCCAATTCTTAGTGTGAATTGTAAATTTATTTGTTTTTAAAAAGGTTAAGTTGCACTTTTTTTTTTTTTTTTT
>Ga0116231_10005257_pt1 | contig 25584 bp, 29 predicted proteins | sample S1TSphgellanicum_2_FD_89695 | JGI IMG/M metagenome (GOLD analysis project Ga0116231, IMG submission 89695) | Host-associated microbial communities from peat moss isolated from Minnesota, USA - S1T2_Fd - Sphagnum magellanicum MG | ecosystem: Host-associated > Plants > Peat moss > Unclassified... | reverse complement strand
TAGATTGTTAGAGTGGAGTGTGGTGCAGGTCAGAAGATCAGGGAGCTCAGATCCGGTTTGGGTCTGTAAGCTCACCATGTCTGGTTGTCTCTGTGTTTCTACATAGCTCTCTCTCTAACTCTCTCTCCTCTCTTTTCGGTGACACCTGTACCAAGTTTTTCTATTTCACTGGGATTCTTCTTGGTGCTGATCTGGTGAATAAAAGAGCAGAACATTTATTTGCAACCAGAACTTGTTGAAGAAAGGTTTTGCAATTTTTGCTGACAAAAGATTGTTTTTTTTTTTTTTTTTTTACACAAATGGAATGATCAAGTGTGGTCACTGTTCCAAGTGCACAAATTTTTGTCAAAGCTCTCTGATTTTTGCAGATGATCAGGTTATCAAATCATCATCCTTTTGACAAAATTTCCATCTGAGTGACTGTGATTTTGGACAAATTCAGTCACTATGCAGCCAGAATCTTCACCTTCCTCATCTGTAGCTCTTCTATGCGTTCAGGATAAGATCATGGGTCAATTGCAATGCTACAAGTATACATCTTGAATTGTCCAAGTAGAGAATCATGGATGCACAATGCAATTTTTATCAGCTAACACAAGATCCCATGAAAGATAGCATCAAATATGAAAGTGGAGAGTAACTGCAACACAGTTTTCACAGAAATGTCTGCACTTAGAACTGTTAACACAGCTCATTCCTAATTGTTCCTGCAGTTTTTATCATGAAAGCGGCAGCAGCATCTTGTTGTGTAAGCAAATTGAAAAACCCTTTTCTAAACCAGTTTCTCTTAAGATCCCTAACAAAGCTCTACTCTTCCAATGTTCACCAGATTCAGCACCAAGAAGCAGAAATCCATGCAATGGAAAAGGGTGTAGAAGTGAATCTGTGGTTGCAGGAAAACCAAACTAACTATAAACTAACTATGCTGCCATTTTTCAATTGCAATTGTAGGAAACTCAACCCTGTGCAAGATTGCTACATCACAGCTCCTGGTAATGCCTTCAAATGCTTCAATTTCATCACTTCACATGTAAGCTGCTAATCTCTGCACTTGTGCAAGCATAGTTTATGCAAGTGCTAAGTGTCCATACACAACTCAGTCAAACTTCACAGATGCAAATAGGTAGCGCACAAAGTAGAATGATGACAGGAAACCGATTGTGCCAGTTGCAAACATGATTGCAATCACCATAAGAATAGAGTAACCAATGTAGAGAATAGTTGAGACAGGCCCATTCAAGCCATGTAGATCAAATACGAGGTAGTTGATGGAGTACAGAAAGACATAGAATCCGACTGAACCTGATGTGAAGAAAGACTTCCACCACCAACGATGATCCTCAACACACAGATGCATGTATGTCACAACCACTGACACTTCTGCACACACGATGAGCAGCAGCAACAAGACCACAAACAAGAAGCCAAATACGTAGTACACTCGTCCCATCCAGATACTCGACATGATGAAGAACAGCTCGATGAACAAGGTTCCAAAGGGGAGACTGCCAGCACCCAAGACCAAGAGCCATGAAGGGTATCTCTGTATTGGGATTTCACGAGGGATCTGGTTTGTGCGTACTGGGAATGGAGTTGGCTCTGTGAATGATCCAAGGAACCCTCCCAAGAGTGTCAATGGCACTGAGATTCCAAACCACAACAGCAACAGAATGAAGAAAAGAGAGATGGGGATTGCACCAGTGCTGTCATTTGCCCACAGAATGAAGTTGAGCACTGTCAAAATGGTGAAGGCAATCCCTGGGAAGAAGCATGCAACTCTCCATGAGATGGATTTCCATCCTGTAGCATCTCCTCTCAAGTTAGACCACATCCTCACAGCCACATAGCCCGCAAAAATGCCGAGGACGAGATACAACAACACCATGCCTGTCAGCAGCATCCCTCGAGAAGCAGGCGACATGAATCCGAGAGCAGCAAACAGAATTGTCACAATGGCCATTCCCATGATCTGCACTCCATCTCCAACTATAATGCAGAGAAGCTCAGGGAATCTTGGTGCACGGAATACATCACCTACCACCAGCTTCCAGCCAGAAAGCTCATCTGTCATCTTTGCTTGTGCTTCCTTGTCCAGCTCCTCATACTTATTCAAATCTCTACGGATTGTTCTCAGGAAGATCACAAACACAATGCCTGCAAGAAAGAAGATGACCACAAGGGAGTTGAAGATGGAGAACCAATGCACTCTTGCACCTTCCATCTTGAGGTAAGCATCCCATCGGCTTGGCCAACGGATGGAGCTCAGCTCATACATGACATCGTAGGAGTACACAATTCTCTCTCCCACTTTGATGGGTTGGAAGGGACCACCCGGGTTGCAGCGCGGTTCTGGCAATTTGCCATACTGTTTAACAGAATCTGCAGCTATGGGGTCACGAAGAATGCTGCAAGGGACAGCTTCAAACCCAACAACCATGAAAGTGTCGTCCAGGTTCTTGTCATCTCCAGAGGACATCTTGACCATCGATCCATCTCCCACCACAACGCTGGTGTCCATGCTGTCGTAAGGATGGATCAAGACCTTGAATTGGAGGTGATTGTAGATGTAATGCACGTCCTCGTTGTCATCGTTGAAGCGAAACCCAATGGGCAATCCGGTCCATCTCAGAAGCACATCGCTGGAATCGTTCTGTTTCGTGTACCTCGTGACGGGTAGATTGTCGAGAATGAGATTTAACTGATAGTAGTCGTCGATCCGCTGTTCGAACAGCTTCACCTCATTCTCCGTCAGTGGCTGCTCCTGCACGCAGAGTTTGACACCGGATTCCTCTAGGTTCATCCGGAAGCGGTAAGGCGAATTCTCGATTTGGTCTCCTATCAGTAGCTCGCCTAGATTCTCCGCCACCTTCTTGATGCCGTCTTTGGGCTTGCAAAACGGTAGACTGTAGTAACTGTAAGGCAGCTCCGTGTCGATGGACGTCATTGAATTCACCTTCGCCCATAGCTCATGCCCTTCCTTGTATGCATGCAAGTAACTTCCAGGGAGGTAAAACGCCTTTGCAGAAGACGATAACTGCAGCAGCACCAGGACCACCATCCCCATCACCAACCGCATCACCCAAAACCTCCACAAGCCCGGAGCCTTCAAGGAGAAACAAGAACAAGAAGAACAAGAAGAAGCCATGGCGATCTGCCTAACGAGCCAATTCCAAATTCCACCAACAAATGACAAGCAAGTAAACAGACTAAACTGGACACACCACTCTTCTTCCCTTTCACTCGTGATCAATGACAGTTCCAATGGCAGCTCCTACCATGCATGAGCAGGAGCATTGCCAGTAAAACAAAGGGGGAAAATAAAAACAGCACACTAATGGATTATCTTCTCTTGTGATTGCTGTTTTCTCCTCGAACTACTGTTGTGATTTTCTATTGCAATATTTGGATACGTTGCGAATCTGCAACCGCAACTCTCGACATCGTGCGCGCAAGGAGCTTGCGCTGCTGCAGCTGGCGATGAACCGGAGGAGAGCGTGCGCATGATTTCGCTGCGGCTGGTGAGCAGCAAACCTTCTTCCTCTCTACCTAACTGCTCTCGTGATTATTTAAAGGCAGAGATGGCCTCATGGATGCTTTTCATCCAACTAGTTGCTCCCATATTTATCATCACAAAGCTCAAAACAAACCTGCTTACTTATTTATTTATTTATTTACTTAAAAGTTGAATTAAAAAAAGGTTTTTAGAGGACACAAAGTTACAAAACACAAATAGCCTGTTTTTTTTTTTTTAATGCCGAAATTTTGCACTGTGACGAAGTACCTATACAAAGGAGATTTTTGGGGAGAAAAAAAAGCAATTAATCCACTCGCCTTATTTTCAGGAAGAAAAGTATGAGATCGCCAGATTTAGACAATAGATTCTTGGAGGCCTCCAAAACAATGCATGATTCTAATCTTTTTTGGTCATTTCCTGTCTTACCTCTAGCCAAATTTGGCTCATTCATCTCGTGGATGATCGCCAGTCCACCTACTTCACAAAATTGGAAAAAAAGCCCCTGCACAATGGCACATCTGCTTTTTTTATTTTGGCGAGTAAAGATTAGAAAAATGTTTTTTAGTGTAAATTCAAAAACACTTGCTAAAAAAATGGAAAAATCGCCAAACTTTCGAAACTACAAAACTGAAAACGCTGTTCCACGCTGCTGCCCTTCTTGCTGATAATGCCTTTGTAGATGTTTCATTTTCTCATCCATGAGGACCCACCTCCTAGTACATAATCCATGGGATTCATTCATCCATTGGCTGACATTCTGTTGCTTTTTTTTTTTTAAATCATTATTTCATGATTAAGTTTTAGATAACAAAAAAATGCGTCTGACGAGTTTATGGATGTTCCTTTTTTCTCCATCCATGAGGAACCACCCCTGAATACGTAATCCATGGTCAATGACATTCTGTTGTTTTCTTCCATAATATCTCATGATTAGTTTAGGCAACCAAAAAATGACGTTGGGAGCTTTGTAGATGTTTTTTTCCTTTCTCATCCATTAGGAACCACATCCTAGTCCATAATCTATAGTCAACGACATCCAGGGCTTTTCTCTTTTGATTCTATTATTTGTTAGTTTTAAGGGATATAACGCGCTTTGGTGGCCTTTCTGGATGTTTCACTTTTCATCCATGAGGAACCACCTTCAAGTCCATAATCCAATGTCAATGACATTCAAAGTTTTTTTTTGATTAGTTTTTCTAATTCTTTGACTTTTTCAAGAAGGTGAAAATGTAATTTCATCCATATATACAAATTAATCCTGGATTTAAATAATGGATGAAATTTTTGACATGGGTCCAAAATTGGATGATAAAAGGTTTCAAGGATTTTCTTTTAGTTCGCTTGAAAATTCCATTGTGCAAAACACACAAGATTAGGGGTATGGAGTTTTGCTAATATTGATACATGTGCCCCATGTAACAAGCCAATTCTTTTTTACATAGAAGATTGTTTTGATGACATTCATACTTTTTGTGCATCATGTATCAAAGCATCTATTTTCTGCAAGGGAGATTTATACTTGCACCCCATGTATTAAGGTTAAAATATCATGAGCATGCAAAACATACAAATAGGTTCATACAATAAAAGAGTGTACAAAAGAGTACATTGTTTATTGCTTACAAAAATAGTAATGCTAAATACAAAAAACAAAAGAGAGAAGATTAGATCCTTCTATTTGTTGAAAATACAAGTTGTATGCACAAAGAACTAAGTGGGAATTTAAACATAATAATTAAGCGAAAGTTTCAAAATTAAACCCTATTAGTAATGTCCTACTATTGATAAATCTAGTTGCCTTCCTAGTGATACTTTACTCAATGTAATTGAAAACCCATGGACAACAAAGGAGTCTTTTTTGGTGCGTAAGAAATTTCATTGATGACATTCATGTCATATATTAAGGTGTCTTTCAATGTGTAAGAGATTCCTTCAATGACATTCATACTTGTGCTTTCTTTATCAAAATCCTTGTCTCTTTCCATTGTTCACTTTCTCTACCTTCCAAAGTTTCCTTACAATAGTTGTTTGGCCTATCAATAAAACATCTAGATCATGAACTTCCCAAAACCTGAAAAAATAGACACATACCAAAGTTACAAGCAATGATGGTGAAACTTGAAGTAATAACCCATGTTCTAAAATGGAAGAAAAACCTATATATATAAGGATGGAAATCCATCCACAAAAAGTACAAGGCATGTCCATGCAAATGTAAACACATGAAAGGAAAACCAAGACCATCAAAACAATAGTAATGAAGTGGAAAACATAATGCTAAAAAAACATCTTATGCCACAAATCAGCTAGTGATGGAGGTGCACTAATTAGTTTGAATGGAAGAGACAAAGAATTGTGAATAAAGGTGGCAAAATGTTGAAGAATTGTGATGGCTTGCACACACTATAAGGTTATCAACATTCGTTGGTTATAATGAGATATAAGCATCGAAGGTACCAAGGACATCTACTAATGACGAATTGTACATGAATGTACTCAAAAAATCAGAAGGAATCAAAACGAAGATGGAAACAAACATAGGTTCCTATGGCAAAGGGAATGAAATCATTTCTTGGCGCTTGTTATGTGTAGGATCGTGCCTTGTCTTGAATTGCAATTGTTGTTACATCCGTTGTTGTCATTGAAACATGTTACACCAAATTTGTACGAATCAAATCAACAATGACAACATCCACCAAAATATGAAAATTATCTCTAATGATGACAATATCCACTTGTCTTCGTGTGTGGTGGGGTTTAGGGTTGAAACCTCTATATGTGAGCTCCACTCTTCAATGTGATAATTACAACAATATTTCAAAATGTATCATGGGCTACAATGCATTCACTCCCACATGGGCAACATAACAAATGGATACTCAAATCATTGATGGTATGACCACACTAGCATTATGAAAGATGTGAAACTTGTAGGATGTGATGTATCAAAACAAATACAAAGTGATATAAGAAAATGGACAAAGAATAAATGAAATGAAGGGGTGTTAAAACGAGCTAATAACCAACCCTTGATGTTGGACCTACACAAGAGTGAAGATGTGCTCGCACAAGATCCGAAGGAATTCTGCTAGAAGTGAAATAAATTCTTGCTTGTGTAATTGGTCAATCAAAGAAAACTGCATTTGAAGATAGGATTGCATTACTAGATTCTTGAAAAACAAAACATGTGATTAGATGACCTCTAGTGATATTGCACGAGTATCTTGTAATGTGACCAGGAAAGAATAAATACTGATCTCTACATGTGCCACCACATCAAGAAGAGTAAGGTGACCATCTTGCTGGAAATGAAAGACTAATGTAGAAGTGATCAAAACCCAACATCCTAAAATACCTTATATGTAGAATGAATTCCCCATCTTTCCTTACCACAAATAGGCACAACAACAAGAACTTGTAACAACAAAACCAAGTGTCATTGATGGAATCCTTCTAAACACACTTCTACATTCCTTGTGCATTCTTGGTGTCTTGCTACAGAACATGTGTGCTCCACGTCCTTGGGTTGTTAGATAGAGATCTATATCCTTTGCCACTCAAAATGGAATTGAGACCTAAATGAATGAACCTATTTGAAAAAAATTCCAAAAGCATTATGTGAATACCTTTGAATGCTGATAAGAATTACACTCATCTTGTTGCTCTAATCAGTTTAGTGCACTTGTCTACAAAAATTGCAAATAATTCTCCGCTACAACAATTTGAACATAGCATGACAATGAGTGCAATCATAACTTCATCAAAGTCACTCACAAAGTATCAGACTATTAGCTTCATCATGAATAATAGTGCCAAGCTACAACTACCCACTGACTTCATCAGTTCCTGTAGATTAACATATAAGAATCTGCCCCAAGTTTCTTTTAGCAAGGCCATTATACAAAATTTGTGTTTTGAGTTATAGTTGCATTTCTAGATGCAGTAGGAAAACAAAGATCCATGAAGTTGCAGAGAAATCTCCACAACAACAATTAAAGGTAACACGACAATGAGTGCAGTCATAACCTCATGAGAGTCGGTCACAAAGTGACAGACCATCACCTTCATCACTAAGGTTGTAAACTATTTTGGATCTAACAATGGCAACCTTATCAGCAAACATGAAAAAGAGGGAACCAAAAACCAAAACCAAAAGCATACAAAGTATTTTGGTTATGGTCATACACATGTGTTAAGGTACTCTTCAAGAGCAAACACGTATGGTGGTGACCACCTACAATAACATCCCCACACTAACTTCACCAGCTCTTGGCAATGGGTAAAGGAGATAATCTCAAGCACAAACCATCAAACTAAGTTTGTATTCACAAGAATTTCCAACAGAAGGACAGCAAAGACAAATTACACTTTTCCCACATAGTAAACACATCCAAATCTCAGTGTACAAATAAGGAAAGAGATCAGCAAGCGAAATATGAAACACAGAGTACAATCTTTTATGATTTTCCACATGATGAATTGCGCTATTTCCCAAATATACCACACACAGTTAGCTCTCTCCAACAAGCCTCCTAGAGGTGTCCAGAATCAGACGTTGAAGATACTGAAAGAAAAAAACTTGCAAAATCATATAACAAACACAATTCAACATTGCTGTGAATAGCATGTGAAACCCACAAATAGTCAAAAAGGAATCAAAACGAGGACAGAGACCTATGGTTGTCTCCATCCTTGTTTTGATTCATTTTTGACTTCTTGTGTACATGCCAATATAGCTCAAAATCAACAAACCTCCTCGGTGCCTTCGATGTTTATATTTTATTATAGACAATGAGTGTTGATAGTCCTCCAACGTGTGTAAGCCATTGCGATTCTTCAGTGGGCTGCCACGCTTAGTCACAGTTCTTCATCTCTTCCACACATACCAGCTAGTGCACCTCCATCACTAACTTCCATCACTAGCTGATTTGATTTGTGGCAGAGGATGCCCTTTTAGCATTAGGTCTTCTACTTCATTACTACTGTTTTGATTGCTTTGGTTTTCCTCTCGTGTGTTTACATTTGCTTCGACATGCCTTGTACTTATTGTGGATGGATTTCCATCCTTGTTCATATATATATACAGGGTTTTCTCTCACAAATAGGATGTATGCTCTCATTGTTCCCTACCTGCAGTGGGGTTTTGACACACAAGCTGTAGACAATAACAGAAGGTTCTGAAAGTCAGATTCCATCGATTACACAGACATACAATTATCAATTCAGAGGATCCCTCATCATTGCACATACTTAACCATGAACAAGAAAAGATTGCTTCAAATGCAATTCAACATCAAAGTTAGAACTACAATTGCATGACAAAAAGCTCAACATCAAAAGTACAGTAGTACTACAATTGCATACTGAAAAACTCGTACTGTTTTTGCTTACCTCACATCAGGTGCACTCAGATCAAGTTTTGGAAGTTTGCAGTTGAGTTCTGTCCTTGTCTTTTTTTGCACCAAAAGATGACGATGATGTCCTTTCATTCCTTCTTTCAGTCAATTCCTTTCTAGAGAACCCCATGCATTTGCCTTATGTTTGTTGCTGCAGCACAGGGATCCTCAAAGACCCACATTCTATCAACCACATTTGACAGTAGATGCTCCACTTGATCACACACCTCATGCAACTGATACTTCCATCATGACAAGATTGAAGAAGCAAGCATCATCCCAGTTGAAGATGGAAGCATCGGCAAGTGAAGATGGGAGTGAGCATCATCACAATCGAAGATGGAAGCAGCAGCAATTGAAGATGGGAAGCATCATCACAATGGAAGATGGAAGCATCAGCGATTGAAGATGGCAGCATCAGCAGCACACAACGTGAGCATCACGGCAGACACAGGAAGAAGCAGCAGCATTTCCTCAAACCCTAACCCTCTAGATATTGGCCCCCGCGTTCCCAGGCCAGGTTTGCAATCTAGTTTAACGCTTGTCTGTTTGCTTGCTGACAACCCTCTTCTTCTCTCTTCTTTGCATATATCTCTTTCTCCCGGCTCACGGAACAAGTTTTTTTTTCTCTCATCTGTATCTAACACTCCTGTGTGTTTTTGCTTCCCCCGCCCCTCCAAACACCTTCTGACGCCGCGCCGCGCCGCCGATCCGTAAGATGGGGAAGAGGAAGTCGGCGGCCAAGCCTCCCCCCAAGAAGAGCCAGGAGAAGCTGGCGACTGTTTTCAGCTGTCCCTTTTGCAACCATGACAACAGCGTCGAATGCCGCATGTAAGGATTTCGTGGTTTTCCAATTCTCCCTCTTTTCCATGACGATTGAATCGAAGAAGAAGAAGAAGTTTGTGTTTCTTCGACACAGTATGTATGCTTTCAATGGTTTTTCCCCTGAAACTCGAACAAGGAGTTTGTGAGTTTCAGGAGATTTGGCTCTAGGGTACGGTAGCAAAGCACGAAGAGCTGTTGAAAAAGCTTGGTCCTCGAGGGTTTGGCGAATGCTTCTTCTTCAAGTGTCCTCTCCTGATTTCTTTAAATATCAATCAACGGCAATTTCCCAAGTGCAAAAAAATTCAGTCCAAATTCAGTTTTGTTTGCGTCCAAATTGATCTTCTGAAGTAGAGATTGAAAAGAATCTGTTACAAGTTGCTACAAGTATCTGCTTCCTTCAACTTGTTGAGGATGCTTTGTCTGCTGCAGGGATCGGAAGAATCAAATTGGAGAAGCATCCTGCAGGATCTGCCAGGAGAAGTTCAGTACTACAATTGATGGTATGCATGGGCTACTATTTGAATCTCAAGAGAAAAGGAGCTAGCAAGAATGGCCTTCTAATCAATCTGCAGTTCTTGGAAGACAGATTTGTTTCTTTCAATTACTTGGAGCACAGATTTGCATCTTGTTTGTTGTCATGGCGGTGTTGTGAAGCAGATTACTATTATTCTGTTGTGGAGCTAAAAGATTAAGAAGCACAAATGTGCAGCTAGTGGACAAATCTCAATGACAAAGTGTATCTGGGTTGTGGGTTTTCTGTGTGTTTTGTGCTGGTTTTTTCAGCCTTGAGCGATCCAATTGACGTGTAAGCTCATGCCCCCTCTGCTTCTACATGTGCTTGTGCTAATTGCAGCAACTGTCAAATTCTCTCTCTCTCTCTCTCTCTCTCTCTCTCTCTCTCTCTCTCTCTCTCTCTCTCTCTCTCTCTTTTGCTGAGTGTTTTGGTTTCTAGTGTTTTAAGTGTGAGACCTTGTCATCATCTCGGGTTTGAGAAAATGTATAAGCAAGAGGAGCAGTTGACAGCATTACATAGTGTGCTTTACACCTCCTTCTAGCTTGAATTGAAGTTCAGGTACAGTGACTGGATTGATGAGTGTGAGTGCATAAATGGTGAGGTGTAGTTCTGCTCCTCTTCTGTTGTTTGGTCTGCTTTTCTTTCTCACACCTTCTGTCTGCTTGAATTGTCTTTCAGTTACAGCGACTGGATTGATGAGTGTGAGCGCATCAATGGTGGGGCATAGTTCTGCTCCTCTTTTATGATGCCTCTTGCAGATATGTGGTGGTCATCCCTACGTAGCTCTACCCTTTTCCACTGGAGCTTGAAGAACAACTGATTTGTGAATCCACCATGCTTTGGACTCCTGCCTCACAAGTTAAGTCAGGGTGGGTGCTTTGATTTCTCTGGAAAATTCCAGCTCAAAACAGTCCTGGGTAAAGCCTTCGACTTGGTCAGCCGCAGCAAAGCCTTTTTAAGGGTGGAGGAGAAATAAAAATGTGTGCAACAACAATAGAGTAGTTGTTTAGTACTACAAAGGTGTTATCTGATTGCATAGTTTCTAGGGTTTTGTTGTTTGATTTTATACACAACACAAGGTCCTGTACATTCTCCTCAAGTCCATTCTACATATATGTAACTTTGTGTGTCGAACATACGTTGTCTCACAATTTCTCAACCATTTTTTTAAATAGTTTAAGATAAATGATCTTCAAGTCTTGATCAATATTTGCAGGGTTGATGATCTGTTTTCTTGCTTAATCTGTGCAGATATTACACAATTTATGATCTTAGATCCCATATCTGTTCCATGATATTGCTTTAAAAAGCCTGCTCCATGGGTGGAATCAAGTAATGTTTTGTGTGAATTGACAAGGTTCTGGCTGTGATGATGACAATGATGCTGGTTGGTTTTCTCTCATATTTTTTCACAATATCCTGTTGACTGAATATCATATGAGCAGAAATAGAGAAACAACCACTCAGGAGTCTGTGGTTCCATAGCTCATTTGTTATATTTTCTCATATTTTCCATACTATTTTGTTAACTGAATATCATGTGATCAGAAATAGAGAAACAACCACTTGGGAGTCTGGTCCATAGCTCATTTGTTGTTTTCTCTCATGTTTTGGATACTATTCTGTTGACATAATTATCATATGAGCATAAATAGAGAAACAATCACTTGGGAGTCTGGTCCATAGCTCATTTGTTGTTTTCTCTCATATTTTGCATACTATTCTGTTGACATAATTATCGTATGAGCATAAATAGAAAAACAGCCACTTGGGAGTCTGATCCATAGCTCATTTGTTGTTTTTTCTGATATTTTACATACTATTTTGTTGACATAATTATCATATGGCATAAATAGAGAAACAAGCACTCGGGAGTCTGGTTCCATCTCTCATTTTTTTCTCTTCCTGTACTGCTGAGAAAGTCAGTGCCAGGGGACTTATGTCTGCTTTAACCACTATCCATGATGAAGGTGATGGTCTGGACACTTGGTGACCAACACTAACTGATGAGGTTGTGATGACCACCTCGAATTTCAGTTGTGCTGGAACTGACAGATTGGTTACCCCTCAAAGTGCTCTTCTCACATCTTTCTCTGCCCTCTCATGTATGAGCTTTTGTATTTGTCTCATACAACAAATAAGTTATGTCTCTTGTTGGATTATGCCTCTCTGATGATGATATTGTAGCAGCCGACATTCTGAGCCAACAAAAAGCCATTGTCACCTTGCATTGAACCTCATAAGCTTGAGTACACTGATTACAAGGTTTGGCAGGAATAATATTGTGTGATGCTGTTTTTCAAGTTTTCATGGCAGGAATGTTCATGGTAGGCTGAGATTCTTGACTGCAAGCCATCATCACCTCCCATCAAATCTTGATAAGTTGAAAAATGCCATCATACATGGCATGCTGTTATTTCAGAAGTTTTAACTGAAAGCAGTAGTAGTTTATCAATGATGGAAGTGGGCATAGAACTCATGACATGAGACAACAAAGCAGCTCATTCTGAAATGGCTCTGGCACTTATGGCAAGTTCAAACCAGCAACAGTAGAAAAGGAATCATTCCACAAGATTCTAAGAAAACGAACTCACACCTCACCACTGTGAACATTCCTCAAAATGTGGGACCAAATGAAAACAACACAAAAAACCAGCAAAACCAAAATCTTACATGATCATAACAGGTGTGAAACATGGATTTTTGTGGTGGAGACCAGATCGCATCAGATCTTGGCCTCTTCCATTGTTCTGTAATCATTGTCATTCTTGACTCATTCATATCTTTAGGAACAAAAGGAAGGCCACTCCACTCATTCAGGCCACTTCCTCCTTGCAAATTTCAATATTTTTCACTACATGAGGACATGCTATTTCCTAAGCTGTGGTTGAACTTTGTATGCACATAACTATTCATGAGTCAAACAGGCTTTTAATAGGTAGTCTAATATATCTTCTTCAAAATTTGGAAACCTTCTGTTGCAAAATAGTTCAACAAGGAAACAAAGTGCCCAAAAACTCTTCATCAGTTCTGAACCCGAACAGCAAAACATTGAAGAGAACATGCAATAAGGCAGGCAGGGTCTTATCACAAAATATCAGAACAAAATATCAAAACCCTTGAGATGACTGAACTCCTCACCACAATGTTCATCACCTGTGAATTGGTTGAACGGCAAAAGAAACTCTATCCCCTTCTCAAATGTTTTGACTTGCACCCTCCCCAGCCCATTATCCAGATGGCTACATGGGGTACTAATATGCATAACATCTAAGGAAGCCCAGGCTACTAGTGCATCACAATTACTTGCAAGATGGTCAAGGAATGACCACTCATGAAACAATCTTTTGTTAGTGAGTATGCTAGCTATGAAAAAATAACAGGGCTTGATGTGATAAAGAGGAATAGGCTGTGCATCAGTCATGCAGTCCTTTAAGGGCCAAGGAAAGCATCTGTAAAGTAGGGAAGCATGGGAGTACCTGGCAACAGCATAATTTGAGCTGGAGGACATGTTTATCAACTGGCTGCAACTACTGTCTGTTATGGAGTTCCACAGTGAAACACCGATTCCACCTCCAAGTGCTACCTCAGCAGAATGGCTCATCTGTCATGGAGCTCCACAGTCAAACACTACAAGCGCTACTTCAGCAGTTCTGCTGAAGTGAGATTGTCAGCATAGCACACTTCTCACCACCAAGACAGATAATAAGCTAAGCTCATAAATTGCTGCCCCCCATGTTCAACACACTCCAAAGCACAGCCTTGTGTCTTGTCACACTTTTGAATTCATCTACATTGAAATATTTTTGGTGAGTCCCAAATCTTTGCAGTTTCCTGCTTGAACCACCTTTTTTTGCATATGTGCCTCCAGTTACAAATGAGGAGAGACTCAACCCTCAGACGTGTAGGAAGGCTTCTCATTATACAACAACCTCAAATTTAGAGGTTGACTGAGCCCTCTAGTTCACTACTTAAGAATTCCTGGGGTTTTGCATGAAGATAATCAACTCAATAGACCAAATGCAACCGTCTCAACTCAGATTGGAAAGTCCCACTGGCATTCAGTGTGCGCTGAGCAAGGTTGCGTATATCCTCTCTTGAGCACTCCCGTGAGATACGAACCAGTTCCCAGAGAGCACCTCCAGCCACTAAATCTTTTGCATTCACTTCTGCAGTATGGAGCATACATCAAGGATGGTGCAATGTTATTGGTAGGCTCAGAGCAATACAGCTTGTCCTATGAGTAATCTTGGGACACACACCAAACTAAATCTACTGTATTTGAATAAGAGGACATAACCCTTGCTGCAAAAAACTCATTCAGCTTGTACAAAAAGCATATTTGGAAACCAAGAAAGTAGTAGAAGGCAGGCAGTCACCATGCTGTGCCAAATGGCAAAGGGCTAGCTCAATGTGGCGCCGGATGGGTGATGCATCATTGTTTGCATTGGCCACAATCCATGGCAGAGCACCATCATCTATAAGAAGTGACCTTCCTGTCTTATAGCCTGCAACCCAATTTCCATATGTGCATCCCCCAAGTGCCATTAGCTAAACCAATTTCAATGGAGTAGAAATAACTCTATGATGAGTAAAAGATGCATGCATTTCTTCTACGTCTGAATGAGTGTAAAAAACCATGGTGGAGGAAAAAATACCTTGAGCAGCTCCTCGAGATTCACACTTAGCAAAGTTGGCAATACCCCGGGCAACTTGGGCAAGCACGTCAGGATGGCAGGAGCGAACCATGCCAAGCAATGCCCGAATACCACCTTCCTCTCTTAACTTTATTTGCAGCTTATCTGATCCACCCATGTTGTATGTTTAGAGGCTTTGAAAACTGAGTAAGTTTTTACCTATTAAAGGCAGAACTCCTAGTTAACTTCAACTTGCTCAAAACCAGTCACTGATGCTTCTGTAAAGGAACACAGACACACAAAAAACAAGTTATTTCAATGAAAGATGCAAGATTACCATTGCCACACAAGTTGGCAATGGCTCCAGCCACCATTCGTAGTGTCTGCGGGTCCTCTGCATCATCAGCCGTTTGAGCCAACAGACCAATGCCCCCTTGTGCCATGATTAGCTCTTGATTTGTCTCTGTTCCAGAAACCCCAAGATCAGAGCAGAATTATTATCTCATCTAACCCACCTTTAATTGCAGAACAGACTGATGTGCAGAAGAACCAGGCATTCAATCCTATTGAGTCACAAGAACCTTACCATTCATGGCCAAGTTGGCAACAGCACCAGCAGCCACTCGCCTGATTGTTTCATCTTCAGAACTTTGCAGGAGATTTAGAAGTGAACCCAACCCCCCTGCCTCAACAATTTTCTCCTGATTTGCTTCTGTTAACATGGCAACACCATCACCAAAACTGTCAGGAAGTACTAGTATACATCCCTGCAATCATAAAAGACTGCAGTACAAGAATGATAGCCTACCATTGGATATTAAGGTTAATCAGTTTCTCCCAAGAGTTGCAGATAGTCCAATCACCAATGGTTGAAATGATGAAAAGACTAGGCTTTTGTCAATTTTTGACTAGATGATCAACATTATCAGTGTACCAAATATTATTGCTGGAAAAGAAAAAATAGGCCATCTATGCTTTTGTGATCAAAATCCCAAATGTGCAGCAAACTGACCCTGCACTGTAGCCTGGAACCCCTTGCCCTCTAAGGTTTGACTCTGGCTCTACCAGAAGTCACAACAAAACAGATGGCACTGAGATGAGTGCAAGAGATGAAATTCCAAGATAAGATCCAACCTAAAACACATGGCTTAGTGGACAAAAGTAGTAAGTTTCACAACCTTCAGCTGCAAGATTGGCCACCACCTTCACAGCATGTACACGCACATCAACATCTTCAGACTCCAGCAGTGAAAGTATTTTGTGCAATCCCACTGCACAACACCAGAGGCTTCATATGAGACCATCAACAAGTTTCCAGACCATGTCATTGTAACTACCAAAGACACATTCTACTTAAAATTTTAGTTGGGTAGCAATTGCATCACTACATTCCTTGGCAGGCTGAAATTTGGCTTCCCTCAATACACATTGTAGATACATTTCCATTGACACACCTAGGAAACTTGGAGAAATCCCTTTCAACCACAACCAGCCTCTCACATTAGAATGGCAAACTAATTAAACTGTTTGAATGTAGCCCTCTGCCTACTGCAGCTCCACTCATTCAGCAGTTAAACAGGAAGCACTGACGGTGATCTGGTTGAGCTGGCTCAAACTGAGGTGGCATACAGACCAATGACGTCCAGGAAAACAAACCCAGTTTTCCTCACAGGTTTCCATATCTAGGTTGACCAAACAAGAATCCACATCAAGGTCTGTGATGAACAGGTCATTACCAGTTTTCATACACATGAGGAAATCACCACCTCAACTTTTGAATTCAGCAGGTTAAAAACATTAAACAACACATTTGTAACATGGGAGAGAAAGATTGACACACACACAAAATTCTAACTGAACAGCAAAGCCTGATAGGGGAGGAAAGAAAGAAGGATGTAATAAAAAATTGCCTTGCTCAAAGAGTTTGGCAATGGTTGCACGCTGGCCATTGATTGTGTCACGCATATGATTGGGCTTGGACATGCTCACCCGGGGGCTCTCTGATCCTATTGAGCTTCTCTCAGAGCCTCCTTTTTCAATCATCCTTCTCGCTTGCTGAAATGAATGCCAACCATCAACTTCTTAGCCAAGCATGTAGTACAAAAAACTCCTACTTGAAAAAAATTCATTGACAAACTGTCTGGATCATAAACCTTTCAACAACACATGCATGTTGACTGGAAGTAGACCAGAATGTACTGCATGTCTAGAGAGTTAGACCAAGATCATCATCATTACAGCAACACATTGTAGAGGTCATACATTGGACATTCCTAAACTCTAGAGCTGTCTCCCCATTACCAAAGTACCTCATCGCCTTCATCACTTAGCAGCACAATTTGCTCTTTCAAACTCCGGATCTCCTCCTCCAACCTCTCCCTCTCCTTAAGCTCATCCTCCAATCTTTGCCTCATTGTTAAGAGCTCATCACTCTGCTTCTGTAAGTTTCCATTTAGACTTTTTCTTGATGCATCAGATTTCACAGCTCGCAATTCTTGCTCCAGATGCTCCCTCTTCTGGCACTCCTTCTCAAGTGACAGTCTCAAGCCCATAATTTCACTGTTGTACTCAACCAACTGCAAGAAAGTCCAATCAACCATTCACCTCAATTCTGCTGTCAAACCACTATTTTTGAAGGACAAAGGATGGTAGATAGTTAACTATTATGCTATGCACAACTGCTATTTGAACTAAAAAGACTGATTGAAATCTTTCCAGGATGTTCCACACAGAGAATCTGTCCAGACATTCTACTATCAAAAGAGATGATGGACTACAAAGCTCAAGACTAGCTGACTGTGGAGCACTAGCCACCAGGACAGGCCAAGGTGAATCAATATGTGTTGCAATAGATACACTGAGATATACTGAGATTTACTGAGATTGTGGATTAGGGTTAGTCAACCCTGTGACTGCAACACATGAGGCAAAAGGCAAGTTCATCACACCCTAAATAACATGTAACATTGAAATCACAACGTGCAGACATCAACATACACATAAGTGAGCACATTTCCATCAGAATTCTGGGAGTAGTTGAATATTATGTTACATGAACATAGTTAAGACTACTTTCAACTCCCCTAAAACTCTATCAAGCTTGTCTGCTCTAGCTTAATTCCATTTGAACTTGCTTCTACAGAGAGCAGACATTTCAGCAAAGTGCTCCAAGAGGTCTCTACAAAGATTGAGGATTAGAATGCCTACTGCAACCTGAACATGACACATACCACTGATAACTATTAAGAGGTGGAAACTGTACTCAAACCATTGAAAACACATCTCCATGTATCTGGAGTATACGTGCTTTACCAGACAATCACACCTAAAACCTTGATTAACAACACATCCAGAGTAATTGTAACCTTGAGACACTCCCTTATGATACAAGTTGTAATTGAGAACCACGTGCACTTGAGTAGCATCAACATGTTGGAAAGCAGGGTATTGGGATGTACCTCCCTTTGATGATGCTGAGGCTGGGCACTGCTGACAATATCTTTCTTGTGCTTTTCACCATGAGCAAGCTCCTGTTGTTGACTGGCTAATTGCTTTTCCAACCTCTCACGATGAGCATGCTCCTGCTGGCGGGCGGCCAATGCATCAGCTAGTTCCCTTTGGTGCTTTTGCACCTGCTCCATCAAATCTTTCTGATGCTTTTCCACTGCCTCTGCCATTTCTTTCTGGAGGTTCTTGATCTCAGCATGTGTGTATTTCTGATAGTAGGCACCCAAACATATCAATGTCAAAGAATGTACACCAAGCTCTTAATCATGAGGCCAAAGCATAGGGACATGAGCTCACCAAACACATATTTACTGAGTAAAATATTGGTGGCTACTAATAAATACCACAACCACCAGCCACTGATGACCTTAATCAGCAGCAAAGAAAAAAAAACCTGGGTTTTGGCATTATCTCCAAAAATTTACAAGTAGGCTGTCAAATGTTGCAAGTCAACAGACAGACAGCAACTGTCTCACTTGCAACCATTAAATTGGGAATGAATGCTGGCCAAGCTGCACTAATCCCCATCTGAACTAAATGAGTTGCAGACCTCTGAAGCATGAACTAATTCTCTGGCATTCAGAGCCAGAACAAACCTTGTCTTTTCCTGTGGCATCCAGGGAAATTGCTTTTACCTCCTTTTCAAGTTTTTTCCTGAGTGCACACTCTGCCTCCAACTTTTGCTTCATGTCCGCAACAGCCTTTTGACAACGCACCTTTTCTGCTGCCATTGACTATACCCACCTCTGACTATCAGCTGTGTGTTCTGTAGCTTTACAACATAACTATATGATTGCAGAGAAAACTCCAATCTACACTTTGATCGTAACACAACAACTGTGTTTTCGGTGCCTTTACAACAGTATATAGATATATTCAAAAGGTACAGCAACTGCAGAAAGGAGGAGACAGAATGAGACAGCAGGGGAACACTCTGGTAAGCTAACAAACCTCCAGAGCACTTGCCAGCTTCCTCTCAGCTTCAAAAACACTTTGACGGGCTTCTTCAAGACTTCTTGCTGAGTCATCCTCAGTATCCTCCCTGGCCTTGACTTGCCTCTCATTCTCTGCAACCAATCTGTCTAATTCTGCTTCCAGCCTACGACAGAGGCTTTTATAGTCAAACTCCTCCTTGAGCTTGACCATGTTTTCAACTTTCATCGCCTGCATGATGGAAAGCACTCAAAAGATAAGAAGAGCCAGGTCTATAATTATATCTGATCTCACTGTTGCCAGACAGCATGAAAATAGATCAATAACAATAGAGAACCTTCCTCCTATATTGGACAACCTTCCACATCCACCTATCAAGATTGTTTCTTTCACAATGCTTTGTGCTCAAAACCTTGATACTCAAAGAGCAGTCAGGCTTCAATACTTTAATATCTGCCAGAATAGACTTGAGCACTCTCTGATTCCTCCCTCATATTTCAATGGTGATAATGACTTACCCGTTGACCAAACATGATGGTGCTGGCAGTTTCTCCTCGGTGCTGGGGAGATGGTCCTATTGTCACCACCAGAGATGTTCGTGCAGTTCCTGCAGGAACACCATGCCAATCATTCCTACAGCATAGATTTCACATACAATGCTTCTGATCCGACTACACTAGAGTTTTCCATCTCCATTATGAGACTCGGACCTTCATTGGGATGGATAAACTCCCCTGAAATCTTGTTGTCCTCACTTCAGCTAAGACTACAACTGTGACTTACTGTTGATACAAGCTGGAGAAATAAGTGCATCCCTGAAAGGTTTGGTAATGGCATGCTCGAGTGCTCAAATGCTTTAAGAACCATAGTTGTGGTAGTGACAGTTAGAGTACCTCCAAAAGAATCACGGAGCATTCTTGTCAACTTTGAATCACGTATAGGAACATGAGGACTGTTTTCAGCAAGGGCATTGATGCACTTCCCTAATGCTGTCAGTGAAAGATTAATAGACTTTGCCTCCTCTAGGGTATGACCCTCACTGCCTGCTTGAATCAAGGGCAATGCTTGCAGCAGTTAGATGACAACTATAGAATACTCTGAAAAAATTACAGATGCACTAGCAGACAAAGACTCTCAATGTTCACAACAAATAAGCCTACAACTAGTAAGATGACAAATGAAATGCAATGGCTGAAGAGGAGGGGTATAGAAATTAGGGAACAGACCTGATTTGTCAACCCGTTCAGATCCTGCCAGATCAACAATGAGAAGTTTACTTCTGCGAATAGTAGGTGCACGAATGCCCTTCACCAATTGAGAACTCCCATTGCCATTCTCATTCAAAACAATAAGCTCTCTATCTCCCGGTTTAGCCCTAACTGTTTTCTTCACTTGCACCTGTTCCAGCCTTTCAGATTAGCACTTCCCACCTATTTCAGGAAGGGTGACTGCCCTCTCCAACATGTAGCAAACAACCACCAGTTTTTCCACCAGTTCCAGAATGTAGGCCAAAATTGACCATTGCCAAGGAAGCTTATTTCTGAGACCCTAAGTCCAAGTCCGAACAGCTTTGGCAGCGTAAAAGATACAATTTTACAGTACAATGATCACTTGAGAGATCATCCACCAGTTCCTACCCAAGACCTACACTAAATGGACCTGGGGTTCCTGACAACTCACCAATAAAATGGCATGACTCCGTGAAGATTCAGTATTGAGCTTAGTATTGGCAGCAAAACGATTGGCCTCCCCAACATCCAGCAGCCTGACAAAGCTACTCTGATCCTGGAGTTGCACTTGGGTAGCCCCAGGAACTGATACATCACCTGTTCTAGGGTCCTCCGTGATTGCAATGTTATCTCTCTCAGGGGCTAAAAGATCTTGCACTGACTCCATGTACAGCTGTTGGACACAGAACACAAGGTAAGGTCTGAGACCAGATGAAAGGGAAAGAACAAAATGACACAAAACTCCTGTAACTACAAAATTATTGCACCAAACTTGGGATACCTGTAAATATGACACTGTAACTGTGTCCTCTCCAGGTTTAATATCTGCCAGAATGTCTTCCATTGCACGGACCATGATTCCTCGATCTGAACAGTCTTCCTCTCCTAACCTTCCAAGTGTGAAGGTCTTTCCAGTTCCCGTTTGTCCATATGCCATAACTGTTCCATTATACCCTTCAAGTACACTCTGGGAAGACAGTGACATGACATGGAAGCAGTATTAACATCATATGAGACAGTGATGACTAAAGAACAGAAAACAGATTTTTCATTCTAGGGGAAGTTCTAAAGAAATTGCTTCAGGCTTGCATGAGCAACTAGGCAACATTTTGCAAACAATTTCTGTAACCCTCTGAATTCCCCCATGTCATGAAATCACTGAAGGGCAGGAAGGAATCACCTCAACAACAGGCTTTGCAACCACTTCATAGACACGTTTTTGAGATGCAGTTTCCGTGAGCACTTCATCAAATTGATATGTCTCACTGTCCCAGTTGTTCTTACGAAGCTTCAGTCTCTTTAACTAGAACAAAAACCAGTGACAGAAGCCATTCAATTACTGGTGAAGATTTACAGATAGGCCTATATCAAAACACATAAAGAAGAAAGACAAGATTCCAGGCTGAGTCTGAGGTCATTGTTGTGTACATCATCCTGCTTTTCCTAATCATGCAGATGCACATGATGCTCTGTGTCTCTCCCTCTCTTGCCTTCCTCCACATATGATTTCACATGATGTGTATTCAGCTGCTGTAATGCAAGACTTAATAATGGCACAAGCACATTTTAGGATTCAAAATTGTCTATGTATGTAAACAAGTGCAGAAATATAAAAAAGAGCCAAGGCACACCTCTGGTTGAATCTCAACACAGTCAGCAAAGTCAACATCAGCCACCAGCTCTTCAGCATTCCTGGGCCGCAATCTCACTGCTACCCGCACCCTGTTGGGCACTGCCTCATGGGTCCACAAGCCAGATATTATCAGAGAAGATGCTGGTGAAGACATCTCGCACAAGAATAGAGAAACCTCCATTCTCACAATTAAGAAAAAGCGAAGTAACATTAACAATTCTTCAACAAGCCACCAAGAATTCCAAAGAAGGAAGGACAAAATAGAGAAGAAAGGACCCAAAAAATAAAACACGAATGCAGTGTGAACAATAGTGCCAATCTCACATCTGTTCAGGGACCATCAACAGTAGAATGTATGATAGTGACTTCTCTATCACAACTTCCCCACTGACTTCATCAGCTCCATACAGTGGGTAAAGGCCAATGAAAACACTAACTTGCATGCTGAGCTTCTGCTGCAAATCAAGAAGAAAAGGGAAGACTCAGCCATGCTACTGGCTAGAGACAAACAACAAAACAAGGCAATAAGAAAAAACAGAAAAACACAACAAGATAGACAAAACAACTAGAAAAAGACAGCAGGGAAGACGAAAAACCAACACACCAGGGCTTGTACAGTTCATCACAAGATCAGCTTAAATCAACAAAATGTGACATGCATCAGCAGCTCAACATTCCCTGGCAGAACAATGTAAAAGGTATGAACTGCAAAAGGAAGCCCTGAATGAATGAGAAAAAAAGTTATGACCACAGGCACAGATCTATGTTCAAGTAGTGAGGAATGATGAATGCCAAAACTGCAATAGGATTGAATTTGGCAATGGTCGTAAAAATCACTCTCTTTACCCAAAGCATCAGATCAGGGGAATGGCTTAAAGGAATTCAGTGCTGATGAACTTTGCAATTGGGCATGCTTCAAAAGTTGATGTCTTATACAGAAGATGCCAAGACAACTATCAGTTCAATGCTACCTTTATGTGGGTGGTTATGCAGTAGGCTACACTGACCCCTCAGGACTGCTGTTTTCTCCAGTCTTTCATAATCCAAGTCCCTGCTTGGAGAAAGTGGCTGCTTTGGGTAAGGTGTTGGAGGGTTCAATCTATAAGACTTCAAAAAATAGAATGTGTAACAGCTCCTCCACTTAGAGCTGCTTGTTGATAACCCTAATGTTGTGATTCAGAATGTTCATCTGCTTCTACTGTGTGCTTCTACACTGGTCTGTACCTCATGCACAGTGCTCGATTCATTTACTGAGACCAACCTTTATGCCTCTACACCTCTGTGTACATTATGATCCAGAATTGACACTCGGAACTCATGCATATTCCTTCCAGCTTTCTCTGTCTAGACTTCTACCAGCTCCCAGATGATGCTCCCCCCACTGAGCACAAAACGTCACGTTACATGGACTAAGCACTGCTATTTCTTTGTCCCTTTCTGTTGTTTCCTTTAGGGGAGGAGGCCTCATTGGAGGGGGGGGAGGGGAGGGGAAGAAGAAAACTTGACAATGTGCCATATGGAAGAAGACACATGTGACATTTTTACAGAGGACTTGGGGATTCCATCTCCAGTTGCCGCAGTTGCGAGCATCCATGGCAAATGTGGGGCATTCAAAAATGCAAGGCGCATAAAGCTAGTAAATTTGAATCTAAAGAAAAACACCGCTAGGTAAGTAGTGATTTTCCGCACAACTGGAACGTGATGAAGCCCCCCCGGAGGAGGTCTTGGAACATCCTCAAGGGATCAATCAGTCAGCCAGCCACACAGTGTCACAACACGACACAAAAAGCCAACGGCAGTTGCAAACGTTTGCCGTGAGAGATAGCGTTATGCAACCGATGCGTCGGCGTGCGTGACACAACCACACCAAAAAAAAAATAGAAATACATACACAGAGACGGAGACGGAGAGAGAGACAAAGTTTGAAAAGCTTTGGAGAAAGTTTTTTTGTAATAAGACCTGCAGTAGTGTCGAAACCATTTTTGCCCACGGATCCACTACTACTCCGACGATGATAGGCAGTGGAAGAAGAAGGCGACGCAGATTTAGGCCGAACAGGAGCGGAAACAGCCGCACCAGCACCAGCACCAGCCACAGGCTTGTTATTACTGCCACCCCCGCTCCCGGTACTCGTATTATGCCCACTATTCACAGACAGAGGTCGCTCCACACGCATCACAGTCCGCGGCGTGATCGCCACGCCACCATTCTTCTGCACCGATGCGAATGCCATTCCCCCTCTCTTCGTGCCACAAATACTAGTCCAAAGAAGGATACATCAAACCAGAAAAGAAAGGGAAAAAACGCGCACACACACATACACACAGAGACAGACAATACTCTCTCAGGGGGGGAAAAAACACAAAAAGAAATCAGAGGGAATAGACAACACAACCAAACAAACCCAACGCAACAAAGGGGGGCGGGCGTCAGAGCCGGCTACAGAGAGCGAGGCGAAGGGAAAGCGCCCGGGGGAGGTGGGGGAGAGGAGAAGAGGGGTTGTGGGGTGGGGGGGTGATAGGGATGCTCAGCAGGAGCAGCAGGGAGCAGCAGCGCGCACAGACAGGCAGCTGGGTTTACATATACGGGTACAAAAGTGAACGTGGCGCTTCAGTTGCGAGCGCCATAGAACGAGGAATGCAACAAAAGCCACAATATTATTATTATTTACTTTATTTATGTGCCTTTTTTAACTTGCTGACCCCAAAACCTCCCCTCCCAACAGCTTTTCTTTTCTTCTTCTTTTTTTTGCCTACTTTTCGCCTCTTGGCGATTTTTCTTCAAATAATAATATTCTATATCGAATATTCGGCTTCTTCCAAAACATTCGCCATTTTCTTTTTAATCTCAAAAATCACCATGTTTCTACCCCCATTGTTCAAGCAAATAGCCAGGATATAAAAAAGATTTTAATAAATTTATACTTTCATAGCCGGTCCATAGCCAAATGTGGCTAAATCTTCTTGTGACATGATCACAAATTTGCCACCAAACAAAAAAAAACCATTGCCCCAAAAAACCATGGGAGGCAATGTTATTTTCTTTTTAGGAGGCAATTGTTTTTTTGGTAATTTTGTCCTATAGCCAAAGTGGTGATGATCTACTGAAAGATTTAGCCAAATTTGGCTACACGCTAAATGTAAAAGTATAATTTTGAAAACATCATTCTATAATTTTTGCTACCTGCTTGGACAATATTTGTAAGTCCGGCTATTTTTCTTAAATTTTGGTCAAATTCTGGCTCTCAAGAATCTCAAAAACCACATGCACTTTTCATTTTTATTATAGCATTTTGGCTATATTTCCCCCCCCCCCCCCCCCCTTTCCAAATCACACAACCCAAACTTAAATAATTACATATAAATTTTTTTTTTATTTTTTTTTTTTTTTTTTTTT